>WNGH01006156.1_pt1 | contig 17131 bp, 16 predicted proteins | sample 5400631 | NCBI WGS metagenome assembly WNGH01 (sample SAMN13153373, study PRJNA577476) | soil metagenome | isolation source: 115 cm soil or saprolite under Garry oak tree replicate 1 | place: USA:California | collected 2016-06-15
AACTTTGCCGGCTCAACCCAGAGTAAAAGCGCGCCACTGCCGCCCGCAAGATACGGCGTGGGCGTTTATATCGCGAACAACGACGGTTCACTGCCGGATTGGGAACCTCAGGGTTACAAAGCCACGGCCGTACAGGACCCAGCCGGCACGCTGTTGTTGGTGGAACTACCCAACGGCAGAAACGTTGCCGGGAATGACTGGCCGTCCTTTTGCGCTGGCCCTACCTACGGCGCGGCCAATAATTTCTCCGGCCTCACCGCTGACTGTTTCCAAATCGGCTCGTCAAGCTGGAATTACGGAACGGCCGCTTACGGTCTTCATGCCAACCGATTCAATTATCTTTTTCACGATAACCACGTGCAAACGCTTAGGATCACTGACACCGTCGGTGTGGGGACGACCAACGCACCCAGGGGAATGTGGACCATGGTGGCTGGGGACTAGTCGCACGCGTTTCAAGAACCGTCTGCCCAGTTCTGTTGCAGCCGCGCCTTACGCGATCTAGACTTGCAGCGATGAGCTTGTTCCCGGTCAGTTCGGAGAAGGAAACCCAGCTTGCGCGGCGCATGGCTGCTCTGGGCTTGAGCGAGACCGACCTGGAAGAAACCTTTGTCCGGTCGGGCGGGCCCGGCGGCCAAAACGTCAACAAAAGCGCCACGTGCGTGATGTTGTTTCATCGTCCCACAGGTCTGCAGGTCAAATGCCAGGCTACACGGCAACAGGGCCTCAACCGTTTTCTTGCCCGGCGGCTGTTGCTGGATAAGATTGAAAAACTCCGGAAGGGCTATGTTGAGGCCGAACGCGCCCGCATTGAAAAAATCCGCCGCCAGAAACGGCGCCGGGGCCGGCGCGCCAAAGAGCGGCTGCTGGCCGACAAAGCCCGCCACGCCGCCAAAAAGGAGTCCCGCCGCCGGGTCCCGACTGAATTTTGAGGTTGTTGATTGGGGAGCACTGGGAGTAGCGTCCGGTGTCCCGTGACGCGCCCGTGAACCAACCGCGTTGTCGGCGCGGCGAGAACGCATCGCTCCTGGAAGACGACGCGGGTTTGAACCCGCAAAACCATAGCGGCCTATGAAGAAAATCATGGCAGGACCTCCAGCTACCCAATCGGCAGCAGACAAAGGTCGCTCCGGCGCGCCGCAGCAAGGCACAATTCATCCCGTGGTGATCTATCCTTTCCGACAGCCCACTGACTACTCGGACCTGGAAGCGCTCTACCAGTTGATAGCCAGGTTGGATTCGGACAAAGACAGGTACGCCCGGCCAATCACCGTCATGGATCGCAAGACTCATTTCGCCATGGAACGTGACAAAGCCTTTATTGATTTCAGGAAAGATACTGTCACCAGGCATTCCGACATTTTGGATGCCTGGTGCGTGGACACCTGCCAAATGTGGTATTCCGGGCTCGGATTGGCCTTTGAACAAGGCAGTCCGGAACACGTGTATTGGCTGATTCCGGGCGACTTTAATTATGGCACAGTCGTTGGCCAGGAAGTCCTGGGCCGTTTGCACGATCTGCCGGAGATAATCCTGGAACTGGAGCAAGACCTGTGCATTGGCGAAATCGCCGCCGACCATAACAATTCCAAGCAATTGATTGATACTTATGGGACTTTCGCATTGCTCTACAACTGGTTCCCGGCTGAAGCCCAGGAAATCCGGCAGTTTACTGAGCGGCCACGGTCGGAGTTCTTTGCGGTCCGCCACAGTTTTTTGGGCGAAGTGCTGGCACAGCGCTGGTATGCCTATGAGCAGACGGTGGTGATGTTGTTGCAGGCGGTTTTCGGCAAGAAACGCATCAGCAGATTTTTCGTTGGCAATATATCCGACCTGCCGGAAGGCCGCGAACCGCTCTCCTCGGCCATCCAACAGGTTGAACGCACCGAGCGCGTGCTCAAAGCGCTGTGGCGTGAGCGGAACCAATCCAACGCGGGCTGGATCGACCAGTACCGGCTGCTGGAAACGCAATCCGAACAAGTCCGCCGCAGCGCGCTGACCGTTCTGCGGAACCTCCTGGCCGCATGACCGCCTTTGTACCCAGACAGACTTTGCGCGCGGTAAACTTCATTTGCAACGCGCCGCAAGCCCGCGCGGTGACTCTGGTCGGCGACTTCAATGCCTGGCGTCCGGCGGCGCATCCGATGAAACAGATGGCCGACAAGGCCTGGCTGCTGACGGTGGAACTTAAGCACGGCCATCATCGTTACGCCTTCCTGGTGGACGGCCAGTTGACCCTCGACCCGCGCGCCCAAGGCATTACCCGCAACGATAAGGGCGAGCGTGTCTCGCTGGTGCCGGTCAGTTGAGCCGGCTGGGGAAACCCTGGATAAACAGATCGGGGAGGCCCTGGTGCGTTTCCGTAAAGAATGGCTGCCTGGAGAGTTGAACCCATCGCGCCGGATGTTATAGTCAGTCCACTTGGCTCGAGTTCCGCCTGCTGAGGCGGAAAATGAAAGTTGAGCTAGACGAAAAACAAAAAGATTAAACAATCGAAAGCAACCCAATGAAAATACTGCTGCAAAACTCGCGAAGCAAACGATACTTCTGTCACCCGGGTGGTTGGAGTGAAGACCCGGAGACGGCCTTCGACTTTCAGCACTCCCGGCGCGCGCTGGAATTTGTCCCTTGAATTTGTCCGCAAGCATGACCTCAAGGAAGTCCAGCTCGTGGTGAAATTTGAGCACCCGCATTGGGAGCAGATCGTGCCGATGCCGGTGCTGGTGGCGACGCTTTCGCTGCCGATGGCGGCTTGATTTCTGGCGCGAAATAGCCGCAATCAGGTCAAAGGAGTTTGTCAATCAATTGTTGGGCATTAAATGGCGTCGCTATGAAGCATTAACATATGGAAGAGAAACACTCGCGCTTGGGCATAGCTTCATTTGCCGTCTCGGTTGCCGTTGGATGCTCCATGCTTCTGCTATTTGTCATCGGAGCGATCCTTAGCGCCGGTCGAGTTCAAGGTGCTCAGGACTACCCTGGCCAGGTGGTTGTCGGCATAGTAGCTATACTGCTGCTTGCTGCTGACATCGTGGCGCTGGGATTGGGTTTCGCGGCACTTTTCCAACCGGCGACAAAACGCGTCTTCGGAGTACTCGGCTTGACGTTTTCTTCGTTGACAGTGGTTGGTTCGAGCGCGCTTATTGCGATCGGCATCCTGTATGCCAGCAAGTTCCCGCATTAAGGAGGTGCCGGCCAAATCGCTCCAGACAACGCCGGTTGGCGCTCTGGTTGCAATCGTGAGTCGTAGGCCCGGCTTGCCTGAGGTTGGACGTTCGACAATTTGCGAGCGGAGCGAGCCAAACTGAAGTTAGGGTCGTCATGATGGTAGCCCTGGGCAAGCGAGGCACGAGCGCCGCCCTGGGTAACGCGCCCAAAATGAACCTCCCCCTTTTTCCTGTTTTGTCGCGCCGGTCCGGGGAAGACAGGGTTGCTTGGCTGATGCATCGCGTTTGACTTTGCGCCGAGGAAGGATTACCCAACCCGGATGCAACCGGAGCCGATGCCGAAGGGGAGAGCCCGATACATCATGATCGGCGGGTTCCTTGGCGCAGGCAAAACCACCGCGGTTGCCGGCCTGGCGCAGTGGCTAACGGAAAAAGGATTGCGCGTGGGCCTCATCACCAACGATCAGGGCGCGCAACTGGTGGATACCGTGATGCTGTCAGCCCGCGGCTTTCCGGTCGAAGAAATCCCCGGCGGCTGTTTCTGCTGCCGGTTCAATTCGCTGGTCGAAGCCGCCCGTCGGTTGACGCGGCAAAACCGACCGGAGATATTCATCGCCGAACCGGTGGGCAGTTGCACTGACCTGGTGGCGACGGTGAGTTACCCGTTGCGCCGCATTTACGGCGAAGATTTCAGCATCGCCCCGTTGAGCGTACTGGTGGACCCCGTTCGCGCCGGGCGCGTGCACGGGCTGTCCGCCGGCGGGAAATTCTCCGACAAGGTGCTTTACATTTATCGCAAGCAACTCGAAGAGGCGGACTTGATCGTGATCAACAAATGCGATCTGTTGGATGCAGACAGTTTGTCCGTCTTGCGGACCGCGCTGGCGCTTCAGTACCCGCAGGCGCGGATCTTTGAGGTCTCAGCGAGGACCGGCGCAGGTTTGGCGGCTTGGTTTGCCACGATCACCACCACCGATCAAGCGCCGCGAGCGATCATGGAGGTGGATTACGACAGTTATGCGGACGGGGAAGCGCGTTTAGGCTGGCTCAACGGCACCTTGCAACTGGCGGCGCGACAACCAATGGACGTCAATCAACTGTTGCAACGATTGGCGACGGAAATCCAACGGCGCCTGAATGATGCCAGCGTCGAGGTGGCACATCTGAAGATGACCCTGGAACCCAACAGCGGCCTGGGCGACCTGGGCATAGCCAACCTGGTGCGGAACGATTTCGTGCCCGAGCTTTCGCAGCCGCTGCTGGACCCGTTTGAGAGCGGCCAACTCACGCTAAACCTGAGAGCCGAAGGGACGCCGGCAATGTTGCGCGGGGCGGTGACAGCTTCGGTCGAAGCGTGTCTGGGATGGTATCCTGAACTGACAGCCACATGGGAACATTTGGAGTGTTTCAAGCCGGGCAAACCGGCGCCGACGCATCGCATGAGCGCCAGCAGTTGAGGCGCCCGCGGCTGAGTCTGCCTAAAGGAGGGATCGACAGAATCATGGCAGGACAGAATCATATCATGAATCCGATGCAACCCGGGACATAAGGTATTCCGCAGGCCCCATATAAATGATTCTGTCCTGCCACGATTCTGTCCAGAGTGAGTTCATGAAGGCTCGAAACCGGTTGGCAGCGCGGTGGAAACCCTTGAGAAGGGTTAAGACACACAAGCCACGCCCCACACCCCGATGAATCGGGGTGTTAATGAGACCGGTCGGAGTTTCTTGAACGCGCCCTGTGATTCTGTTAAATGGCCAAAGAGAACGATTGCTCTCGGCCGGTTCTGCGGTTAACCTAAGCCATGCCTGTGCGCCTGACGATACTGGGAAGCGGTTCGGCTGGCAATTGCGCTTACGTGGAAACCGAAGAAACCCGCGTGCTGGTGGATGCGGGCTTCAGCCTTCGACAAATTCGAAAACGCCTGGCCAGCATCGGGCGCGTACCGGAAAATCTGACGGGCATTTTGGTTACGCACGAGCACGGTGATCATGTTCAGGGCCTGGCCGCATTGAGCGAAGAGCTAGGCATACCCATCTATTGTAACCGCGGCACCAAGGAGGCTATGGAAGACCAGCTCCAAACCGGGCTGGATTTTCGGCTTTTCGAGACTGGGAAGGGGTTTGACGTGGGTGATATAGCGGTCGAGACCTTCGAGATCCCTCACGACGCGCTCGAACCAGTCGGTTTTCTGTTGCGGACCAACGGCGGCAACATCGGGTTCGTGACCGATCTGGGGTTAGCCACAAAACTGGTGATCTGGCGAGTGCGACCTGCGAATGTGCTGATTCTGGAGGCAAACCACGATCTGCAAATGTTGTTGAACTGCCCAAGCCGCCCGATGCGCCTCAAACAACGCATCCACAGTCGGCACGGGCATCTGTCCAATGAAGCCGCTGCCGACGCCGCTGAACAAATCGTGTCGGCCGACCTGCGCCATTTGTATCTGGCCCATTTGAGCCGCGATTGCAATCGCCCCGAATTGGCCTACCAGACGATGAACGATCGCTTGCAGAAAATCGGCGCCCAACACCTGCGCCTGGAATTGACTTCGCAGGCCCAGCCCTGTCCGACGCTCAATCTTTGACCGGGGCACACGTTCGACCCCATGAGGCTTTTTCTTGGAAATCAGCGCCGCCGACATCGGCGGCTACGCCGGCTATAAAATATCCAGGTTAACCGATGTTTCGCGCGCAAAAAATCGAATCGCTGGACTTACCCGCGCTTGAGCCCTACCGCACCATGCGGCGGCAACTCGAGCATAAGGCGCAAGGGATTTTCGTTGCCGAAGGCGCGAAAGTCGTGCGCCGATTGTTGGAAAGCAAATTTATCGTCGTGTCACTGTTGCTTCCGGAGCGATGGCTGCGCGATTTGATGCCGCTGTTGGAATCCAGGCCGGAAGAAGTTCAGGTCTATGTCGTAGAGAAATCGTTGCTGGAAACGCTGACCGGTTTCTCGATGTACCAGGGGCTGCTGGCGATCGGAAAAATTCCGGAGCGAATTTCATTGGAAGAAATTCTCGCCGCCAGCACCGCACCGCGGCTGTTGGCGGCGGCGGACGGCCTGGCCAGCGCCGAGAACCTGGGCGCGCTGGTGCGCAATGCCGCCGCTTTCGGCGCGCACGGCCTGATTGTGGGGGAGACCTGTGGCAGCCCGTTCCTGCGCCGCGCGGTGCGCAGTTCGATGGGCGCGATTTTCGAGCTGCCAATCGCCGAGACCAGCAGCTTGGCGCGGACGCTGCGGGAATTGCGCGCGGGCGGCATCCGTTGCGTGGCCGCGCATCCACATGCGACAGGAGCGAATTTGGCTGAAGCCGATTTCAGGCGGGATTGTTGCATCGTGTTCGGGAGCGAAGGCCAGGGTATTTCGCCGGCGGTGCTCGAGGTTTGCGAAGCAGCGGTTGCCATTCCCATGGGCCGGCGCGTCGATTCACTTAATGTCGGCAGCGCCGCAGCCGTATTTTTTTACGAAGCCAATCGTCAGCGCGGGAACAGGCAGGGTAACTGTTTAGCTGGCCGCACCGGCTGACGCCGGCACGACGCCAGCAATTCCAATCCAGCATTTGCTTTTCTGCCCGCGCTGTGCTGTATTGAAGTGTTGACCGCAAAGGCCTGTGCGCGCGTCAGCGCCCGGCAAACGACTTAATTATGCAAACCGCTATCGAAGAAACCGCAGTCATCAGCAAAACCAAAGAACTGTGCCAGGCGATCCTGGACCAGCCCAATATGCCGTCCATCCGCCAGCGCGTGGATGCGTTCATGGGCGATGAAGAAACCCGGGCGCACTACGACGCGCTGATGAACAAGGGTCAGGCACTGGAGCAGAAACAACAATTGTCGCTGCCGCTGAGCGGCGAAGAGATCGCTGATTTCGAGCAACATCGCGAGGCGCTATTGAACAACCCGGTCGCGCGCGGCTTTCTCGATGCCCAGGAAGAACTGCACCAGGTCCAGGAATCCATCCGGCATTACGTGAGCAAAACGCTCGAATTGGGCCGTGTGCCGACCGACGAAGAAATGAGCGGCGGCTCTTGCGGCCACAGTTGCAGTTGCGGCCACTGAGGGTGTCTGAAAATCCGCAAGGAACGGCCAGTGTATGTGAGAAAATGGCCTCCTCTGCCCTCCCACAAGGGAGATCGAAGATGGGAGATGGGAGATGGGAGGCGAGGGAGGAGATTCTTCAGACACACTAGGATGAACATGATTCGACGCTCTTTTGCACTGGTTAGTGTCATGGGCGGCTATCTCATTCTGCCCCTTCTCGTCTGCACCGCAGCCGACAGCCACGACCAATTATTGCAGCAGCGCGCCGAAGTCCACTGGACGCAGGTCCCCAAACAGGTCCTGGCCTTTTACTACGGCTGGTATGGAAATCCTTCCGTAAGCGGGAAATGGGTCCATTGGGAGAAAGTGGATGAGGCCAACAAACGCATTGGCAGTTCGACGCACTACCCGGCTCTCGGCGCCTATGACAGCCATGACCCCAAACTGGTTGCGCAGCAGTGCCGGTGGGCGAAGGAGGCCGGCATCACCGGTTTCATCGTCAGTTGGTGGGCGCAGGGGGATTTTCATGACCAAGGAATGCCTTTGCTGTTGGAGACCGCGCAGAAACAGGGCCTGGCGATCACGGTCTATTTCGAGACCGTGCATCAGGGAGGAGCGCTCAAGGACGTGCTTTATTTGCTGGAACACTACGGAAAACATCCTGCCTGGCTCAAAGTCAACGGCAAACCGGTGCTGTTCGTCTATGGCCGCGCAGTGGGCGAAATCAAAACAGACGGCTGGCTCGAGGTCATTGCCGAAGCTAACCGGGGTTATCCGGGCGGCGCGGTGTTCATTGGCGATCAGATCACCAAGAACGCAGCGCGTGTGTTCGACGGCATCCACACCTACAACCCGACCGGCAGCATCGCCGGAAAATCGGCTGAAGAGATCCGCGCCTGGGCGCGGGCAACTTATCCCAAGTGGATCGAGACCGCAGGCAATGACCGCATCGCGTGCGTGACGACCATACCCGGCTATGACGACAGCACACAGGGACGCCCGGCGCCGCGGCCGATCGCCGAGCGGCACGACGGACAGACTTATCAAGTGTTGTGGGAGGAGGCGGTGGCCGCTCAACCGGACTGGATTCTCATCACCAGTTGGAACGAGTGGCACGAAGGCAGCGAGATTGAGCCGTCGGTCGAAAATTCTGATCGCGCGTTAAAGACGACCGCGTCGTTCACAACGAAGTTCCGCGCGCTGAAACCTCGGACACGGTAACCGTGCTGCCCAGCGATTACCTGGACTGCGGTCGTGCGATTTGCCGGTGGCTTCCTGAAGCAACCGATCAGCACCGACCAGACGCCCGCGCTGCTAATCCGAACATTTCACACCGCGCTTGCGCAAGAGCGTTTCGATCGCTTTGTCCATCATGATCTCCGCGAGTGGCCGCGTGGCTTCATCGAGCGCAGCGCAGGCCGCTTCAAGCCGCCTGAGGTCGCCTGGGTCCGCTTCCGGTTTTTCACGCCCAAGGGCAGATGCAACGCTGCTCAGGGCGGCCTCGAGTTGCGCTTTGTAAGCGGTATCAATCTCCCCGGCGCACTCGGCCAGACCCGCGCGCGTGGCGGCGATGAGTTCGCTCGCTTTGAGCGTCGCTTCAATCCAGCGCCGGGCGGCGAGATCTTCCAAGCCGTGCTCGACGGAATCTTCGACCATCTTCTGCACCGCTGCGTCATCTACGTCCACCGCGGATTTCAATTCGACGATCTTTTCGTTGCCGGTTTTGACATCGCGCGCAAGCACGCGCAGGATGCCATTGGCGTCGATCTCGAACTGGACGCCCAGGCGCGGCACCCCGCGCGGAGCCGGCTCGAATTGCAGCGTGAACCGGCCAAGGCTCCAATTGTCCTTGGCGCGTTCGCGCTCGCCTTGCAGCACGTGAATGAGCAATTCGCGCTGATTGTCCACCGCGGTGGTGAACAGCTCCCCTGCCTTTATTGGAATGGTGGAGTTGCGCGGGATGATGACGTTCATCAACGCGCCGAACGTCTCGATCCCAAGCGACAGCGGCGTGACATCCAGGAGCAAAACACTCTTGAAGCCGCCGGAAAGGATTTCCGCCTGAATCGCCGCGCCCAGGGCCACGGCTTCATCGGGATTTTGCGATGTGTTCAGTTGTGGCTGGTGGGACCGCTGATGATCGGCGCCCAGGCGAAGGCTGCCGCGGGCCTCTTCAAATTCCGCGCAGCCGAAAAGCTCGCCCACAAATCGCCGCACCAACGGCATGCGGGTCTGGCCGCCTACGAGGATGACCTGGTCAAGATCGGCCGGCTCCAGCTTGGCATCGGCGAGCGAGCGCAGGCAATGCGCCCGGGTGCGTCCGATGATGTCGCGCGTCAGGTCCTCCAGCTCGTTGCGCGTCAGTTTGCAACTGAAACTAAAGTCAGGTGTGAGAAACGGCAGAGCGATTTGGACTTCAAGTTCGGTAGAAAGCTCGATTTTGGCCTGCTCGGCGGCTTCGCGGACGCGTGAGAGCAGTTGCAGAGCCGAGTCATTGGCGATGGGCGATTGACGAATGGCGGCGGGTGTTTCGCGACGCGCGCCCCGAAAGCCGCCGGGATTGATGGGTGAGTCCTCGCGCCTGCTGCATAGGTCCGGGCCGCCGGCCACTCTGATTTTTGCAAGCAGCCAATCCACCACACGCTTGTCCAGGTCGTCGCCACCCAGGCGGGTGTTGCCGTTGGTGGCCAGCACCTGGAACACGCCTTTGTTCAGTTCGAGAATCGAGAGGTCGAAAGTGCCTCCGCCCAGGTCATACACGGCGATCCTGGCGTGTTCCTTGAGCTTGTTCAGCCCGTAAGCCAGCGCGGCGGCGGTCGGCTCGTTGACGATGCGTTCGACGGTGAACCCGGCCAGTTCTCCCGCCTTCTTCGTTGCGTTGCGTTGCGCGTCATTGAAATAAGCGGGCACAGTAATGACTGCGCGCGTGATCGGCTGTCCAAAGTAGGCTGCAGCATCCCGTCGCAGCTTTTTCAGAATCTCCGCTGAAATTTCCTCCGGCGTGTATGTGCGGCCATGGATGTCGATCGTCACCGGCCCGCCGCCTTGCCCTGTGACCGGATAAGTCACCAACATCTCCTCTTGCGCTATGTCCGCGCCGCGCCGGCCCATGAAACGTTTTACCGAGTAAACCGTTTCCGACGGTTTGAGGACCCGGCTGCGGTTGGCGGCATGGCCGACGATGGGTTCGGCGTACGGCGCCGGGAAATGGACTACCGACGGTGTCAGCCGCCGGCCATCCGCGTCCGCGATGACCAGCGGGATGCCCGAATCCACCGTGGCGACCAAGGAATTGGTTGTGCCCAAATCAATCCCGATGATTCTGTTCATGAACGAGAAAAAGCTGTCACAAGCGGCCGTGAAGATAAGCCGGTAATTTCCCTAAAGAAAGTTATTGACACAGTGGTGGAACTGTCATAGTGTTATAGAACAGTTACAACTATGCTGCTCCAGGTTGATTTCCAGGCCGGCAAACCAGTTTATCTGCAACTGGCAGATCAAGTCCGTTACGCGGCGGCGTCAGGCAGGTTGCGTCCAGGCGAACCGCTGCCTGCCCTTCGCCCGTTAGCTGAAGAACTTCGCATCAACCGCAATACCATCGCCAAGGCTTACGCCGAGTTGGAGAGCCAGGGGATTATCGAGACGATCCCGGGCAAAGGCTTTTTCCTGACCAAAAACAATTCGCCATTCAACGAGCAGGTGCGGCAGCGACTGCTGCTGACTGAGATTGATGAAGCGGTGGTCATGGCGCATCACCTGCAAGTGGACCGCGAGAAATTCCTGGCCCTGGTCAAGCAACGAGTTGACTACTTCGAGCGCAAAGCCGCCGCCGGGAAAGATGACGGCTGAACCAAAAGGAAGGATATGGAAGAAACTACCAACTCGGTAATCGAACTGAGGAACTTGACGCGCCGCTATGGCAAAACCGAGGCCGTCAACGGCCTGAGCCTGACAGTCCGGCCTGGGCGCTGTTACGGATTCTTTGGCCGGAATGGCGCGGGAAAGACGACCACCATCAAGTGCCTGTTGAACCTGCTTCAGCCCAGCGCCGGATCGGTGCGCGTGTTTGGCCTGGATCCGCAGAGGCAGGAAGTGGCGGTCAAATCGCGATTGGCTTATGTACCCGATACCGTTGCGTTCTACCCGTGGATGACCGTGAATCAGACGTTGGAATTCCTGGCTTCCTTCCGCCGGCACTGGAACCGGGAGATCGAGGCCGATCTGCTGAAGCGTTTCCAGCTCGACGCCACGCAGAAAGCCAGCAATTTGTCCAGGGGACAGAAGACGCAACTGGCGTTGATCGGCGCGGTTTGTCCCGAGCCGGATTTGCTGGTGCTGGACGAACCGACCTCCGGCCTGGATCCCATCGTGCGCCGGGAGTTTATTCAAACGGTCATCGGCGCCTACCACGCAAGGGATCCCGAACGACGGACGGTTTTCGTCTCCACCCATCTGATTGGCGAGTTCGAGGGGTTGATTGACGAGTTCACCATCATCGAGCAGGGCCGCGAGTTGCTCACCTTGCCGGCGGAGGATGCGCGCGCGCGTTTTCGAAAGATCCGGGTGAGCTTTGCCCAAGCCCCTTCGGGCCTGGACCTGACAGGCGCCCTCAGCGTGAGGCAGGCTGGCCGTGACCTGGAGATTCTAGCCGACGGCAACAGCGAGCAATTGCTGGAGAAACTCCGCGCGCGGCAGCCTGAGGAACTGCGCTGTGACTCGCTGACGCTGGAGGAAATTTTCGTGGCTGCGGGAACTTTGGCGAGGGCAAAGGGCCAAATGAGTCACAGGAGCGACATGGTTGCAGAGGCCGGCACGCGACGCACTGATATGTACCTCATGTAATGGTGTAACAATGCACCCGGACTAGAATGACCGTGAAACCCCTCTTAGCGAAAGAGCTGCGGCTGCTGTTGCCGGCTTATGCGATGGCGCTGTTGCTGGCAATTGCGCCGGTGTGGCTGCTGCGGAAGGACCCGGCGCTCGCGCTTTGTCCATTTTGGTTTGGGGCGGTGCTGCTGGCACTGTCATCTTTCGGACGCGAGTTTGGCCTGAACACCTTTCCGTTGATCCTTGCGCAACCAATGGAGCGCACGCGTATCTGGTGGACAAAAGTCGCAGTGTTGGCCGGCGCGATGACAACGGTTTTTGCCGTTTGGTGTCTTTCCTGTGCAGCCTGCCTCACGCTGAGGGCGGATGTCGGCCTGGAGCGTTCGTTTTGGCGGGAGACGCTGGCGAGTGGCGGCGCGGCGGTGGCCGTTGCCTTTGCGGGCGGGCTCTGGACCACGTTGCTGCTGCGGCAGGTGGCGGCGGCGTTCTGGTTCACTTTCCTGGTTCCAGGGGCAACGGCGGTGATCATCGGTATGTGCGGAGGGACGGATGTGATGATATCTGGCGCCCTGGTCCTCTATTCAGTTGCTGGCTGCGTATGGGCCTGGCGACAATTCCCGCGGCTACAGGAGGCGGCGTGGACCGGCGGCGTGATTACTTTTCGCGGCTGGCGAGCACCCGCCGGTGCGTCGCGGACATCCATCCGCACCCGCCGGCCACTGGCGGCAATTTTTTGGAAGGAACTCCAACTGCAGCAAATCGGCCTCATGGGAATAGGCTGGCTGTTTGTGTTGCACCTGGGAGTCGTGGCGGCGCGCAAGACCGGCTTTCACACTGTTGGCGAGACCATGCACACAGCGTTGCAGGTTTTCGGCGGGCTTTGGCTGATCGCGCCACTGCTCGCCGGCGGTCCGAGCGTCGCCGAGGAGCGCAAGCTCGGCACCAGCGAAGGGAATTTGTGTTTGCCGATTTCCAGCCGCGCGCAATTTGCCATCAAGTTGCTTTTTGCGCTGGCGTTGGGCGGCTTATTGAGCCCGGCGCTGCTGTGGACGGCGGAGGGAATAGGCAGCGCGGTCGGCGCCGATGCCGGCGTCGAGGTGCTGAAGATTCCCTTTAATGGCCAAACTCTGGGCGTGCTCTGTCTATTCTTTTCTGCGCTTTCACTGATCGCGTTTTACGCCTCGACGCTGGCCCGCAATCTGGTGCAAGCCCTGGCGGCGGGGGTGATCATGGCCTTCGGGGCTTGGTTAATTATAGCCAGCGCCTCAAGCCGCGTGACGATGTTCGGCGCTGTGCTGTGGCAGGGCGCCTTGGTTTACTACCTCGGCTCGCCAACGCTGGTCGGAACATTGCTGTGGCTGGGCTATAGCAATTTCCGGCGACAGTCGGAGAGCTGGCGTCTTTGGCTGCGGAATGTTCTCGGGCTGATGGCCTCGCTGGCATTGATCGCAGGATTTACGGTCGCCGTCTATAACCGCGTCTGGGAATTGATTACACCTCTCGAACCGGCACATGGGCCCGCGAGGCTGGCAGCCGTCGGGCCGATCACCCTCGATTCTTACGGCGGCAGCGGCGTGGCGGCCATATTACCCGATAGCAGGCTTTGGGTGGATCGCATCGGTTATGATCCTGGCCCGCTGCTCCTGGCATTTAGCGAGGACAGCGGGATCCGGGTGGGCGGGAAGTGGATGAGTCTGAGTGGAAATCAGATGGTTGGCGGCTCCAACTGGGTGGATGCCGTTGCGAATTTCCGCGAGACCGTTGCGATTCGCTCCGACGGCACGCTTTGGGTCTCCGAGAAGCCGCGTCATCCGTGGGACGCTCCCTCAGGCGAATGGGCCGAGCGTCGCAAGCCGCCTGTGGAGGCGGCTGCCGGTTTAGTCAGGTTTGGAGCCGGAACCAACTGGCAAAGAGTGGTTAGGCTGGGCGGGGGCGACCCGCTGTCGGTGATCCTTCTGAACCAGGAAGGCATGCTGTGGCGCTGGGGGGCACAACCCTTCACTGGTAAGACGCCGCGGGAATGGCCAGGCCTTCGCTCCTTCGACCCGCAGCGTTTGGGAACGGATTCGGACTGGGCCAGAATCTTTTCAGCAAACGACAGCGTCTATGCGTGGAAAAGGGATGGCGGCGCTTGGGTGATTCACCATCCAGGCAGAGAACTGCGAGCCACGGAGCTACTGCTTGAAGAGGGAATAGCGATCGAGCGCGTGGAAGGCTTCGATAAGATGAAATGGCGGAGCCTGACGGGGTGCTGGCGTTGGCACGCCGCCGTGCACGAGGATGGAACCCTCTGGGCTTGGAGTTTTAAGTCTCCACCGGAGTCTAACTATGGTCAGGGGCCTATGGTGGGGCCGGCGGTCCGGATCGGGAATGACGCGGATTGGACAGCGGTTTCTGGCGGGTATGGGATACTGGCGGCGCTCAAAGCGGATGGTTCTCTCTGGGACTGGCGGATACGGGGTCTTGGCTACCGAGGCGAGCCAGCTTCGGAATTGGTAACAAAGCTCCCAGTTAGGCTGGGCGTTCACAACGATTGGGTTGCAGTCGGCTATGCGATGAGTGGGATTGTGTCTCTGGCGGCCGATGGCGGTCTTTGGTATTGGTGGAGGTGGGGTTCCGGTCAACCTTTGTTGCCGGCGTCAAGGAAGCCTGCCAAAATCGAGAACATACTCAACCAGCAGGAATGACGAGGAAAACCAAGTCGTCGCGCAAAATGTCATAAGCAGAGCCGCCAGTAAGGAGGAGGCGAACCGGCACGAAAGGACGCTGCTCCGACAGATTCTTGAACTCTTCCGGACGCGTGCGCCCAGAGTACCTCGAAGAGGCGCACAAAACCTCAGCCGAGGGTTTTTCCAGTCTCATTCTTCCGCCTTTTGCTTCTCGAGAATTCTATCAATGGTTTTATCGAGGACCTTCGTGTAACTCTCGACGTCGAAACACTTGGCGTCTGGTTTGCCCTCGACGGCGTAAAGCCAGCCTGCGCCGTAGGGGTCTTTGTTGAGCAACGCGATTTTCTCCTTCAGCGCCGGGTTGCCGCCGGCGAACTGGCCGTCGGCAATGCAGAACAGATCGGAGATCGCTTTGAAGCCTTCGACCCAGCCGATGATTTGTCCGGAGGAAACCGGAGCGTTAGGTTCGACACCAAAACCGTGGTCCACCATCTCGCCCAACATGCGGGTAGCGAACCTGGTCAGCCCGACGCGCCAGGTGTTGCCCTCCTGCCGCGCGATCCAGAAGTGTGAAGGGCTGTAAAAATAATCAACCGGCAACTGGGTAACGAAACGCGCGCGTTTATAGTGCAGCGACTTCGGGCGACCTTTATCCATAAAACGGAACCGCTAATCGGCGCTAATAAACGCTAATAAAACAAGGACTATGAAAACAGAAGCATTTCCCGTCCGTGATGCATTAGCGAAGATTAGCCAGGATTAGCGGTTCAACCCAGGTTAATGCTCATGGCCGGATCCCCTCACGCGGCGCGGATTGAAGCTGCCATAATGAGAATTGCTACGAAAAGGGCTGGCCAGAATTCGACTCGCGGATAAGATTAGAGGCGAATGAAGCAGTGAAAAACGCAGTACAATCCGCCTTTGACGCGCCAGAGCAAACTGCCCCGGCTTTGAAACGCCATGACTTATTTTGATCACAATGCCACTGCGCCGGTGATGCCCGAAGCGCGGCAAGCCTGGCTGGAAGCCACAGAAAAATTCGTCGGAAACCCATCCAGCCCGCACCGCGTCGGCGCGCGAGCAGATGCCGCCTTGACTGAGGCGCGCGAAAAACTCGCCGGCATTGTCGGCTGCGACCCGCTGGACATCGTCTGGACTTCGGGGGCGACGGAATCGAATAATTTTGTGCTGCACCACTTTGCGCGCGCGCTGGGGCCAAAGACTGAACTCTGGATTTCCGCCATCGAACACCCGTGCGTTGTGGAGGCGACGCAGCATTATTTCGCCCGGCGGCGAAGGTTGATCCCGGTCACCCAGGACGGTGTGATTGACTTGGATTGGCTGGCGGCGGAGTTGACCGAAACGCGTCCCGGGGCAGTCGCAGTCATGGCGGCCAACAATGTGACCGGCGTGCTGCAACCCTGGCGCGAGGCGCTGGCGATTTGCCGCCAATACCAGGTTCCGTTCTTCTGTGACGCGGTGCAGTGGCTTGGCAAACTGCCGGCTAAAGGGTTAGGCGATTGTGATTTCCTGAGCGGCTGCGCCCACAAGTTCGGCGGCCCGCGTGGCATCGGTTTTTTGAAATGCCCCAGCCAGGGACGGGTCCATTCGCTGCTCTTCGGCGGCAGCCAGGAGGAAGGACGCCGGCCAGGGACAGAAAATGTTGCCGGGGCCGTATCGCTGGTTGCCGCGCTTGAGGCCCGGGAGGCATTGATCGCGCTGGGAGAAACTGAACCTCGCGTTGATTGGCGCGCCGATTTTGAAGGTTGTCTGCTGGGAAATCTGCCTGGCGCGCTGGTCGTTGGCGCCGGCCAGAGGCGGCTGTGGAACACAGTGGCCGCCTTGATGCCGGACATGGCCACGCAGCATCGGTGGGTCGTCAAGCTCGATAAGCTTGGGTTCGCGGTGTCCACCGGCTCGGCCTGCTCGACCGGTAAAGAAGAGCCGTCGCACGTGTTATCCGCGATGGGCTTTAAGCAGGCCGAAGCCGGCCAGGTGCTGCGTTTCAGCAGCGGCTGGGAGACGCGCAAAGAAGATTGGGAGGCGCTGGGCGCGGCGCTGTTGAAGGTCTATGCAGATGCGCAGCCGATGAAAGGGCGCAAAGCGGCATAGAGCTTGCCGGGGCGCATCTCTCCACTGCCACCGTAGCGCAGACTGGTCCCGACGCGTCGGAATGTCGCGGATTGGCAATCGATTGGCAATCCGCCCACCTGCCGAATACCATTCGGCGAAACAGCAGACTGCCAGTCCAATGCCACTAGCTTTTGAGTTCCGCAAACCCCGTCAGCAGAGATCTAGGAGGATGAGATAATTTGACGTTTGAGCGCGCGTCGCGCCGCCGTGTCGATCATCGGAAGCGGAAATCCAGTTTGAAATTGTAGAGCCAGGGGATTTCGGGATTGACCCCTTCGCGCGCCAACTTCTC
>WNGH01005768.1_pt1 | contig 17122 bp, 15 predicted proteins | sample 5400631 | NCBI WGS metagenome assembly WNGH01 (sample SAMN13153373, study PRJNA577476) | soil metagenome | isolation source: 115 cm soil or saprolite under Garry oak tree replicate 1 | place: USA:California | collected 2016-06-15
TGGCCGTTTTGAGGAGAGCTCCCGTCGTTACTTTCAGGAGGTGATTGGTTGCCTTGCTCAGGACGGCTGCACCGCGGTCGTGCTCGGATGCACCGAGATTCCGTTGTTGATCAGCGACTCCGACTCGCCTCTGCCAATTGTAGACTCGACTCGGATCCTGGCGCGAGCGGCGCTTCGGGAAGCGACACGTGACGCGAACACGCTATAAGGTGCCGGAGGTCAAGATGAATAAATCTGAGGTTCGGGCCCTTTCGTGGGCAATCTTGCTATTGCCTGTTCTGGTTGGGGCTTTTCGCCTCAGCGCAGCGGACGCTTCAGAGCAACTCATCGCCGGCGCCAAGAAAGAGGGAGACGAGATCGTCTTTGTCGCCGGAGCCCAAACCTTCGGCGGAAGGAAAGGGTTGGCTGAAATTGAGGCGGCGTTCAATAAAAAATTCGGTCTAAAAGCGCGGATCAACTTTGCTGCCGGTCCCGATATGAATGCGCGGGCCGCGCGGCTCATTACCGAGGTCAAGGCCAACAGACAGTCTTCTTCGGATCTCTATCTTGGCTCGCAGTCCCATTTTGCTTTGCTCCATAAGGAAAACGCGCTGGAAAAAGTGAACTGGGCCGGAACGTTCTCCTGGCTGAGTAAAGAGATGGAGATCTTTCCCGGCGAGGGAGTGTTGGTGTACACATCGCCCAACGGGATCATTTACAACGCCAACTTGATTCCCAAGGACAAAGCGCCCAAGAGCTATTCGGATTTGGTCGATCCGCGCTTGAGCCCGACCTGGGCTGGAAAATTGGCGATTCCGCCCTACGTTGCCTGGCTTGCCGATCTGTCCTTGGTCTGGGGTCAGGAGAAAGCGAAAGACTTCGCGCGCAAAGTGGTCGCTCTGAGCGGAGGTAGGCTGCGCTACAGCGAAGAGGAACGAGTTGTCAGCGGCGAATTTCCCATCATGGCGAACCTAGGAGACGCGCTGGGAGCTATGTGGGCCTGGCAGGCCAAGGGAGCGCCTCTAGTCGCCGTGCCTGGCCTGAATCCAATCAACACCGACTACTTCCAATTGGGCGTTCCTAGAAATTCGGCCCATCCGAATCTGGCGAAGCTGCTCGTCGCATTCATGGCCTCTAAAGAAGCACAGGCCGTCTTGCAGAAATACGAGTCCCGCAGCTCTCACCTCGTGGAAGGGACGATAATGGCAAAGTACCTGCGCGAAAATCGAGTCCAGGTCCAAGAGCCGAAGGTTTCGATCGATTATTATCTCAAAGGAGAGAGCGCAGAAGGTCTGAAATTCAAGGAAGAACTGGCGAACATATTGAAGCAATGAAAGACCTAAAGTGTCGTCAACGATCTGAACAAAAAGTGTCATTCTGAGGCGAAGCCGAAGAATCTCGAAACCATGTGAGATCCTTCACTTCGTTCAGGATGACATGCTTTTGCAAACGGGTACGCAGGAGACAGAAAAAGGAGATAGCCTCTCATGTTGTCAAAGGAAGAAAACGAGCTGCTCACCAGAGTTGGTCCGGGAACCCCTGCGGGAGAAATGCTCCGACGCTACTGGTGGCCCGTTGGTTTTACTGAACACGTCAAGGAAAAAGGGCGACCGGTTAGGACCAAGCTCCTTGGCGAAGACTTGGTTCTGTTTCGCGACGGGAACGGCAGACTAGGTCTCTTGGGCCTTCACTGTTCACACCGTGGGACTTCGTTGGAATTCGGCAGAGTCGACGATCGCGGGATTCGGTGTTGTTATCATGGTTGGCTCTACGATGTGCGTGGACGATGCTTGGAACAACCCGCGGAACCGGAAGACAGCACGTTCAAAGACCGCGTCCAGCATCCTGCTTACCAAGCCGAGGAAATCGGCGGCTTTATTTTCGCCTACATCGGTCCCGAACCTGCGCCCCTGCTTCCGAACTATGACTTGTTTCTAAGGGAGGATGGTGAACGCGAGGTCGGCGCCGGCCATGACTATTGCAACTGGCTCCAGAGAGCGGAGAATTCAGTCGATCAAACGCACCTGATCGCGCTTCACGCCAGCGAATATCCACACCTGGCTTTGAAGCGACCCGTGATCGGCTGGGAGAGGAGAGATTACGGAGCGAAGATTTCCATGCAAGTTCCTGGGATCTCCAAGCCCAAATTCTCGCACTGGATTTTTCCCTCTCACACCCGGCATACCACTGCGCGCAAGGGACGAAAGCCGGACCATGCGATTCGCTTCCGCGTGCCGATGGACGACACGAATACCATGACTTTCTGGCTGCGATTCTACCCTTACGGTGAAGAAGATCGAAGCAAGCCTTTCCTTCTCAAGACGCTGGGATTCGAGAACGATCAAGCGGGAGTCTACGAACGAGTTGACGATGGCTGGTGGGGTGTTGCGTCACACGACCAGGATCGCGTGGCGCAAGAGAGCCAGGGGCCCATTTATGACAGAACCAAGGAACATCTCGGCGCATCGGACCAAGGCGTCATTATGCTGCGAACCATGATCAAAGAGTCCATCGACGCGGTCCGGCACGGAAAGGATCCGGTCTGGGTGCTCCGAGATTCGGCGCAAAACGAAACTATCGGTTTTGACGCCAGCATGCAGGAGATCGGAGCGTTGGAATAAATATAGTCGGCTAAATAAAGTACTGGAGGTGTTCCATGGTTCAGCTTCTTGGAGCTTTGCTCAGTATCTTTGTTTTGCACACCTCGGTCGATGCGGCAGATAAGATCAGGATTGGAATTCCTGACTTCACCGCCCAATTTGGCTCTCTCTCCTTGGCACAGAAGAGGGGTTTCCTTCAAGAGGAAGGACTTCAAACAGAGTTCATCCGTATCAATGCCATCGTTGGGCTGGCGGCATTAGTCAGCGGAGAAATCGATTATTATACGGTGATTGGCCCGTTGGTGGCTGCAGCGATCCAGGGAGCCCCGATAAAGGTCGTGGCCTGCTACGTGCCGAGCGCTCCCTTTGCCCTCATCGCCCGCCCTGAGTTTAAGTCGGTTCAGGAGCTTAGGGGTAAGACAATCGGGCTCAACACCTTCGGTGGCAATATTGAGGTCGTAGCGAGGCTGATATTCAAGCATTTCGGCCTTGACCCAGACAAGGAGATAAAGTTTCTTGCCTTAGGCGTGAGCGAACACCGCTTTGCTGCTATGAAGCAAGGGTTGGCCGCTGCCACGTTGGGCACTCCCCCGTTGGATTTTTTCGGCAAGAAGAGGGGATTTGTTGTCCTTACGCGAGCCCACGAACTTTTCAGTTACCCTGCTAGCGGTGTAATAGCCAGCGTGAAGAAGATCAAAGAAAGGCCCGACGAGGTCAAGCGAGTAGTCAAAGCGGGCATCAAAGCCAACCGCTATTTTCGTCAGAATCGCGAGGGCACGATTCAGTTTATGATGGAGTGGATGAAAATTGATAAAGAGATGGCGACGGCCACCTATGAAAGCGCCTTGAAAGCCTTTAACGATGACGGGAGTGTGCCCGAAGATGGATTCCGTCTTCTAATCGAGGAGACAAAGAAGCAGGCCAAGGTGAACCGCGAGGTTCCTCTAAGCGATGTTGCGGATATCTCGATTCTCAAAGAGGCGCAAAGGGAGCTTGGGATTACGGGGAGATAACTTTCGCCGGACCAGAATTGATTTCGAGTTCCTATTGCCTTATGCCAGTTGCCTTTCCAGGAGGGGATAAATGAAACGACCCATGACCGATAGCGTCGAAGTTCTAAATGCCGACATGGCCAAGAAGAATCTTGGAGGCCATTGGCAGTTAGGTTTTGAGAGTTACCTCGCGTATCCTGAAACCACTGTTCAGCCTTGCTTGTGGAAATGGAAGGATGTTTACGAGAGCCTCATGCGGGCCGGCGAAGTAGTGGGCATGGATCAAGCTGAACGGCGGACGATTCGTCTGTTAAATCCTGCGCTCAAGGAGCGGCAGGCCACCACCCACACCATTCAATTTTCGTTTCAGTACGTGAAAGCGGGAGAACACGCCCGGCCGCACCGACACACCGCCGCCGCTTTGCGCTTCATTCTCAAAGGGAACGGAGCCTATACGACGGTTAATGGTCAGAAGTGCGTAATGGAGGAAGGCGATCTTATTTTGACGCCTCAACTGACCTGGCACGACCACACAAACGACTCGGGAAAACCCATCATCTGGCTCGACGGGCTCGATATCCCGTTGGTCCAATCTCTGCAGCAGCTTCTTTTTGAGCCACATCCTCAGGAGGCTCAGCCCATCGAGAAAACCAGCGACCAAGTGGCCCTTCTCTATGGTCATGCTCGACCGAATGCGGCGGCGGCAGCCGAGTTCTTTCACTACAAATGGTCTGATACCGAGCGATGTTTAAGCGCTTTGGTTAAAACAGCTTCACCGGATCGATTTGACGGATATATTTTGGAGTTTCGCAACCCAGTGACAGGCGGCCCTACCATGCCGACCATTCAGTGCGCTCTTGAGCTTCTCCGCCCGGGCGAAGAAACCGAGGCGCATCGGCACACGAGCACAGTCATCTACCATGCCTTCCGCGGCGGCGGTTCGAGCTATGTTGGTGACGAGCGCTTCGATTGGCAACAGGGAGACTCTTTCGTTGTCCCGCTTTGGTATCCGCATCGCCACGTCAATCGCGCAGCATCGGAAGCTGTCCTTTTTTCCATGAGCGACGCGCCGGTTTTGAAATCTCTTCATCTATATCGGGAGGAGCCGGCGGGGCTATAGAGGGGACGAGCAAATCAGTCGCCAGAATTCTGAACCGAAAATCGGATTCATTCCAAAATTCAAAATTTAAATTGCAAAGGAAGATTCCATGTTGTCGAGAGAAGAAAACGACTTGTTGACCCGCGTGGGGCCGGGAACGCCTGCAGGGGAAATGCTGCGTCGCTACTGGCATCCGATAGCATTCATCAATGAGCTAAAAAAGCGACCGCTGCGTAGACGACTCTTGGGAGAAGATCTCGTGGTGTTCCGCGACGATCGCGGCAGGCTCGGCGTCCTCGCATTGCGCTGCTCGCACCGGGGGACTTCGTTGGAGTTCGGTCATCTTGAGGATGGCGGCCTGCGCTGTTGCTATCATGGTTGGCTGTACGATGTCGGAGGTAAGATTTTGGAAATGCCCGGTGAGCCTGCTGATAGCACGTTTTGGCAACGGCTTCGCCACCCTGCTTACCAGGTTCAAGAACTCGGCGGCGTCATCTTCGCCTACCTTGGGCCCGAGCCCGCGCCGCTTCTGCCCCGATACGACGTGCTGGTGCGGGACGACGGCGTGCGCGCGCGGCGTGCGCGAACCGTCAATTGCAACTTTTTTCAGATGATCGAGAACTCCGTCGACCAAAATCACCTGAAGTAGCTGCACCGAACGGCAAAGACCCCCACGTGGGATGATGGATCCACAGCCATTTGAATATGGAATTTTGAACACCTACACCCGGCACGTTGCCGGGAAAAGATACGCGCACGTTAATTTCTTCGTCTTGCCGACAATGAATAAAACCGGCAACGTGGAAGAAGGTCATCCCACCGAACATCAGGCCAGTAGTTCGGGCGAAGTGATGCGTTGGCGCGTGCCCATCGACGACACTCACACGATGCACTTCACGGTGGAATTCGGCGCCATCGTCGATGGCAAACCGGTCGCGAAAATCATGAAAGATGAATCCGAGCAGGGGCTGATAGAGTCTAAGTTTGGCGTCTACAAATGGGATGAGTCGATTAACTGGTTCGCCCGCGGCGATCAGGATCGCGTCGCGCAGGAAAGCCAAGGTCCGATCTACGACCGCACCGGCGAACATCTGGCTTACACCGACCGGGGAGTCATTCTTTTGCGCCGCTTGTATAAAGAATCCATCGAAGCGGTTCAAAAAGGTCTTGATCCGCTGGGCGTCGTTAGAGACGCCGCGAAGAATGAGATCATTCGGCTCATTCCGCGTGAAGACATACTGGATTAGGAGATTCAAATTACCTCGAAATAGATTGCCGAGCGCGGATATGATTACCCTCTCCCGTCGCGGGAGAGGGCGAGGGTGAGGGCAATTCGAAGCATACCACCCTCACCTCTGTCCTCTCCCTCCCAAAGGAGGGCGAGGAGGCAGATTGGAAGACGGCCGAGGATGCCATGGCAAAAAATATTTTAAGGCACCGTGCCTGGAGAAATTGTTTTCTGACGCTGCTGCTTCTCTTGAGTGCGGCTTGCACGCTATCCGCCGCCGAAAGCCTCGACCAATTGATCGCCGGAGCCAAGAAAGAGCCTGAGCTGACATTTATCGCTGGCGCCGGAGCTTTCGGCGGGCCAAGAGCCCTCTCCGACCTGGAGGCTGCCCTCAATAAGAAATTTGGTCTCAACGCCCGGATTAGATTCGCCGCCGGACCCGAAATGAACGCGATGGCAGCGCGAGTCATTACCGAATTGAAGAGCGGAAACAAGTCATCGACAGATATTTATCACGGTTCCCAATCTCACTTTTCCTTACTGCATCAAGAGAAGGCTTTGGAGCAAGTCAACTGGTCCGGCGTCTTTCCTTGGATCACCAAACCGATGGAAATTTTCCCCGGCGAAGGCGTGCTGATCTTCACATCGCTGCGCGGAATCCTCTACAACTCGAATCTCATTCCGAAAGAGAAGGCGCCGAAAACTTACGAGGATTTGGTGGACCCCCGCTTAAGCCCGACATGGGCTGGAAAACTGGCGATTCCGCCATACGTCTCCTGGCTGGTCGAGTTGTCGATGATCTGGAGCGAGGAAAGGGTAAAAAATTTCACGCGTAAGTTGGTCGCCCTGAGCGGTGGAAGGCTTCGCTACGGCGAGGAGGAACGGGTGGTGAGCGGCGAGTTTCCCATCGCCGCCAATATGGGCGGTGCTGTCGAGCAGATGTGGAAGTGGCAAGCTAAAGGCGCGCCATTGGTGGCTGTGGCTGGCTCGACTCCGGTTCTCCCATCTTATTTTCAGTTGGGCGTGCCGAAAAATTCCGCTCATCCGAACCTGGCGAAGTTATTCGTCGCCTTTGTGGCTTCGAAAGAAGGCCAGGCTATCTTGGAAAAACACGAGTCTGTCTCATCTCACTTGGTCGAAGGCACGAAGATGGCGAGATATCTCCGCGATAGCAAGATCGTGCTCCAAGAACCCAAGGATTCGATCGCTTTTTACTTGAAAGGCGAAGACAGCGGCCTCCAGCTCAAAGAAGAAATAACAAAAATGCTGAAGCAGTAAAAGAATGGAGTAATGGAGTATTGGAATAATGGAGTGATGGGTTCGAATTCCAGTACTGCAGCACTCCACTACGCCGATAGGCCAAGAGAAGGATGGTCCAGTGTTGTCACAGGAAGAAAACGAACTGATGACTAGAGTCGGGCCAGGAACGCCCGCTGGCGAGATGCTTCGGCGTTACTGGTGGCCGCTGGCGTTTACCGAAGCACTGAAGCCGAAAGGACGGCCCGTAAAAGTCAGACTGCTGGGAGAAGATTTTGTTCTGTTCCGCGATGGCGGCGGCAAGTTGGGCCTCCTGGATCTCCACTGCTCTCATCGCGGCACGTCATTAGAGTTCGGGCGGGTGGAGGACGGAGGCATTAGGTGTTGCTACCACGGTTGGCTCTATGATTCGCGCGGCAAGTGTTTGGAGCAGCCTGCGGAGCCGGAAGACAGCACGTTCAAGGATCGTATCCAACATCCAGCCTATCATGCCCAGGACGCGGCGGGTCTGGTCTTCGCATGCATCGGGCCAGAGCCGGCGCCGTTGCTGCCCGCTTATGATCTGTTGATCAGGGAAGATGGCAGTCGCGTAATCGGAGGTGGCGAAGAATTTTGCAACTGGCTCCAGCGCGCGGAGAATTCAACCGACGGCGCGCATTCCATCGCGCTCCATGCCGCCGGTTATCCGAACATGGCGATGAAGCGGCCGAAGATCCAATGGGAACCCACCAAGTTCGGAGTAAGAGAGACCACATGGGTTGACGGTGTTTCGAAAGCGAGGATCTCGCATTTCGTTTTCCCTTCGCATGTGCGCCATTCCGCCGCTCGAGTAGGTGAAAAGCCGCGTCAGGTGATACGCTTTCGTGTTCCTACCGACGATACAACCACGACCACTTACTGGATCGACTTCTACCCGGATAGAGACGGGCAGCAGATCGAGCCCAGGTTGAAAACCCGAGGTTTCAAGAAGAATACGCCGGGAGTCTACAAGCGCGTTCAGGACGAATGGTGGGGGATTGACACTCACGAGCAAGACCGCGTAGCTCAGGAGAGTCAAGGTCTTATTGCCGATCGAACCACCGAACACCTCGCATCGTCCGACCGGGGCATTATCATGATGCGAAAAATGGTTAGGGATTCCATCGACGCGGTTCGGCAGGGGAAAGATCCCATCGGCGTCATTAGAGATCCGCATGAGAACAAACTCATCACCTTCGACTCCAGTAGAGATATCGTTGCGCCTCTCACATGAGTCGCGGGAAGATTAGAATTTCCCCTCTTTGGAAAAGAGGGGCCATGGGAGATTTCCGCAGTCATCGACGGTTTCACTTCTTCGAAAAAATCCCCCTTAATCCCCCTTTTGGTAAAGGGGGAAACTTTTGCTTGCGCTTTCACAGCTTAATTACACGGTCTCTAATGCGAGGGAAGGATTTTTTATGATTCGCGTGATTCCTATCATCGTTGCGCTTCTGGAGCTTCTCACGTTCGACGCGCCGACGACGATCGCTGCGGCGGCAGAAAGCCTCGAACAACTGGTGGCCGCTGGAAAGAGAGAAGGCGAGGTTACTTTAATTGCCAGCGCGTCGACATTTGGCGGCAAGAAGGGCTTCTCCGACCTGGAAGCCGCCTTCAACAAAAAATATGGCCTTCGAGTGAAAGTGAATTTATCTCCCGGACCCAACATGCCGCAGGTGGCGAGCCGCGTTCTTACCGAGCTCAAAGCGGGTATCAAGTCATCGACGGACCTCTATCTTGGATCGGATTCAACCTTTGCAGCCCTTCACAAGGAGAACGCCCTGCAAAAGATCCCATGGTCTGGGATCTTTCCGTGGGTAACCAAGGAGATGGAAATCACGCCGCAAGAATCCTTGCTCGTCTACGCCTCGTTTCATGGGATCATTTACAATTCAAATTCAATCCCAAAGGACAAAGCGCCGAAAAACTATGAGGACTTAATCGATCCTGCTCTCTCTCCCACGTGGGCGGGCAAACTGGCAATCCCCGCCTACACGCACTGGTTGGTGCGCGTATCGTCGATGTGGGGAAAGGAAAAAGTATTGGCGTATGCGAAGAAGCTTGCAACTCTAGCCGGCGGTCGTCTGCGTCAGGGCGAAGAAGAGCGGATCGTCAGCGGCGAGTTTCCGATCATGGCGAGCACCGGGGGCGCTTTGGAATCGATGTGGAAGTGGCAAGCCAAGGGCGCGCCGCTTGTGGGACTACCCGGCTCGATGCCGCCGACCAGTTCCTACTACCAATTGGGCGTGCCGAAAAATTCCGCCCACCCCAATCTGGCCAAACTGTTCGTTGCCTTCATGGTTTCCAAGGAAGGACAGGCGATCGTGGAGAAGCATGATTATCGGAGCTCCTACCTGGTCGAAGGAACCGGCATGTCGAAATACGTGCGCAGCAATAAGCTCAAACTTCAAGATCCCAAGGAGCTCGTCGAGCTTTTTCTCAAAGATGACTGGGCGCTCGAGGAAGAGCTCAATAAGATTCTTTTGAGATAAGCTGTACTCCAGTGGGGGGCGTGAAGGAAAAAGAGCTTGTTTGATGATGATGACATCAAATAAGCCAATCGAAATGACCGACGACGCGGATTTTGTCCATACCGGCCCTGGTACTCTGTCGGGGCGATACATGCGAATGTTTTGGCATCCGGTCTATGTGGCTGATCAGCTCAAGCCTGGCCATGCGGTTCCGATTCAGATCATGAGCGAAAAGTTTACCCTTTATCGGGGCGAAGGCGGGAACCCTTACGTCGTCGACTTCAGGTGTGCCCATCGTGGGACGCAGCTCTCTCTTGGTTGGGTTGAGGAGGAGTGCATCCGCTGTTTTTATCATGGTTGGAAATACAATGGCACTGGGCAATGCGTGGAGCAGCCGGCGGAAGATGAGAGCTTCGCCGGCAAAGTCAGAATTCGAAGTTACCCCACGCAGGACTATCTGGGACTTATCTTCGCTTACCTGGGCGAGGATGTTGCACTGCCCTTTCCGCGCTACCCGCAATTAGAAGGCGAAGGGGTGCTCGAGGTCAGCTCGTACGTCCGGCTTTGCAACTACTTTAATACGCTGGAGAACGGCGTCGACCAAGCTCACGTCCCATTCACCCACGCGAGATCGAATTTCACAAAGTTCGGCCTCAACTGGGACATTCCGAAGATTACCGCGGAGGAAACCGAATATGGCGTCGCGATGTATGGGACACGGTCCAACGGAGTCTCGCGAGTGAATCATTACCTGATGCCAAATATTCTCTACATCAAAGGATCTCCCGATGAGTCGGCGGAAAAATGGCGCGAGGCGTTTGCGTGGCGCGTGCCGATCGACGACGTGAGTCATACGAGCTTTAACCTGAGTCTGGTTCACATCACCGCCGATGCAGCGGAGCGATATCGGGAGCGGCGGAAGCAGCTGCGAGCGACCGCGGCGAAGCTCCCTTCCGCGAGGGACATGGCCGACGCCGTTCTGGCGGGTCGTTGTAGCATTCACGACATTGAGGATCGGCCAGACATCGTGAATATTCAGGATCATGTCGCTCAGGAAGGCCAGGGCGCAATTCCCGACCGCCATGCCGAACGCCTGGGCCGCTCCGATACCGCGATCATTCTGATGCGCAAGATTTGGCTGCGCGAGCTGCGCGCGCTCGCCGAGGGACGACCGCTAAAAAAATGGAGTTGTCCTGAGGGACTCTTCGCTACAAGCGGAGTGTGAGAGTGCGCCGTATACGTTCTACTTTCATTTGGGTGTGCCGAAAAACTCGGGTCATCCCAATCTGGCGAAGCTTTTCGTGGGATTCATTGCCTCCTGAGAGGGCCAAGCGATGCTTGATTAGCACGAGTTCCGCTCGTCGCCCTTGGTCGAAGGGTCGCGGATGGCAAAATATCTTCGCGATACCGACACCACGCTTCAGGACCCCAAAGAGCTTTTCAATTTCTACTTGAAGGGCGGTGGATTCAAGCTCAACGAGGAATTGGCCACGTTGCTAAAGCAATGATCTGTCACTTCACGACATGGGCAGGATGAATCGACTGATGCAAACCGCCAACGACACACTTGCTCTGAAATCAAGGCCGTGGCACATCGATCCCTCCAAGCTTTTGCTCTTAGGCATCGCGGGGATCGCGGCGTTGGCCATCGTCGGACTCTTGACGATGATCGTGTGGATGAGCCTCAGGACCGGAGTTCCCGGGCAGCTCTCCTCGTACAATCTCAACAACTACACTTTGTTGCTCACCGATCCTTACAGTTATCGCGTGATGATGACAACGTTGGGATTCGCCGGCGTGACCATTGCCGTCTCGGTGCCGTTGGGATTTGTCTTTGCATGGTTCATCGAACGCACCGACTTGCCGCACAAGGCTCTCGCCATGAGCCTGCTGGGCAGTGGCATCCTTTTTCCGACATTTTTGAAGGCCATGGGCTGGGTATTTCTCCTGCACCCCCGCATCGGCATCATCAATACTTTTTTAATGCGGCTCTTCGACTTGAAAAACGCTCCTCTAAACATCGCGACGTTACCGGGCATCGGGTTTGTCGAAGGGTTGACGTTGACCCCGCTCGCGTGCGTGATGATCGCTGCGGCTTTGCGCGGCATGAATCCCGCCCTCGTCGAAGCCGCGAGCATCCATGGGGTGAGCAAATTTAAAACTCTGCTGCGGGTCGAGCTGCCGCTCATATGGCCGGCTTTGATATCCGCCGTCATTTGGATGCTCACCGTCGCCATCGCCGCCTTCGACGTGCCGGGCGTGATCGGCATGGCGAACAACATATTTACTTTCAGCACCGCGGTTTATTTTTTGATCAACCCCAACGAGGGTCTGCCGCGCTACGGATTGAGCGGGGCGTACGGGACGATTATGGTCGGTGTTTCGTTGATCCTAATGATTCCGTATTTTATGGCGTTGAAGCAAAGCCACCGCTACCAGATCATCTCGGGAAAATCTTATCAGTCGCGGCCGATGGAACTGGGGCGTTGGTGGATTCTGGGCTGGGGGCTTCTGGGCCTTTATCTTCTGCTTGCCTTTGTGTTGCCGCTCCTGGCGATGTTTTGGGTGTCGCTCCTCCCCTATGTCCAACTGCCGTCGCGGCAGGCCCTTGCCGCTGCGTCCTTCGAGCGCTACTCGGCCATTGCCTTCGACGCCGCGCTGCTACGCGCGGCTTGGAATACGCTGCTGCTCATGGCCATCGTGCCGACGCTTATCATCGTTATCAGCGCCGCGATCTCATGGATCGTCACTCGCTCGCGCATGCGGGGAAGGGTTTTCTTAGATGCGGTAGCCTTTCTGCCTCACCCGGTGCCCCATCTGCTTTTTGCTCTGGCCACTGCCTATCTGGCGTTGCTCGTCTCCGACATCGTTCCCGTCTACGGCACGATCTTCGTGCTGATGGCAGTGTACGTTGTTTGCTGGATTAGCTTCGGCACAAGGGTCCTCAACAACAGCATGATCCAGGTGCATCGCCAGTTGGAGGAAGCCGCGCAGGTCGGCGGCGTCTCCACGTTTCGCATCCTTTGGAAAGTGATTTTGCCGTTGATCCGCCCCGGCGTTGTCTACGTGTGGATTTGGACTTCCCTCTCGGCTTATCGGGAACTGACCATGGCGGTTGTCCTGGCGTCGCCGAAAAGTCAGGTGCTTTCCACTTATATCTGGGGCCAGTGGCACGGCGGCGGGCTGGGTGATGCGGCGGCCATCGCCGTAACCATGATGGCAATTATGTCGCCGCTGGTGGCGAGCTTCTGGATCTTTGCGCGGCGCCAGCAGCATGTCGCCACTTCGGTATCGTAGTGTCGTGTCTCGGAAATGCATTCAACGATGGCAGCAGCTACAGTAGCAATCAAATCCCCCTCTGTCCCCCTTTTTCAAAGGGGGGAACTTCTCTGTAAATCTCCAACCCCTCTTTGGAAAAGAGGGGAAGGGGCGATTTTTGTGTCGAATGCAGGGCGACTCATGCAGCGAATTTTTGCGACAGGATCGTAAGTCGGCAGTGATCAACATCCATTCACTCAGCAAAGCGTTTAAAACCGGCGCGGACAGGGTCCAAGCCGTGGATGGCGTCGACTTACAGGTCGAGGAGAAGGAATTTTTTGTTCTCCTGGGCCTCAGCGGCTCCGGCAAAACGACGCTCCTCAGGTGCGTTGCCGGTCTGGAAAAACCGGAAGCCGGGGAGATCCGCTTGGGCGAGCAAATTGTCAGCTCAGCCGAGCGGGGCATCTTTGTTCCTCCCGAGGACCGGGCGCTGGGCATGGTGTTTCAGTCCTATGCGGTTTGGCCGCATATGACGGTGTTCGACAACGTCGCTTTTCCTCTCGTCAACGGCAAGAGAAAGTTGCCTCGAGCCAAGGTGCGCGAGCGAGTCAAGAGCGCTCTCGAATTGGTCCAGCTTTCGGGTCTCGCGGATCGGCCGGTGCCTTTTTTGAGCGGCGGCCAACAACAAAGAGTCGCTCTCGCCCGGGCGCTGGCCGTAGAGCCTAAAGTGCTGCTGATGGACGAGCCCCTGAGCAACTTAGACGCCCGGCTGAGGGAGGAAGTTCGGGATGAGATCAGGAACTTAGCCAAAAAACTCGGCATCACGGTTCTCTACGTGACCCACGATCAAGTCGAGGCCATGGCCCTGGCCGACCGCATCGCGGTCATGAGTGGAGGAAAGGTTTTACAGATCGGCGCCGCGCAGGAGCTGTACCACTTTCCGCTAAGCCGAAGCGTGGCGGAGTTTTTAGGCTCGATGAACGAGTTCGAAGGCGCGGTACAAAATGACGGCTGTATCAACAGCGCTCTCGGAGCGCTGCGTTGCGCCATCCCGAACGGCGTTGTCGGAGAAGTCATTGTCGCGATCCGACCTGAAGACGTTTCTCTTTCGCGGGAGCCCAGTGGCTGCGCCAACGAGTTTTCCGCTCAACTCGTCTCTCGGCTCTTTCTCGGCGACATCACGCTCTATCACCTGTCCGCCACCGGAAACAAGCTGCGAGGTAAGACGGCCGGTACCGACCGGCAGTTGGAACCAGGCAGCTCCATTTATGTGCGGCTTCCTGCCGAGAAACTCAAGATTTTTCCTAAGTAAAAAACGAGTCGGACAACGGCGAGGAGCAGCTACGAAAGCTAAATTGACACTAAACCTATCTCTTGTTACAGCGCCAAAGGCGAGACTTAACATTTGAAAGCAGTTCGCATACACGAACACGGTGGAGTCGACAAACTCCGCTATGAAGAAGCAGAGAACCCGCGGATATCCTCCCCAAACGAAGTCATTGTCAAGCTCAGAGCAGCGTCGGTCAACCACATTGATATCTGGGTCCGGCTCGGCGCCACGGGCATCGCGATTCCGATGCCGCACATTTTAGGAGGGGACGGCGCGGGAGTGATTTTTGAAGTGGGCGGGGAAGTAAGCAACGTCAGACCCGGCGACGCGGTCTGCCTTTACCTATTCAGCGGCTGCGGCCAGTGCGAGTTTTGTCTCAGCCATCGGGATTTTATGTGTGTTTATGTACGAGCTTTGGGAGAAAGGTTGGATGGGACCTATGCTGAATATGTGAGACTCCCGGCGGAAAACTGTTTCCCCATACCTGCGGGGATGTCCTTTGCTGAAGCGGCGGCTTTTCCCCTGGTTTTTGTTACGGTCTGGAGAATGCTCATCACCCATGCTCGACTCAAACCTGGAGAAACTATCCTCATCATAGGCATCGGCGGCGGAGTTGCCGGCGCCGCGCTGCAAGTGGCGAAGAAAATTGGCGCCAATGTAATTGTCACTTCCGGCAGTGATGAAAAACTGGAACTGGCAAAAAAATATGGCGCCGCACATACGATCAATCACCGCGAGAAGGATTTTGCGCAGGAAGTGAGAGCATTGACAGGAAACCGCGGTGTCGACGTCGTTCTCGATTGCGTGGCCGGCGAAGTATGGCAAAAAAGTCTAGCGGCTTTAGCAAGAGGCGGCCGCCTGGTTACCTGCGGCGCGACGGCAGGCGGCAGTCCTGAAACCGACCTCACGCCGATCTTTACGAAGCATTTACAAATTTTCGGCTCGACACTGGGTAGCCGGGATGAATTCCGCCACTTGCTAAGCTTTATGGCCGTCGCGGAAATCAAACCGATTATTGATCAGGTATTTCCTCTGTCAGAGGCCGCCGCCGCTCAGCGACGCATGGAAGAAGCCAAGCAGTTCGGGAAGATTGTCCTGCAGATTTCTGATTAAAGGTGACAGCGCTTCAAGACTGTTTTAGCAATCCTCGGTGATGTAACGCCTCCGCGCATGCTTGCAAATGGCCGATTTGATCGCGCGCGGCGAAGCGCAGGATGACGGTGCTCGCTCCGGCCTGAACATAGGCTTCGATCCGATCGATCACTTCGTTCCATGAGCCGGTAACGCATAGCATCGTTTTCGCTACCGCTTCGTAGGGGCGATTGTAATACTGCGCGAGAAACATGTGCCCTTCCGATACCGCTTCATTTCCACCGGCGGCTAATGTGAAGTAAAGCCCGGGTTCTATCGACGCCGCATCACGGCCCGCCTCAGCGGCATAGGCCCGGATCTTGTCCCAGCATTCTCTATAAATCTCCGGGCGGGTAATATTGTTCAACCAACCGTCGGCTAGGCGGCCGACTCGACGCAGGCCGGGCTCGACGTTGTTCGATGCGAGCCAAATCCGCACGCCGCCGGGCTGGATCGGTTTGGGCTCTAACGTGACATGCTCGAAGCGAGTGAACATTCCGGCATGCGAGACATCATTTTCCCGCCAAAGCCTCCGCATGACCTGCACAAGCTCTTCGCTCATCTTGATTCGTGCGCCCGCCGAAAGGCCTAAGATTTCGAACTCGTGCTCTTGGGTGGGTTCCTTCGCTCGCCCGTAACCGATCCCGAGATCGATGCGACCGCAGGTCAGCCAATCGAGGCTGGCGAGTTGGTGAGCGAGTAGAATCGGGTGTCTGAGCGCTGCCAAAAAAACCGACGTGCCCAACCGTACTCGGCGCGTGCGCGCGCCGACGGCGGCAAGAGTTGTCAGCGCTTCCACGCGGGGCCGCGCGGTAAGGCTGTCGCCGACCCAGACGGAATCGAAGCCCAACGCTTCGGCGCGTTCGGCTAATTGGAAGATAATCGACGGGTCAGAGCGCCCCGACATGACGGCTTCTCGCGTGGGAAGCAGGATACCAAACTTCACTTGCGCATTGTTTTGCACGAAGTCCTCTGTTTAGTTTTGTTGTTTCTCTTCGACGGACCCTCGGATCAGGCGCACCACATCATATTCCATCACGGTCTCGCCGCGCTGGTTTTTTACCCAGTGACGATAGCGAACGATCCCGCCGCCGCGAGCAGGGACCGGCTTGGTGTCTAAAACTTCAATGTCGACCTGAATCGTATCGTTCACTTTGACGGGGCCGAAGAGTTTCATGCGATCGATGCCCACGAAGGCCAAGCCCGTGCCGTGAATGATGCCCGTTTGAACCGTTAGTCCCTCGGCCATTCCAAAGGTCAGACTTCCTGGCGCGATACGCTCACCGAACAGAGTCTCCTTGCGAATATACTCTAAATCGAGAAACAGCGGCTCGGTGAGACCCACGAGACCGACGAACTGCATAATGTCGTGCTCTGTGATCGTGCGCCGCCCTGTCGTAAACCGGTCGCCCGCGTGAAAACCTTCGAACGTGATGCCTTTGTGCATTCTTACTCCTAAGAAATCATTTTAGAGACGCCGAGCAGGAATTTCCCTGCAAGATAATCCTGAGTCTATCCGAGTGTATGTATTACCCTCGCCCGTTCGCGGGAGAGGGAAGGGCGAGGACATAATCGGAGCACCACCCTCACCTCTATTCTCTCCCTCCAAAAGGAGGGCGAGGAGGATATTGGAAGTAACCCGTTTTTCGTGCCGAACCATTACACCACTTTGTTTTTCTTCAACTCGTTTATCTCAGCAGCGCCCATCCCCAGCCAGGAGATTAAAACCTCCTCAGTATGCTGGCCGAGAAGCGGCGGCGGC
>WNGH01002592.1_pt1 | contig 17121 bp, 18 predicted proteins | sample 5400631 | NCBI WGS metagenome assembly WNGH01 (sample SAMN13153373, study PRJNA577476) | soil metagenome | isolation source: 115 cm soil or saprolite under Garry oak tree replicate 1 | place: USA:California | collected 2016-06-15
CGAATGTTGGCTTCTTCATTTCCACGCTTGAAACGTTCTCTTTTGTTACCTCGAAATCCTTCTTCTGCTCCAATTCATTGATCATCTGGGCGTTGGCCTCCCGAGAAAGTTTTGAGCCTACGTACATCCCCGCAACGCCTCCAAAGGCTGAGCCGGCGATCCCCTTCCAGAGAGCCTTTCGGTTTTTCGCTCCGATCAGTCTGCGAGTGGTCACATAGACTGAATAGCCTGCAATGCCGCCGGCTCTCAGCATGCGACCGCTTGTAACACCGCCAATATACTCCTCGTCTTCCAAAGGCACCGTCCTCTAGACCTTTACGAGAAATATTAGCCGTTATTGCTTGTGTTACTTTCGAAATGTTTCAGCTGAACCGATTGCCCGGCTGCGATCCGGGCCTGCTTACGGTAGTTTTCCCAGGAGATTCTCCGAAGGATAGATGTCGATAGTTCATAACACACCCGTGCGCATCCAGGGGTCCGCATCCAGCCTTCAGCGAAGCTCCTGTTCGTTAGGTGCATTAACGATTAGCATGGCCTATGTTTGGAGAAGTTTCTCAACGGACCACCTAATACGACAAAGTGTCCCACTTAGCCTCAATCCTCATCGTAATACCAATAGAGAACAGCGGCAAGAACCCACAAAGCTGACCTGGAATAAGAAGCGCCCAACCCCAATTCCAATATTGACCCAAGCTACCACCGCTGGAAAAGAAAGTCACGAAGAAGACGAAACTCCAAATTATCAGAACACCGCCCGTAACAGCTATTCCAACTACAGCGCTTGCTAACCATTAGAAATCCATAGTGAGCGCGGACTGTCTATTTGAAAACTTACTTTTGCCCATCTCAGCGTCTTTTCTCTGCCGAACGATTCTCCTTCTCACGATTCAACAACTAGACACAATGCAGTTACAACCCGACCTGAAATTGAGGAAGAAAATAGGGAGCGGTGGGGCCTCTGAATCTGTCCGACTAGAGGCAGATTAACAGGGGATAGGCTCACCAATGTTTGGACTTGCTTTGACTTTTCGGTCTGGAAGTATAGGTGCTGGCGAGCAGCCTCCACCTCCGCCACCGCCTGTGTGCGGCGGCGGGCATCCTGTGACTGGCGAGCTCTGGTAGCTGAGTATAGTGCAGAAGTTTGAATTGGTGAAGTCGGTGTTAGAGCCATAGAAACCAGCGTCGAGATATGCAGGCCCCGTTCTTTGAGTGTTCTGAATGTATGAACCAGGGTTTGCTGTGATCAGGAACTCAAGCTCGAAAGTGTAGGTTGCACCGATCGTGAATACGCAGAACGATGGGCAGTCTGACTGGTAGAGATCAGCATCCCAGACCTTCTGTTGATTCTGCGAGTTTATCGAAGGACTAGTCGAACAGCTGGAAGAGCCCGTGGTTATCTCTTGGTCCCATTCGAAAGTATGCATTTGAATGGCATAAGTCTGGTAAGCGGTATAGCTATTGACAGCGCCGTTAGCTACTCCGAATTGTGCCATCAGCCACGCGGTTGAGCAATAGGGCGATGCGTAGACATACGCGTTTACCCAATAATCGATGTACAGGTGAAGGTCTGCAAGTGCGTGCGGATTGTATACGAAGGTCTTGAAGTACCATACTGCGAGTGTGGGGTAGCCCGTGTTGCTGGTAGATATCTGCCCAGCAGAGTCTCCGAACAGGTCGTTATGAACGTTGTACACATCACCGTAGTAATTGTTTATTTGAGAAACGTCATAGTTGCACGTTACGCATGGGTTCGGGTAGAATTCCTGACCCAAAGAAATGACGAAAACTGGACCGCTGTCCGCACGCGCGTTTGGCAACACTTGGGTCATGCCGATTGCCAGTAGCAGGACTAAACTGAGGATCCCCGCAAACTTCTTGATTTCCGATCTTCCTCCATGCCGTTGGGAATTTCTCTCATCGCGCCCCTCCTCGGCGCTCTGCTGAAAGCAATGTTCGTGCCTCGAAAAAAGAGGCGATCGTGCATGGGAATCGCCATCAGCGCTCTCGATGTCGGTTCGAATATAACATTGCCGGGTTGGGGTTTTACAATACACCTCTAGATAGATGCTAGCGTAATTAAGCTAAGAGATAAGCGAAGCAATTTGTAACGTTCTTTATTGCATTACAACGTGGTCTCGTTACAAACCCCCCATGTTTTGTAACCTTCCCACATTGTAATACAGTAGCGAACGTTGCAAGATTGACAGTCCTGTGAATAGATTATTTCTCGGATCCGACATAAGTCTGCGGATGTGTTCATTTGTAAACGTGAACCATTTAATATATTTTCGCAAGTATCCGGCGAAAATGTCAGTAGTTAATTCTATCGGCAAGCGAAGACTCGCAATTCTAGTCGCCACTGTCATGCTGAGCTTGTCTACGTATGCGACTCCAAGTGTTCATGGGCAGACGGTTGTGACAACTGTTCCTGTGGGAAGCCTGCCCATAGCCATTGCTACGAACAGCGTGACCAACGAGATCTATGTGCAGAATTACTTCAGCAACACCGTCTCGGTGATAAACGGCGGAACCAACACCGTTGTTACAACGATACCTGTCGGGTCTGGTCCAGAAGGGATAGGCCAATTTGTAAACCAGATAACCAATCGGATATACGTGTCCAATGGACTGAGCAACACTGTATCCGTGATAGACGGCGCTAGCAACACGGTTATAGGAACAATCTCAGTGCCGGCATGCACGAACCCAGACGGGGACTTAGCTGGCGTCGCAGTAAACGAGCCGAGCAACCTCATATACGTGACATGTTTCCGATCGGATGCGCTAGCCATTATTAATGGAGCAACCAACGCTATCGCCGGAATTATTTCGCTTTCGTGTTGTACAGGACAACCTGTCTCTGTCGCTTTCAATCCGGCGACCCAAAGAATCTATGTCGCGGACAGGGATTTTCAGAATGTCGTCGTGATAAATGCTCTAACTAGCTCGATCATCGCCAGTTTTCCCGTTGGCACTTGCTGCGGACATTTGGGGCTGGATGTTAATCCTGCAACGAATATGGTCTACGTCTCGGATTTCGAGACAGGGGACGCTGTCTCGGTTATAGACGGGTCCAGCAATGCCGTGATAGCCAATATTCCAGTTGGCAGTTGGCCCAGCGGAGTTAGCGTAGACGGGGTGACGAACAAAATCTATGTTGCGAATCAGTTGAGCAATACGGTCTCGGTTATTGACGGGACGGCAAATACAGTGGTTGACACAATCCCAGTTCCAGGGTCAAGTCCTCTAGGTACAGCGGTGGATCCCGCAACAAACATCATCTACGTGACGGATGCTCAATCAAATCAGGTTGTTGTAATATCAGGTGTCCCCGGTGCATCCGGCCTTGATAGCACAAGTACGAGCGTTAGCTGTAGTCCGTCGACTGTGGCTGTGAACCAGGCAACGCAGTGCACGGCGTTTGTCACAGACACCTCGGCAACCCCGAGTTCTCCTACTGGTACTGCGACTTTCTCTAGCACCAGCCCCGGGAGTTTCAGTCCCTCGAATACGTGTACTCTTAGCTCCATCAGTTCCTCCGCCAGTAGCTGTTCGGTGAGTTTAACGGCGAATCCCAATACGGAAGGAACACAGACTATAGCGGCAACTTATCACGGTGACTCGTTTCATAGGCCAAGCACTGGCTATACCACCATATCAGTGACGAAACGCAGTAGCTCGACTAGTGTAAGTTGCTCGCCCAGCACTACCCAAGCCAGACATCAGGTAACTTGCACCGCGATCGTGGCGGACACGTCACCTGGAACACCTATAACGCCCACAGGAGCTGTTGGTTGGAGCAGCAGTGGACCAGGTAGCTTCAGTTCGACCAGTTGCATTCTCTCAAGCACCGGCCCTTCAACCGCCTCATGCACAGTCAACTATACGCCAACGCCGGCCAAACCAAGCCTTCAAACGATCACAGGAACATACAGCGGCGACACAGACCACGCCGGAAGCTCCGGCAGCACGACAATAAACATCCTATAGAAGAACAGACCACGAAGTCAACCCCTTCTCCATTTTTGTCTAGTAACGTCTACCCGCCCCTCCGCTGAATAATTTGACTATATTACATGTATCGAACTATTTCGGGGGACAATCCGCCCGAAAAACAATTGACCAGGCGCATTATCTGTACAGTTTGCCGGGTACGGTGTCGCACCAATTAATGCGTGTCGGGCGTTAACAATTTGACGGCGCAACAACGATACGCCCTCCCGACGGTCCACGAGATTTAGAGGTCGAGAAGAAACATGATTTACCCCCTACAAAATAGCCGGTCTAACGGGCTAGGTTTCACACTCAATGTCTTTCAACAATACTGAAATACGCAAGTCGATCAATCCGACTCGAGGGCTTCTGAGTGATCTCTGACAGTTGTGCTAAGCACACGCTCGTTTCGCATGTCGCTGTCTTGCATCACAACTCTGCTCTTCTCGTAAAATATCGGGAAATGCCTGATGGTCAGAAGGGCTGGTTCCTTCCAAATGACGACCTGAAACATGTTGAGCATCCTGAGGAAGGAGCTAAGAGAATATTGAGAGAGCAGGTGGGGATTGAACCTTCGACCCTGAAGCTGGCTCAGATAGAATCCTTCGTAGGCAACAACAAGACCTGGCACTTGGTCTTCGACTTTCTAGCATTCCCATTATCCATGAAGATCACCAAGGCACCAAGCCTGCTGGACGCTCAATGGTTCGAAATGGACAAACTTCCACCCGCGTCCGAGTTCGCCCATCAAGGATGGGGCCATTCAGCCCTACTGAAACTCGCGAAGACCCAGCTCTAGGTCTGAGAAGTTGAAGTTAGAGACGTCGAGAAGAGGACTGCGATGGAACAGACGCTTGTCCCGAGCTAGGAAACGCGGCACGTTGGGAGGAATCCTTTCTCTATGAACATGGTGTCTTGAAATCACAAAGTAAATACTTCAGCTCTATGAGTTGTAGAAGCTACAATGATTATTCCCAATGCCGAGAACGGTTCTCAATACACTGTGTGCAAAGGAAAGAACCCTCAGAATTGCCCGATTTGCGGTCGTCAAGAGGTTGAGGGATCTATTTCCATCGTTCTCAATGACTGGGGTTGCAACGCTTCGGTTTGCAAGTCGTGTTGGGACTCCGGTTTCAGAGAAACATATGCCAAAGCGAGTTCTCAGTCGCCCCGTAACTCTGCAGTCGAGAGTCTTACAGAGAAGAAACAGTTCCATGAGCGTGAGCGAAGGAGATTCATGGAAGAAGCAGTAGAAAGCTATCACAATTTCTTGAAAACTCTAGCCGTTGAAGGCCGTGGAAGATGAGCCTACGAGTAGGCGAGCAACCTTGGCGCTGTACTGAGTGTCAGGTAGAACGTAGGGAGGAGGACTTCCCATTACGCTATCTAAATGGAGAGGTGTACATTTCTCCACGTTGTAGGTATTGTCTGTCAGATCACGGCGAACCGGATTGGGATGATCTAGGGAACGAAACGTCGAGCAGAGGTTTGTCCGTCAGACAGATTCTAGCAGTTGCCAAAGCCTCGTGCGTCGTCTGTGGGAGCAAACGTGACTTAGCAATTGATCACATTGTGCCATTGTCTCAAGGAGGAACAAATGCAGTAACAAACCTCCAGGTTCTCTGCGAAACCCACCATATGGAGAAGCACGCCGACGATCCAAAACTAACTAAACTTATGGAAAGCCACGCCTCACGCCGCAAAGCAGTGGAAGATTAGTCCCCTCTATCGCTAATCAGTCCCCCTATATTGCCGGCTTGTCCTTGAAGAGATTCTGAGCCGTGATTTTGAGGTTTAGCTTTCTATCCTCAAAGTGCTCGTCACAATTCTCGCAGTAAAGAAAGTGGTACTTGTCTCCTGTAGACTCAGACCGGAACCAGTTATCGGGTCTTAGCGAAGTACCGCACTTTGGGCACTTCTGAACCGTATTAGGAGCAGTCAAGTCCGGTTTCTCTTCTTGGTGAAGTAGTGAAACTGCCCTAAGTCAAGGGCGTAGTCACTGAACGGGAACGTCGAGAAACCTTAGGTGCCGACAGTTTATCGCTGATCCCCGTAATTCTGATGATTTCGGGGAGCTTACCCCCCTTGCCTCTCAGACGTTTCTCTATCGCAGGATAACTGCCCTTCGGCTTCTCGTACCAATAAGCCTCGAAGGGTCCCGCGATGCTGGTTAGCTGTTTCAGATAATCGTGTGTCGTCAAGCTACTGCACCCGGCAACATACGCACCTGAATAGATCGCGCTGCGGATTGTCGGTCCGGGACCTTGGATGCACTCGCTAGCGAGCCATTCAACAAAGGGTTTCCAATACTTTCGACCCATGGACTACCACTCTTCCCAAATTTGGCAGTAGTGCTATATGAAGTCGGAACCAAGACCCGCTCCCCTTAACCATTCGTGAGGATGAAAGTACTTCCGTTTCGTTCTGAAAAATACTTTCGCCCGCCTACCAACCAAATATTGAGAGTAATTGCGGTGGTTTTCCGTCTAGGAGCGTTTTATCCACCGTAGACGATCTGGGATTTCGGGATAGGAATGGAGAAACTCGTCATCGAGATCGAAGGAATAGCGAACGGAGTCTATCCGAGTGACAAGTCACACCAAGTCCTCCTGATCAGCAAGGCCAAGAAAATCCAACAGCTAGCCCGAAAAAGGAAGAATGTTTCATCGGAGCGGATAGGAACGTTGGTCTGTACGAAATGAGATCTTCACATGACGCTGGACGAGGTCTCAAAGAATTACCGCGTCTTTCTTTGTAAGAACTGCGGGGAATAGGGTCGGAGTGGTGCCCGTTGTAGTGCAGAGAGAAATCCCGGTATGAGACTTTGACTTGGAGAGATTGTTCACCGCACGTGTTTGGAAAACAAAAGTCCGATTTTTTGCTGGAGGTAGTTCGAAAGCTTAAGGGTTCAGAATCTCAATGGAGAGGGGTTGAATGAAGGAATCGCCCTTCAACAACGCGAAGTCAGGATCGAAAGTGAGCATCTTCTGACATTGTAAGTCCCTGGCAATAAGAGCGTGTATGAAGTCAAGCTGGTGAGGCCCGTGATAATCGAAAAAGTCTTTGTCAAAGGGTTTGTGACAAACCGGACACTCTGACTCTTTCGTTGCGTGACCGAAAATCCTCTTACTCAACTCGAACGCTCGATTCAAAGTCCTACTTGTCTTCGTATCTGGATCAGAAAGAAGGACGTTCTTCATTCTTAGGAGGTTTTTTCCGTAGTCCGCAAACACTTTTGTTGAGTATGCTTTGATGTCGGCCGGGGCCTTCGAAGCACGAACGGTAGGGTCTTTCATTGCTTCATAAATAATGAATCTTATGAGCTCCAGAAGCACCCATTTTGAGACAACCAGCTTCAGTTTTCCGTCTCGTACTTGGTCAAATTGTTTTTCGGCGGTGTCATGGTTTCGGTCCTTTGTATCCATTGCGGAAATCCAAATGTTCGTGTCGAAATATACTCTGACCGCCATTCTTCGGCTATCCTCGTCGGATACGCCTTACCGATGTCACTGAATCGTGCTCAGAATCATGATTCATGATAGAGTCTAAGAGGCCGTATAGTTGATTGAATGAGTCAACGGTTTGGGAAGGAACATCAGGAAGGCCGATTGACTTAGCGAATTCAGTTCTTTCCTTCCAGTCTTTTGTCTTATTATTACCAGATATGGGCTTCTCCTCACTGTCGCGCGAAACGAGTTGTTGCCAGTCAATGAATGGCTCATCTTTGCGATGAGAGAACCAGAGAGAACGATGTCTTTCGTCCATCGACTTCAATAATGCGTATTTCTCGTTTGACCATTTGTGTTCACTTTGAATCATCGTCCAGTCTGCAATGGGGTGTCTCGTAAGCCCTGGATGTACTCCCTGTGGTTGATGTGAAACCAAGATTTTGAAGCGGTGTCTCGATACGCGTGAGGCCCTCCTTGAAAGACTGTGCTTTCGAGTCATATGTAGTGCAAAGTGTCTACTATCCAATCTGGGGAACTCTGTGTCAATATCAGAACCGATGCGCTGGATTCTTGTAGACATTAGTTACCTATCTCTTTGAAGAGGACGCTTATCAGTGTGTCCACGGGTTTGATGAGGTATTTGTCCTTCATCTTCTGAGGCGTTAGTGGCTTTAGGGTGAAATACATATCGACAAAGCCACGGTGATAACCAATAAACATCGCCTTTGCGGTGGGAATAGGACTAAGTCGGGCAATAACGTATTGAGGAGTCACAACTCCTGCCGTGTGCTTCAGTGGAGAGTTAATGCGGAGTGCATTGAAAATGCGAGACATTTCGGTCAACTGAGATTTTGATTCGATGTCGGTATGCGAATGAAAGTTTATGTCGAATTGCAAATTCTTACGCGCGAATCTCTTGTAGATAGTGGCTATTTTTGAAACCCATCTTTCCAGCAACGAAAGTTGACTCATCGGCGTGTACATAGTCGCAAAATGGAAAGTTCCACTCGGGTGCACCGTCATCTCTATCTTCTGTTTTGTTTCTAATGTAAGTCTCTCTGCGTCGAGTTTCTCGATCTCAGTCACATCGAACTGGCTTAGAAAAGCGAGCTTTGATGCATAACTCAGGAACTTCTTGCCTGCCACTGCTGATATGATGTCCTCTTTGGTTGTAGAAACTTCCAGTTGAAGGATTGTAAATTGAAACACTTCCGCTAAACCTCTTCGCAAATGCGATATTCCTTTCTTTTTAAAGCAGAGAGAGGATTTGAGCTAAGTGTTACGAACAGGTTGCCCTCTCATCATTTCAAGGTGCGCCCTCTCTCTTTGAATTTGAACAGAAAGCAGGAATGCGGATTCTCGAGGTCCCAGAAGCGCCAACCCCCATTGCAATCGAGTCCGTCATACTTGATGTGACGCGGTTCGTCAACATATTGTTTGAAGAAAAAGCAGCGGCTAGGAACAGGTCCAAATAGCAGTGCGATTCTGGTCAATCCGCGGATCTCTTGAATGGTAACGATTACGTCCTGAATCCTGGTACGCCTCGCTTCTGGGTCGGGGTCCGAAAGAACAAACTGCAAGAATTGGACGAGAAGTCGCGGCTCGTCCTGATCAATCCCGTTTCTGGCTCGAAATATGTGATCCCTTTCGAGGAAATTTCGACAAAAATACATCTCCAGGATCCGTCCGTTGACGAGTGGACGATGTACCTCGCATCTAGTTCGCAACCACATGTGTTTACGATAAGACCTCGTGGGGTAAAACTAGACATGTCTCGTCAATGGACGAGGGAGTTCCTTGACGCTTCGAAGTTCTACGTTGAAAGCAGGGGTGGCGAGGATGAACAGCCAGTTCTCTCAACTGAGACGGCCTTGCTGCCAGATGCCGGTGAGACCGGACACTTTGAAATGGAGGACGAGTTGGAGGGGTTCATTTACACAAATTGGAATTCCTTGCCCGTGTTCAAAAGTCTAGAAAAATTTGAGACCCCTGAATCCCACCCAGGAAGGCAAGTTCCAACTGATGGGATCGGAGAGATGGACTTTCTAGCTAAAGACAGGAACGCTGGACAACTCGTCGTATTCGAACTAAAAAGGAATAGGTCAAGCGATGACGCTCTTGGCCAATTGCTCCGGTACATGGGTTGGGTGGCTCACAAATTGACTGGCGGTGACCATAGCAAGGTCCGTGGGGTAATTATTTGCCAGAGGCAAGATGAGAGACTAAAGTTCGCAGTGACACCCTTGGGTGGAAAAGTGAGTGTCCTTGAATACCAGGTGAGCTTCCAGCTGAACCCTGCCGCCAATCTCCAACCACGTTGATGCGGAACTGTTGCTCTCACTCAGTACGGAAAGGGTCGGGCGATTAGGGCATCCATGGTCAAAGGCTAGCTTACACCTATGATATCGTGCACTGCTTTGGTCGCTCTTCTGAGGGTTGCTCCGTGATCCTTCTTCACTGATCCTGCGACTGCGTACCCGAGACGCCTTCTTGGGTTTCTTGTGGTCACAATTACGACTATCTTGTCTGGTCCAAAATAATTTGTAATTTCGCGGTACAGATCCTTCGGTAGCTTCTCCTCGTGCAGAGTACTGAAGTAGTCTTTCCTTTGCGTCATCGGTTCACCTCCTTTTCACGGCCTCTGGAGCTGTTTTGCTAGAATCCAGCTCGACGTCGTGACCTTGCTAGGCGTCAGTAAGCCCGACCGTATTTATGTAAGTAAGACATTGATAACGAGGTCGAACCTCGTTTGCAGGGACCTGTTGATTATCTAGTGGAAAACCATGACACAGTCGTGGCAGCTCTAAAAGCAAAGGATCTGACCCCGCAAGTATTCTATCATTCGGCTGAAGACATGAAAGAGCTTGACCCAGATTCCGTTCAACTCGTTGTCACGTCACCACCATATCCTATGATAGAGATGTGGGATAGCCTCTTCGAGAAGCTCCTACATCTGCCTCGGGGATCCTTTTCCAAACAAATCAAAGCGTTCGAACTCAGTCACGAATTTCTGGATCGAATATGGTCCGAGTGCTTCAGAGTGCTCGACCAAGGAGGTATTCTCTGCCTCAATATTGGAGATGCGACGCGAACAGTCGCAGGAAGTTTCCAGTGTTATCTGAATCACGCCAGGGCCGCGGAGCATTTTCAGAGAATTGGTTTTCAGTCACTGGTGCCGATTCTCTGGAGGAAGCCAACAAACAAACCTAACGCTTTCCTTGGATCAGGATTCTATCCCCCAAACGCGTATGTAACCCTCGACTGCGAGTACATTCTCATATTTCGCAAGGGACCAAAACGGATCGTCAAACCACAAGACCCGTTAAGGTATGCCAGCCAGTACTCGAAATCAGAGAGAGATGTCTGGTTTTCCCAAGTCTGGGACTTTCGGGGAGAGCGGCAGAACCATGCAGAAACCGCCCCTTTTCCCGACGAATTGCCGTATCGGCTGATCCGGATGTTCTCTTGTCTGGGCGACACCGTATTGGACCCCTTCCTTGGGACCGGGACGACTCTGAAAACTGCCCGGACTCTCGGCAGAAGGGGTATTGGATATGAGGTCAACCCTTCCCTTAAACCTCTGATCGACAAGAACGCTCAGTTCTCTCCTCCTAACCCGGAAGATGTCTTAGAGCATCTGCGGAGGATGTACGAAATATCTAGAGACCTTCCAAACCTCCTCGTGTCTTCTAAAGGTCGGAGTCTGGAGGACAAGTCGCTCTCATCGTTTCCCTAGACGAACCCCTATCCACTAGGGAAAAATCCTATCTCTCAAGCCCGAGCCTGTGAAATCGAGGATTAGAAGCTGAGATATTCTCAAGTCTTCGTAATCTCGAACGAGGAATTGACAGAGGAACTTGCTGGGGAACGCCGAATCTTCCCGAAATACACAACGCAGATACTCAATCTATGCAACCAAGACGCTCAAGGAACAAGACCTTCTGTTGTTGGTCAAATGAGCGAACTCATCCAGGAGTGTCCTTTCAGGACGTTCACGGAGTGGAGACAATGGTATCTTTCTAGAAAGCCTAACGCGATCGCGGAAGCAACCCTAAGGGTAAAGAAGATGGTGGACAATTTCAAAGCCGCGATTGCCCTTATCGACGAACCTCTAATCCGAGCTTGGGTAGAAGATTTGGTTATCGTGAAGTCTTTCACGGGTCTTCGCTTCCAACAGGCAATCCTCGCCCGAGTGGCGAAGATCAAGAGGACGACTTCTCGAATTGCGAGACCCGACGAGGAATCAAAAGGTGTTGACGGTTACATAGGGCAGGACCCTGTTTCAATCAAGCCCTGGAGTTACAAATCCAAGCTAGGACTCCCAGAATCGATACAAATCCCGATAATCTACTATGAAAAGCTCAAGGACGGTATCAGAGTTGACGCTGGATCAATCCTAGCGAAAGAGGAGAAGTTGTGTTGAACGATGAGGCAGGAAAGAAGCTAAGGGGTGTCTACGGTATGTGGAAAGCACATTAACTGCTCGTCAAGGAATATCCCCGAGCCACAATCCTGCTGATGGATACCAGCGCATCTTTTGACATTTTGGTGATAGACCCCAGCAAGAGCAACCTTGTTGCGGTTGAAGTGAAAGCCCCTCAGTCCTCGTCAAGAGCCGCCAGGCGCCTCACCAAGGCTCAACGAGAATTCAAGCAGGTCATCGAATCAAGACAATCGTGGACCCTCATACACAGGAAGTGCGTCCTGTATGGGGAACCAGGAAAGGACGCTCACACAGCATTTGTGTAGCAAGCGACCGTGGGCTGCTGAGCTTGTGAAGGATAATGCCGCATTCTTACTTCTACCCTCCGCTAGCTTTCGGCTAAGCTTTTCAAAAGATCATCTTTGCGTTTGTCGATCTTTAGACTCTTCAAGATTGAAGACCGCACGTAATGACGTAACTGCCTTAGGTCCAGAGGTTGAATGAAAGTAGATGCCTTCTCTCCTCTTGCTTCGACCGAATTGATTTTCAACTTCTCGAAATCAGGAGCTACGCTTCTGAGGTAAGACGAATAATCGTATATTCCTTGATGGACGAGTGATGAGCGCTTCTTGTAGAGCTCACGAAGTTCTGAATAGATCTCGCTGCGTCGTTGGTCGCTTTCTCCGAGAAGTTTGCTCGCGTTCGAGGCCACTGTATGTGAAATCCTTGGTATTTCACCGGGGTTGAACAACACTTCCAGGCCAATCATTAGGACCAGAAACTGAAGGGCGATGTTCCGGATGGTAGACTCCAGTTCAAAGAAATCGAAAGCCAGCTGCAAGAAGCCTCTCTTGAATGGGAGCGCAGTTGAGTCCAGAACTTTCTGCAGATTAGGTACTTCTAAGTCAGCGAGAGAATATTTCTCTCCCTCAAATCGAGGGCGGTAACCTCCCCCATAAGTGCTCGCATGGAGTCTACCGTCTCGGATTTCATAGTGAATAGTCATCGGCATTGCAAGATTTCCGTCCTTGAACAGTCGCATTAGGCGGATGACAGGTTCAAGATAGTCCGGAATGAGGAATCCATCAGTCCTTTCAGGTCCGTTCGGATCAAGGTCGGTGAAGTAACCCTCCTCGTTTCCCCAAGAGTCGAAAGTGTTGGTGACTGCGATGAAAGACCCTCCCTCAGCCAAACTCTTGGCGCCTTCCAAGAACTGTTTGGCAAATTCGGACCCGGTCTCTTGAGGAGCAGATGAGAATAGATCCGAGATATCTTTCAGAGATCTGTGTTCTATCTTGAACCCATGTCGGAGCTTTAGTTTTGAAAGAGACCAGTCAGCGTTGGCAAGCAAGCCAACGAAGTGAATTTCCTCTGTTGACTCAGTCATTCAAGAATTTCCTGCCCAGACAGAGAGGGAGGAACTCACCCTCTCAAATGCTCCAATATTTGGAGAAGCCGAAAGGCTGGATTCCCAGTGTCGTTAGCTTTCTCACGGGCTATCTTAGTCAATTCCCCGATTCGTTGGGAATAGTTCTTGTTGACGACAAGTTCGATTCCCTTCCTTTCGAGTTCGGTTAGTTGTGAAGTCAGTTTCCCCTTCGGGACGATGGGAGACCACAACATGTAACGGCGGTTAGGAAAATCTTTGAGCATCTTGGTGGCAAATTCCTTGTCCCGTTCGAACTTTTCCTGAATCTTCTCCAATGTCTTTTGATAGGTTCCGTAGAGAACGCCGCGCAAGTGGGTTGTGACCTCACAGAGATACGCAATCCTGTTCCTGAGGTCAAGACCTATCACGTCAACCTCGCCGAGCCCTGGCAGATGACCTTCTGGAAGGCGGGCGTTATACTGAATGAAATCGCATTTCCCAACCTCTTTCAGCCAAGCTCCAACAAGGAACTCGCCCATTTCGGTATTCATGTAGCATGCCAACGTATCGGAAGAATAATAGTCGAGTCCAACCGAGCAGATACCTAGGCGGTGACAGACGGCCCTAGATTCGCGTAGACATGAGAATTAGCCATCAACTCTAGGGCGAGTGAAGAGTGAGAAATTCACGAGATCAAAGACTCATCAACGACCTCAACCTCCGTGAACCTCCTTCCCTTCATGCCACTTCCCGAGAAGTCGAGACCCCGCTTTCCATTGAGCCATAGAGAAATCATGCACTGCTTGTGAATGTGATTGTTGTCGGGATCGAGGGAAGGAGGATACATGCATATGGCGTACTCTTCGGAGTAGAAATCGTGGAACTGCGCTTCGCCAATGTAAGCTAAATCCCTATGGTAATCCATTTCCCAAAGCATTTCCGAATCATCTGCGAGTTCTAAGCCCACGGCCTTCTGTTGACGCAGAGACCAAAGTAACTCTGTCGAAATCTTGCCTCGGTCAGCCCAAATGTGGTGTTTGGGACATAGAGAGATTGTTTCAACCCCTCCTAACTTTCGTTTGACTATATGATGCTCATGTGTGCTTTGGACGCCGCAAATCACGCACCCACGGAAGAAAACTTCGTGTTCTCGCCATTCACAGGTGAAGGTTAGTTATCGGATTTGCGCCTGCTGTCCGTTGCCCGTATAAGGGCGAGTTCTCACTTCTCCTCTGAAGTCTAATCTTGAACAAGAACTCACTGCTGATAATTCTCAGCATCCTGGTCTTTTTTTTCGTGGTTCTACTGGCACTTGCCGCTTCTATTGCTCTGGGGGGGCTTTTATGGCTCGTCGCCATTGTGATGCTCGCGTGGGGTTGGGCTGGAAGGCAGACTGAACTTAGAGCGAATAGAATACGGCAAAGGGCGGAGCTTGAGGAGGAGGGACGCCAGCGTGCAATGGCGAGGTATAGTAGTCCATCAGAGCAAATCGTGAAGGAGACTGTTTTGACAAGGGAAGTCGTTCTAATTCAATGCCGGCACTGCGGGGCACGGTATCCGCAAGGAACCCCGAAATGCCTTACTTGCGGTGCGAGCCTCTAAGATTCCACAGTTTACCATGAACGACTAGCACGGGTTCTTAGATGACGGCTACTCTCGGCCTTAAGCTCTGTAATCCATCCACAATGAATATACTTACTCAGCTTCAAGGTTCCTCGTCTGCCTTTGACGGATCATAGAAGTAGGTATGATCAATCCCAATGGCATCTATGTCCTAACGACAGAGTGAGAATGGGGTGTTTACAGCACCCGCCCCTTCTGCCTCGCCGAATCTATCGGCATCTTTGTTCAAGTCGAGCTTGGGGCCTAAATGACAAAGGGGAGCTTCAGAAGGGATGCGGCAACAAGGGTTTTGGTTGGGACATCGGCGAGTGGAAGCCCGATGAGTTAGCTCAATTTGCCAAATTTAGAGAAAAGAAACGAACATCCTGAGGAGGGAGGAGCCAATGTCTCAAAGAGTTCGCTATTTGTAACTAATTTTTCTTGTAATTTTTCTTTTTCCGCTAACTATTCTTTTTCTGTTAACTAATCTGTGACCCCCCCCGGGGCGGTCGATTCTCCCGCCCCCCGTCCTTCGTGAAACCGAGAGGATGCCACGTTCACCGGTCTCTGCCGGGCTAGTCTTCCTTCGTGGCGCAGGTCAGTCGTGGAAATCGCCTATTTTCAGCCCTGATCTTGAATCTGGGATATGTCGAAAATTTTCGTTCGGAAAACCCCCGACGATTTACCGATTCTTTGCCCTGCCATCCAAGCCCGGACTATACTTCGATCAGCCAGAATCGCCCGAAATCGGCGCCAGACAGAAAATCTTCTCTACTAGAGGGGGGGTCTAAGCGATCGACTCTCAGGACGCAAGAGTGGTTGAGAAGAGAATCCCCATGTCGAAAACCGCCCGTTATCAGCCCTGAGCTCGAATCTGGGAAGCTTTCCCTGGGGTTCACCTGCGACGCTGATGCTTACAGACGCTTGTATGATTAGGGAAGGTTCCGAAGTCCTGCCACAGGGGAACCCTGCCCAGCGAGTATCAACTAGAGCCGTCTGTCAGGCTGGCCGCTCCCCGGGGCCGGGGCTTCGGTTACGCCATTCCCTTTACGAGGCAAGCCACAATCTACTATCCTGAATTGTGTCAGCAATGGCCAACCCCATCAGATCCTTTGAGAAGAAGAGAAAACGAAACCATGACATAGCCTACCTCACCGTACTACTAGCCCTCTCCCTCGGAATCTTCCTCTTCGTAACATTCTATGTCAGCTCCCTCCTCCGGACCTTCCCAATTCCACCGTGAGCATTCAGGCTCGGGCAAGTCTCACCCTGAAGCCCTCACCGGCCTCGAACTTCTGTATCTTGGACGAGAACGGGTTAGGCGCGGGAGGAGATCTGGCCGAGTTTTGTTCCGCAGTTCTTACAGAAGAGCGCGTCGGCAGGATTAGCTGTCTTGCAGTTCTCGCAGACCTTAGGCCCCTGGACGGGTCCGGTTCGTGGAGTGTCCTCCGGCCATGGCAGAACAGGATTCTCGACTGCGCTGCCTTCCAGCGTCCGATGTGCGAGTACTGACCCATAGCCTCCTAGAAATCCCCAAATTGGAACCGTTAGCATGAGGAAGAGAACCTGTTCTCCAGCTGCCGAGGAGCCTAGTCGAAGCGCGTTTAGTATCGCGTACACGAGTCCTATCACGACTCCAACGATCGCACCATTTTCCATTGAGCGGCCAGCGGATGTGAATCCTGCGATTGCGCCTGCGAGAGCGGGCACTGCGAAGAAGATGACTAGGTCAATGGGCTGAAAATTTGACAGCGGGTTTTCGGATGCGAAGACAACCAGTAGTGTTCCTGATAGTATTCCAACTAGGATTGAGAGATCTCGGTGTTGGAATCTGGCTGCTGTTACTGAGATCGATTGCTCCATTAAGGTCGGATTCAAAGATCGTCGAGTTCTTATTCCTTGCTTTTGTGGAAAACCAAAATGCGAAAAGACACAAATTTACAGAAAAAAGTATACTACAACATTCAACATTTCCATTTCTCGCGCTACTTTTCGACTGAAGTCTACTTCGCGGAGCATAGGATCAGTTTCCTATCCTGAAAACAAAGACTACCAAAATCCTCGTCAGAAGAAGAATGATTGGTTCGCGTCAATACGGAGTGCTTCGGGGTCTGTGTAGGGAGATAGCCTCATAATCTCTCATCCCCGGTTAAGTGAACATGACGGAATCTAAGAAGCAACCTGTCTACTACGTGGTATTCGTCTCACTCAAGTACAAGAGCTTCGAAGAGGCCAAGGCAAAGGCACCCGATCAGATTGCTGCCCATCTGGCACGCTCAAGAGAG
>WNGH01005014.1_pt1 | contig 17121 bp, 14 predicted proteins | sample 5400631 | NCBI WGS metagenome assembly WNGH01 (sample SAMN13153373, study PRJNA577476) | soil metagenome | isolation source: 115 cm soil or saprolite under Garry oak tree replicate 1 | place: USA:California | collected 2016-06-15
TCCTGTAGCATAAACATTTCAGGTGCAGCTCGGCCGAACCGGTTGAGCTAGCTTTCTTCGCTACTGGGGCGATCGACGACTCGAATATGAACTACGATGCGGTTTTGATGGTTTCCTTCGGTGGGCCGGAATCAGGAGATGATGTCATTCCCTTCCTTGAGAATGTGTTGCGCGGACGTAACGTGCCTCGGGACCGAATGTTGACAGTCGCGGAACACTACCGTCACTTCGGTGGTAAGAGCCCGATCAACCAGCAAATGCGCGAATTGATGGGCGCACTGCAAGCCGAACTAGCACGGAATGGCCCAAACCTGCCCATTTATTGGGGCAATCGCAACTGGCATCCAATGCTCGCAGATACCCTGCGGCAGATGAAACAGGATGGCATACATAAAGCTCTCGCCTTTGTGACTTCGGCGTACAGTTCATACTCGGGATGCCGCCAGTACCGCGAGGACATTGCACGGGCTCAAAGCGAAGTCGGCAATGGAGTGCCGGTGGTGGACAAAGTGAGGCCATTCTACAATCACCCCGGATTTATTGAGGCAACGTTGGAAAGAGTTCAGGATGCGCTTAGGGCGGTTCCGGCGCCGGTGCGGAACAAGATCCAGGTGGTATACACAGCGCATAGTGTCCCCGTCTCGATGGCTAGCACTTGCGATTACGTCCAACAGTTGCAAGAAGTGCGGAACCTGGTTTCTACGCGATTAGGGCAGACCAATGATGCTCTCGTCTATCAGTCCCGCAGCGGAGCTGCTGGCCAACCTTGGCTGGAGCCGGACGTTCTTGATTACTTGCGCGAAGTGAAGGAATTGGTTTCATTTCCGATCATATGGAAGTGGTTTATGACCTGGACGTGGAAGCGCGGCAGCTCTGCGATTCATTGCGCTTGCCGATGGTGCGGGCGAAGACTGTGGGAGTTCATCCAAAGTTCGTTGGCATGATTGGTGAGCTGATTGTTGAGCGTATGAACCCCGGTTCCGAGCGGCGCGCTCTGGGAACGCTCGGAGCAAGGCCGGATACTTGTCCCGAAGACTGCTGTGCGCCACCGCGAGGCTCCGTGCCCGCTCGCAGGTCGCACCCGGTTGGATCTAAGTCTGTCGGCTGAACGCGCTTGGAGCCTCGTAGTCCGTGGCTTTGGGACGGTCCTCAACCCGGCGCATGGTGCTCAAGATCGTCTCAATGACTGGATCGTCTCCGACGGCGGTGTTGAGCATGAGGTGATACAGCGAACGCGTGGGCCAGTCGGCATTAAAGTAGTGCTTCACGAAAGCAATGCGCTCGCGGTCGACCATGTCGACGAGATCTTGAGCCTCTGTCTCACCGGATCCGTCTTGCTGCAAGCGGCGAATTTTCTCCGCCCGCGGCGCGTAGAGAAAGACGTGGAATGCGTCCGAGCGTTCGCGCAGGAAGTAGGGAGCGCCGCGACCGACTACGACTGCGTTCCCCTCTTCAGCAATTCTACCGGTGATGTCCTGCATCATGGAAACCATGCGATCGGTATCGAAAGCCTGATCGCCCAGGGGCGAGGTGCGCTCATAACTGCCTCGCCAGAAAACTTTGGCCATGCGGTAGAAACGACTGTCCATGCGTTCGTCACAGCGCCGAACGGCTGCGGGATGAACGTTCGCGATGCGGGCAATCTCTTCGGTGAGCAGGTGGTCCCAGAGTTTCCACCCCAAGTGGCCGGCTAGCTGTGCGGCGATCTTCCCGCCGCCACATCCGTATTCGCGTTCAATGGTAATGAGCCGGAACATGGCCGTTTGCTAGTGTACTGCTATCGCGCCACCGGGCCGGGACTTTTTCATCAGGAAGACCATCGGGATCATGGCCATGATGGCCACTCCCAGGAGCCAGAAGCAATCGATGTAGGCCAGCATGGTGGCTTGACGCTGAACTGTCGACTGAACCAAAGCATACGCCTGCTGGGTGGCGTGAGCTGCACTCGCACCGTGGGCCTGCATGGCCCGTGTGGCACCCTGCAACGTTGATCGGAATGCCGGGTTCGAAGCCGAAATATGGCTCACCAAATCGGTGGTATGGGCCTGTGTCCGCCGATCGAGTAAGGTGGTGACCACAGAAATCCCCACACTGCCGCCAATATTCCGTGCCAGATTCATCAAGCCCGAAGCGGCATTGTTCTTCGCCCGCGGGAGAAAGGCATATGCCGCCGTATTGATGGGAACAAACAGGAAGGCCATTCCGACGGCTTGAATTACCCGCGCAAGGACGGCGGTGCGGAAATCTACTTGCAGATCGAAGTTGGTCATGTGGAACAAAGAGAACGAAAGAACAACCAAGCCGAACAGGAGCAGCCAGCGCGGACTGTAGCGCGAGAGCAAGAATCCCACCAGCGGCAGCAGGAGCATGATGGTGAATCCGCCAGGCATTAACGCCAGCCCGGCTTGCTCGGCCGTATATCCCAGCATAGTCTGCATGAACAGCGGCAACAGGAGGGTACTCCCGAGCAGGGCAAACCCCAGCATGAACATCAGCAGGTTGGAGACTCCAAAAGTCCGATCGCGAAAAAGATGAAGGTCGATGATTGGATCCTTGTGCCTCCATTCCCAAAACACAACGAAGATGAGCGAAGCTGCGGCGACGATTGAAAGTATGAGGATGAAGTGTGATTCGAACCAGTCGTCGCGCTGTCCTTTATCGAGGACGATTTGCAGAGTTCCCAAGCCCAACGCCACGAAACCGAGTCCGACGTAATCGATCTTGGTTTCGCTGAGCTTCCTCCGCCTGAGGTAGGGCGGGTCTTGGATGAGCCGGGAGGTGAGCAGAAGAGAAACAATGCCCACCGGAATATTAATGAAGAAAATCCAGCGCCAAGTAAAGTTATCGGTAATCCAGCCGCCGAGCGTAGGACCTATGGCGGGTGCGGTCACTACGGCAACGCCGTAAACAGCGAATGCCATGCCGCGCTTGGCGGGCGGAAACGTGTCCGCAAGAATGGCCTGTTCACTGGGTTGGAGGCCGCCACCACCCGCGCCCTGCAAGACCCTGCAAATGATGAGGACGGCCAGATTTGGCGCCAGTCCACACAAAAATGAGCTGATGGTGAATAGGGCGACACAGCCCATATAGAAATTCTTCCGGCCCACAATGGAAGAAAGCCAGCCACTCAAGGGAAGCACGATAGCGTTGGAAACAAGGTAGGAAGTAAGGACCCAGGTGCTCTCGTCTTGACCGGCTGAGAGACTTCCCGCGATATGGGGCAAAGCAACATTGGCAATGCTGGTGTCAAGGACCTCCATGAATGTGGCCAGCGTGACCGCCACGGCGATGATCCAGGGATTCACTGCCGGCTGCCATGCATCGGCATGATCGAGGGTTCCGGCAGCCACGCTCATTACCGAATCCAGACCTTGGGCACGACTGACATGCCGGGACGCAATTGGTGGTCTTGGTTTTCGCCCGGCTCAAGCACGATCTTCACCGGAATGCGCTGCACAACTTTCACATAGTTACCGGTGGCATTTTCAGGCGGCAGGAGGCTGAAGCGGGCGCCGCTAGCGCCGGCAATGCTATCGACCTTACCCTTATATTTTCTCCCGTTGGCGTCCACTTCGACGGTGACGGGCTGGCTGACCCTGATGTTTCGCAACTGTGTCTCTTTAAAGTTCGCGGTGATCCAGATGTCATCCAGGGGAATGACCTTCATGAGTTCCTGTCCGGGCACTACGTTCTGGCCGATCTCCACAGTGCGGTCGCTAACCACGCCGGCGACCGGAGCCACGATTTTCGTATATTGCAAATTCAACTGAGCTTGATCGAGGTCGGCTTTCTTGCGTTGTACTTCGGCCTCGGCAGACGCAGCCTTGGCGCGCATGGCGGTCATTTGTTTTGGGGCCGTATTGGCATTGCGCCAATTCGCTTCGGCTTGGGCGAGCTTACTCTGCGCTTGGCTGACCTGCTGCAGTGCGGCGTCGGCATTGGCACGCGCGGCTTCGACCGCGGCGTCGCCGGCCCGGGCGGCGGCGACGGCTTGATCGTATTGTTGTTGCGATATCTCCTGTTTGTCGACAAGCTGTCTGTACCGGCCAACATCGTTTTGGGCTTTCACGTTATTGGCCTCAGCTTGCTGAAATTGCGCCTTGGCCGCTTCCGACTGCTGTCTCGCGGCCTGGATGCCGGCGCGCGTACTGTCGGCCTCGGCCTGAGCGGATGAAAGCTGACTGGCCGTACTCACCGAGGTGATGGGAACATCGACTCCTGCTGCAATCGCCAGGGCTCGGGCATCTTCGAAATCCGCTTTGGCGCGCTCGAGCGCAACCCGATAATCGGTGGGATCAATTTCCACCAGCACTGTTCCGCCTTGCACAAACTGATTGTCCTGGACGTTAAGTTTCACCACGTGGCCAGAGATCCGGGCGCTGATGGAATTGACGTGCCCATCCACCTGCGCGTCGTCGGTGGATTCATAACTGGTCACATAACGATAGATAAATAGGCCAACTACAAGCAGGACAATGACGGCTATGACCAAGGCAATTCGAAAACCGGGACTTGCGGTCCGCGAGGGCCGAGTGCGGAAATCCCGTTCCGTGGCGGGCAACGGTTTCGCTCCCGTCTCGGATCGCTCTTGCGCTGCGGTGGGGGGACTCTGCGTCGTCGGTTCCATGGACTAGTGATCGCCTTCTAGATATCGTCTCACACCCTGTTCCGCATCTCCGATAGCATGCGCGAGTTCGACTTTGGCCAGGTTATGCGCATAGAGGCTCTGGATATAACTCTCGTGGGCGCTGGCCACGGACTCTTGCGCCTGCACCACCTCCAGGTTGTCAGTCACACCGGCGCCAAAACGATCCTGTGATTGCGCAAAAGTCTGCTCGGCTAACTCGACGGAGCTGCGGGCGACCTCCACCTGCTCGGCAGCAGCGTTCAAGTCCAGCAGCGCAGTTCGGACTTCGTAATCAATTCGGCCGCGGAGATCACCCAGGCGGGAACGCGCTTGTTTGAGGGCGGCTTCGGCTTCGAGGACGTCACTGTGAACTTTGCCGCCGGCAAAGATGGGAATATTGATTCCGCCATTTACTTGCCATGTCCCATTTGAGTTAGCCGGGTTGACGCCGATGTCCCCGAAGTTAGCGCCCAAGTTCAACGAGGGATAGCGGCCGGCAGAAGCTCCCCGGCGTGATAGTTCGGCGGATCTTACTTGGGCCAGCGCTGCCTGGTAATCAGCCCGTCCCGCATAGGCACGCTCCAGATATTGCTCGAGCGGGATGGTGGTCAGAGCCTGATAGGGAGTTTTCTCGGTCAGGACGAATTCCTGTCCAAGAGGCAAGCCAATGATGCGGGCTAACGATAATTTCTGCTTGGCGAAATCGTTGCGAGCGACGATGAGTTGTTGTCGACGCGTCTGGAATTCCACTTGCGCGCGCAGCATGTCAATCGCCGGAGTGAGCCCTGCCTTCTCGAGGTCAACCGCCTTGTTGTATAAAGCTTCAGCACTGTTGACCTGGGCCTCAGTGGTTTGGATCCGGGCCGCTTCCGCGACGGCTAGCAAATATGCGTTGCCGACCGCAAGAACTACGAACTCACGGGCATCTTTGTAGCTGTAATTGGCGGCCTTCAAACTCTGGGTCGCTGCCCGTTCTTTCTCGATGGATTTGAAATCGAAGAGCGACTGGCTGAGATAAGCGCGCACGTCGAAATAGTTGAATGGACCGATTACGCGCGGCACCGGAGCGTGAAAAACACTGGGCTTTAGACCTAGTGCGGTAAGGCTTTGGGTCTGCACATTCTCTTGGGCCTTGGCTTCAAGGTTCGGCAGCAGGTTGCTCAGTTCTTTCCACCTCTCACCGCGCGCAGTGATCGTGTCGTCGCCGGCAATAAGCAGCCCGAGATTGTTGCGCAAGCCGCGATCAATCGCGTCCTTGAAGTTCAGTTGCAGAATTTCGCTCGAGGCCTTGCCCTCTGGCGCGCTGCCGGTGAACGGACTTTGCGATCCCGGAAGCGAGATGGAGCTTCCCGGAGATGTGGCGGATCCGGACGAAACCTGTGAACTTAGGAGGGGAGCAGCAAGAAGCTGCAAACACAGTGTGATAAAAAGCTTTCGTCGCATGTTGGTTGAGAAAGGGAGCATTCTCGGTCTTAAAAACGTCCCCGAACGACACCCAGTTCTCGGAATGTACCTTGGATGCACAGCTTAACGTCTTGGTTTTGATTCGTTTAGCCAGCCTAGGGATGCAAACGATCTATCGTATCTGCCGCTCATGAACAGGACGAATGGCCACTCCGCGCCCGAGCGACGCACTTAGACCAGCGTCCGCGGTCAAGAAATAGTACTTCAGGTGTAGGTTACTTCGGGTATTTTGCCGCTGTGTCAGACCGGGAATAGGCTGAGAACGGAGACCGGCCTCAAAGTCCCGTTGGTCATCGAAAAAGCAACGCCATTCATTGCGGCGGCCGTGTTATCCGCGACTTGTTTCCGAGGGCCAACAGCTGTCGGTGCACAGACCGGAGCAGACGGTAAAGTCGTCGACAGGGCGCAGCTGCGTATCCGGACCTGGCGCAGCGCATGCACCTCCGAGGTACGGTGAAACTCGCAGTGACGGTGCGTGCTGGTGGAGAAGTTGAGTAGCCCGTTGGTGGGAACCCGGTGTTGATAGACGCGGCGACCACGGCTGCCCGCAAATGGAAATTTGAGCCCGCGCAAGGCGAAACTACAGAAGTCATGGAATTCACGTTTTGCGCTCACTGAACAACGTCCCTCGCCGACGATAGAGGACCGAGAACTTGGCCGCACCAGGCAGAAAGCACATTACGACTGAACCGGAGCGACGCCACAGGCGATTCCCGAGGTACCGCACCAACTTTCCGGTCTCGGTGGAGCTGTTGCTCGAAAAGGGATACCAGCGCCTGGACGGGCAGTGTAAGGATCTTTCTATAGCAGGAATCGGGGCGCTTTTGGCCGAGGAGCTCGCTACCGGTGAAGTCCTGGCGTTGACCTTTTCGCTGCCGGTATCGGCTGTAGTTTGGCACGTGCGCACGGTCGTGCGGCACCGCCGTAGATATCACCACGGACTTGAGTTCCTGTCATTGTCCCAGGAGCAAAGCACGCTTCTTGCGGCCTACCTTGCCGGTTTGGAGCGGGCCGACTGAAGGGTTCAGTAAAGCTTCGCGTTCAGGAGAAGTTCAACCGATGTCTGATTCCAAACCCTTCCGACCGGCAGGAACTGACTGGACGCGGCTACTGACCGATCCGGAACTAGTCCGGCATTTGGGGAAATTGCTCCAGACTTACCGCGACGCTCGACCGGAAAACCGCGAAGAAGCACTGCTTGCGGCTATGCGGGAAATAAAGGGACAGGTCCCGGGCAAGGATGCGTCCGCTAATGCAAAGGTTAACCCTGCGGAGACGCCACCGCGTGCGGTATCGATGCCATCTGCGGCCACCCCTCCATTCGAGCCGGACATGTTTGGTCCAAACTGGGGACAAGACCGTCGCCGGCACTTTCGCTTGAAATGCTTCGTGGCAGTCGAGTTGCGAGTGGACGAGGCAGAAATACCAATTTGGGGCAACCTGGCCAACACCAGCATGGGTGGCTGTCTGGTAGAAACTGCCAGCGCCATGAGACCTAACGCCAAAGTGGAAGTCGGTCTTTGGCTTGCCAGCGGCAAGATCTGGGTGAAGGGCTTCTCGCTGAACGGCGTCGTGGCTCGAAGTGCTCACACCGGCGTGCGCATTCGCTTCGCTAGCATGGAGCCTACGGAGCGAGAAAGTCTGCACCAATTCCTCAAATTCGTGCAAGAGACCACACGCGTATCGCGCAGTGAAAACAGCTACCTGGATCTCCTGAAGTAACACCCACGAGCGATCCGACATTGTTTTCTGCCTTTTTCACGGCGGTTTAAGCAAACGCTTGGTGAGAATTGATACACTCTGGGCGTACCTGCAACCCTTTCCGCCTTCAGGACTCTAATAAATCGTGGTCACCCCATCATTGCGACCGGATGGACCATGCCAGGCTGGAGGAGCAACACTCACATGGTAGTCAGCGAACGAACCTTGGTGACCGGTAAGCAACTGGATGTGCTCAGCATTAACACCATTCGCACTCTCGCCATCGACGCGGTCCAACAAGCGAACTCAGGTCACCCTGGCGCTCCGATGGCCTTGGCGCCGGTGGCTTATTGCTTGTGGCAGGAATTTCTGCGCTATGACCCCGAAGATCCCGTTTGGCCCAATCGCGACCGCTTCGTGCTCTCCAACGGACACGCCTCGATGCTGCTTTATGCCATGCTTCATCTCGCGGGGGTGAGAGCGGTAGGCGCTGATGAGCAAGTTCTGAAAGAGCTCGCGATGCCGATGGAGGAAATTAAACGCTTCCGGCAACTGGGCAGCAAGACTCCGGGGCATCCCGAATCGCATATCACTTCCGGCGTGGAAACCACGACTGGACCACTCGGTCAGGGAGTGGGAAACAGCGTGGGCATGGCGATCGCCGGCAAATGGCTGGCGGCGAATTTCAATCGCCCGAATTTTGAAGTATTCAACTACAACGTGTACGCCATGTGCTCGGATGGTGATCTCATGGAGGGAGTCGGAGGCGAAGCGGCGTCCCTGGCCGGCCATTTGAAGCTGTCGAATCTGTGCTGGATCTACGATCACAACAACATCACATTAGATGGTCCGGCGAACTGGTCGTTCAGCGAAGATGTGATGACACGGTTCGTCGGCTACGGCTGGAATGTCACACGGGTGGCCGATGCGAATGACCTGGCAATGCTAGGCCGGGCGTTTGAGACTTTCCTGAAAACCACCGACCAGCCAACCCTGATTGTCGTGGACAGTCACATCGGCTACGGATCTCCGCACAAACAAGACACGAACGCGGCGCACGGCGAACCATTGGGGGAGGAAGAAGTCCGGCTGGTCAAGAGATTTTACGGCTGGCCCGAAGACGCCAAATTTCTTGTGCCCGAGGGCGTGCGCGAGCACTTCCGCGATGGGATCGGAAAGCGCGGAGGGGAACTGCGCGGACAGTGGCAAAAACTTTATTCTGGGTACTCGCAGAAATACCCGGAGATGGCGGACCGTCTGGAGCGAATGCGCCACCACGAACTGCCCGAAGGATGGGACAAAAAACTGCCGACGTTCCCAGCCGACGCGAAAGGCCTAGCTACCCGAGACAGCTCGGGAAAAGTCCTGAACGCCGTCGCGCAAAATGTACCCTGGCTCATCGGTGGTTCGGCAGACTTGGCCACCTCGAACAAGACGACGCTGAAATTTGAAGGCGCGGGCGACTTTCAGGCGGGCGAATACGCGGGCCGCAATCTGCATTTCGGGGTTCGCGAGCACGGCATGGGTGCGAGTGTAAACGGGCTCGTTGTCTCCCGCATCCGAGCTTTTGGCGCGACCTTCTTCAACTTCAGCGACTACATGCGTGCCAGTATCCGTCTGGCCGCCTTGATGGAAGCGCCGTCAATCTTTATTTTTACTCACGACTCGATCGGTCTTGGCGAAGACGGTCCGACTCATCAGCCGATCGAACAATTGGCGTCGCTGCGTGCCATGCCGAATTTGATCGTGCTGCGGCCCGGCGATGCCAACGAAGTCACGGAAGCTTGGAAGCTCATCATGGGGCTGAGGCATCAACCCGTCGCCCTTGTACTTACCCGGCAAGCAGTACCGACGTTAGACCGCACGAAGTATGCTGCCGCTTCAGGAGTGGCGAAAGGAGCCTACGTTCTGGCGGATGCTCCGGGTGCTGCTCCTGATGTGATTCTCATCGGCACCGGCGGCGAGGTTGCGCTTTGCCTGGATGCTTACGAAAAGCTTCAAGCGGAAGGCATCAAGGCACGCGTCGTCAGCATGCCGTCGTGGGAGATCTTCGAGCAACAGGATTCGGTTTACAAAGAAAGCGTGCTGCCCGCCAAGGTGACCGCTCGGGTATCCGTCGAGATGGCCTCGACGTTCGGCTGGGAGCGATACGTTGGTCCGCAGGGGCGGATTATTGGCATGCATCGTTTCGGAGCCTCGGCTCCATTGAAGGATTTATTGAAGTATTTCGGATTTACCGTGGATGCGGTCGTTGCGCAGGCGCGTCAGGCCGTCACGGCAACACGTTAATGCGAGTTTGTTGCCGGGGAATTGCAGGACGCTTTTTCCGCCTCATAGCAGGACGGGTCTTAGAGTGAAGCAACAGCAGCCATTATCGTCAAGTCGTTCAGGGAGAAATCATCATGCAGCCAACTGGAGTTCTGGAAACCTCGAAAGCCACGAATCCATTGCGGACATTGCTCGAATGCGGACAGTCGGTATGGCTTGACTACATCCGGCGGGATCTGATCACCAGCGGCAAACTGAAGCGGCTTATCGACGAAGATGGCCTGCGGGGCATAACGTCGAATCCCGCTATTTTCGAAAAGGCGATCGCCGAGAGCTCTGATTATGACGGCATGTTGAAAGAGTTGGCGTCTCGGCCGGAACTCGACGCGACTGCGCGCTTTGAGCAAATTGCGATTCGTGATATTCAAGATGCCGCCGACCTGCTCCGGCCTGTCTATGAGAGCTCGAAATTCCGCGATGGATTTGTCAGCCTGGAAGTCTCTCCTTACCTGGCACACAAAACCCAAGAAACTATGGAAGAAGCCCGCCGGTTGTGGAAGGCGGTAAGGCGGGACAATGTCATGGTCAAAGTTCCGGGCACGGCGGAAGGTCTGCCGGCGATCCGGCAATTGATCGGCGAAGGCATCAACATCAACATCACCCTTCTTTTCGCGCAAGAAGTTTATGAAAAAGTGGCGGAAGCCTATCTGGATGGTCTCGAGAATCTCCAGACCCGTGGAGGCAATTTGAAGAAAATGGCTAGCGTGGCCAGCTTCTTTATCAGCCGCATCGACACACTGGTGGACTCCCTGCTGAATGATCGTCTAAAAAAGACGACCGATTCTGGACAGCAATCTTTGCTGAAGAGTCTTCTGGGCAAGGTCGCCATCGCCAATGGGAAGTTGACCTATCAGCGTTATCGAGGCATCTTCAGCGGGCCGCGTTGGGAACCGTTGGCGGCGAAAGGAGCCCACACGCAACGCGTGCTTTGGGCGAGCACCAGCACGAAAAATCCGAACTACCGGGATGTTATGTACGTGGAAGAACTCATTGGGCCCGACACGGTTGACACCATTCCGCCGGCGACCTTGGAAGCGTTTCGCGATCACGGCCGCGTGCGCGAGAGCTTGACCGAAGATATTCCCGGGGCGCAAAAAACCATGGCGGATCTCGCCCAAGCCGGCATTTCGATGAAAGAGGTTACCGACAAGCTGACCGACGACGGTGTCAAATTGTTCGCCGACGCCTTCGACAAGCTCCTAGCAGCGGTGGAGAAGAGCACTCAAGGAAAGGCGCAAGCGTGAGTCGGTTGAAATCTTCGCTGCCAGAATCGCTCGCGGCGTCGGTTAAGAATGCGATCAGCGAGTGGCAAACGGGCGGAAAAATGAAACGCCTGTGGCAGCGCGATGCGTCGCTCTGGACCGGCACGGACGAGGCCCACTGGCTGGGCTGGCTTGATGTCGTAGACCGGCAGATTGCTCAGACAGACAATTTGCGCAAAATCGCTGATGCGGTGCGCGGCGCCGGTTTCAAGCATGTTCTTTTGCTGGGCATGGGGGGTTCGAGCCTAGGCCCCGAGGTATTACAAATGACCTTCGGGAAGCCCGCGGGCTTCCCCGAGTTGCATGTGCTGGATTCCACCGATCCGGCGCAGGTGAAAACTTTCGAAAATAAGATCGACATTCCTAAGACCGTTTTCATCGTTTCAAGTAAATCGGGCAGCACCCTCGAACCAAATATTTTCAAGCAATATTTCTTTGCATTGACCAAGCAGGCAGTCGGTGCGGACAAGGCCGGGAGTCATTTCATCGCCATTACTGATCCCGGCTCCAAGATGCAACAGGTCGCCGAAGCTGATCACTTCCGGCACATTTTTTACGGCTTGCCTTCGATCGGCGGCCGCTATTCCGTGCTCTCCAATTTCGGCATGGTACCGGCGGCGGTGATGGGACTCGACACCGGGAAGTTTCTGGAACGCACCGCGGAAATGGTGCGAGCCTGTGGCGAGAACGTTGCTGTGGAGCAAAATCCTGGCGCTGTGTTGGGGATTATTCTGGGAGCGGCAGCGCGTAGCGGACGAGATAAAGTCACCATCATCACGTCGGGGGGAATTTCAGACCTGGGCGCATGGCTTGAGCAACTCTTGGCCGAGTCCACCGGCAAACAGGGGAAAGGCATCATCCCCGTAGATCGGGAGCGGTTGGGCCCTCCGGACCTTTATGGGAACGATCGCGTTTTCGCGTATGTGCGTCTCGAGGGAGCTTCGGAGTCGGAGCAGGATCGGCAAGTGGCGGCGCTCGAAAAAGCTGGGCATCCGGTGGTGCGCATCTCGATGGCGGACATTTACGATCTGGGTCAAGAGTTCTTCCGTTGGGAGGTCGCCACCGCTGTGGCGGGAGCGATCATCGGCATCAATCCATTCAATCAACCGGATGTGGAAGCCAGTAAGATCGCCACCCGTAACCTCACTTCCGAATATGAGAAAACCAGTTCCCTGCCTGCCGAAAAGCCGGTGCTTGAAGACAGTGGCATGAAGCTGTTCACCGACGAGAAGAATGCGACGGAACTGGCGAGGAGCGCGCATGACAAGTCTGTTGCCAGTTACATCCAAGCTCACCTCGACCGCATCAAGTCCGGCGACTATTTCGCAACCCTCGGCTATGTGCAGATGAATTCGGAGCACGAAGAGCGTCTTCAGGCTCTGCGGCACCAGGTGCGCGATAACAAGCGCGTCGCTAGCTGTCTGGGCTTTGGGCCGCGCTTTCTGCACTCCACTGGACAAGCGTACAAGGGCGGACCGAATTCCGGAGTCTTCCTGCAGGTCACATGCGACGATGCCTTCGATGTGCCGGTGCCAGGTCAAAAATACACCTTTGGGATTGTTAAGGCAGCGCAAGCGCGCGGAGACTTCCAGGTGTTGGCCGAGCGGGGACGCCGCGCTCTGCGGGTGCATCTGGGAACTGATGTCCATGCGGGTCTGACAAAATTGCACGGCTTGGTAAAGAAGGCCTTGACCGCGTAGGGCCATTGTCGGACGCAAGTCCGTTTCGTAGGAACTCGTTTCGAAGGAACTCAAGGAGCACTGGCATGCAATTGGGAATGGTAGGCCTGGGCCGCATGGGCTCCAACATGACCCGCCGTCTGATTCGCGGCGGACATCAGCTGGTGGTGTCGGACCTCAGTAGCGAGGCGGTCAAGAAACTGGCGGGCGAGGGAGCTAGCGGTTCCGTCTCTCTTCTAGACTTGGTGGGCAAGCTGAAACCGCCGCGTGCCGCATGGGTCATGGTGCCGGCAGGCGATCCCACCGAGCAGACGGTGCAGCAGCTGGCGCAGCACATGCAGTCTGGGGACGTCATCCAGTACAGCGCCTCGATCCTGTTTTCCAGACGCTAGCACCGGGGAAGGGCCAGATTCCGCGAACCCCAGGCCGGGATAAACTGGGGGGCACGGCGGAAGAAGGCTACATTCACTGCGGGCCCTCGGGCTCGGGTCATTTCGTCAAGATGGTGCACAACGGAATTGAGTACGGAATGATGCAGGCCTACGCCGAGGGCTTCGACATTTTCAAGAATGCCGTCAGCAAAGACTTACCGCAAGAGCTGCGCTACGATCTAAACCTGCCGGACATCGCTGAAGTCTGGCGTCGCGGCAGCGTGGTGAGTTCGTGGCTTCTGGATCTCACCGCCATGGCCTTGACGGAGAGCCCCACCCTGTCCGCCTACGAAGGCTTCGTGCAAGATTCCGGCGAGGGCCGCTGGACGATACAGGCGGCCCTCGAAGAAGCAGTCCCGGCTGACGTGTTGACCGCGGCTTTGTACGTGCGTTTCCGTTCTCGGCAGCAGCATACATTCGCGGAAAAAATGCTTTCTGCTATGCGGCAAAAATTCGGCGGACATGTGGAAGCGGACGCCGCACAAAAGAGCGCATAACCAGCGAAAACGTTTTGCTGTTCAGCCAAGAATTCCGAGGATGCGAGTGATGGCTCAGTTGATGGAACATCCCGCCGTAACGCTACCGCGCGTTGGCAAACAGGGCGACCCTTGTGTGATGGTGATCTTCGGCGCCGCCGGCGACCTGACGGGACGCAAGTTAATTCCTGCGCTTTACAATCTTGCCAAGGCAGACCTGCTTGCCAAGGAATTCGCGGTAGTAGGAGTGGCACGTTCGCCAGTGACGAATGAAGACTTCCGCAAGAAGATCCTGGAGGAAGTCAAAGAATATGGCGAGGAAGAGATTGACCCCGCTTTGTGGGAGATCTTCTCGCGCCGCTTCTATTATTTCAAGGGTGATTTCAACAACCAGGATCTTTATCCGCAATTGAAGGATTTCCTGGCTAAGATTGATCGCGATCACTCGACTCAGCAAAACTACTTCTATTATTTGGCCACTGCCCCCAATTATTTCGGGCCCATCGTGGAGAAGCTGGCGGCCGCGGGATTGATGGAACAGACCAGCGAGTATTGGCGCCGGGTTGTTATCGAAAAGCCCTTCGGTCACGACCTGGAATCGGCCAAAGCTCTCAACCAGCAACTGCGCAAGGTGGCCGAAGAGAACCAGATTTACCGGATCGATCACTATCTCGGCAAAGAAACTGTCCAGAACATTATGGCTTTCCGTTTTGCCAACGGAATCTTCGAGCCCATCTGGAACCGCCGATACATCGATCACGTACAGATTACAGTGGCCGAGACGGTGGGGGTTGAAGGGCGTGGCGGCTATTTTGACCATGCTGGTTCCTTGCGCGATATGGTGCCCAATCACATCATGCAGCTCATCAGCTTGACGGCGATGGAGCCGCCCATATCATTCCAGGCTGACGCGGTGCGCGATGAGCAGGCCAAGATACTGCACGCGATCCAGCCCATGAGCGACCAAGAAGTGCTTAACCGGTCAGTGCGCGGCCAGTATGGCGAAGGCATCTTAGGTGGAGAACGAGCTCCAGCCTACCGCGCTGAAGCTGATGTTGCTCCCGATTCGCGCAACGAAACGTTCGTGGCGATGAAAGTCAACATTGACAATTGGCGATGGGCGGACGTGCCCTTCTATCTGCGCACTGGCAAGCGCATGCCGATGCGAAACACCTATATCGTGATACAGTTTCGGCGGGCGCCGTTTGTGCTTTTCCGCGATACCCCCGTGGAACACCTCATGCCGAACCAACTGGTGCTGCATATCCAGCCGGAAGAGGGAATTTCGTTGCGCTTCGCGGCGAAAGTCCCGGGCCCGGTCATGCGGCTGGATCCAGTCGACATGAATTTCGAATACCAGGAATACTTCGGAAAGCAGCCCAGCACGGGCTACGAGCGGCTCTTGCATGATTGCATGATCGGAGATCAGACACTTTTTCAGCGCGCCGATATGGTGGAGGCGGGGTGGTGTGTGGTCAATCCGATTTTGGATCTTTGGAAAGCGCTGCCGCCCCGCAATTTTCCCAATTACGCCGCCGGTACCTGGGGCCCAAAAGAGGCAGACGAACTGTTGGAGCGCGATGGCCGCCGTTGGAGGAATTTCGAGAAATGATCCTGGCCGGCGACATTGGGGGAACCCACGCTCGATTGGCCTATTTTCAACCTCAGAACGGGTCCTTGCGTCTGGTGTCGGAGCGAGTATTTCCCAGCCGCGAGCACAGCGAACTGGGCGAAATCGTCGCCGAGTTCTTGAAGGATTCCGGTGGGCGCCCCGAGCTTGCCTGTTTTGGAGTTGCAGGTCCGGTGCGCAATGGCCGGGTGGAGACATCCAACCTGCCCTGGATCGTCGAACGCTCCCGCCTGGCGAAACAAATTCACCTTCCCGCAACGTTACTCATCAATGACCTGGAAGCCAATGCCTGGGGCATTGGGGCGCTGGAGGCCAACGACTTGGTTCCGTTGCACCGGATCAGCGGCCGCCAGCCCACGGGCAACCAGGCGGTTATCGCGCCGGGCACGGGCTTGGGCGAGGCAGGTTTGTACTGGGATGGAAAAAAGCACCACGTTTTCGCCTGCGAAGGCGGCCACACGGATTTTGCCCCCCGAGGCGATTTGCAGATTGAGCTCCTGAAGTTTCTCGAGGCCCGTCACGGACGAGTCAGCTACGAGCGCATCCTCTCCGGACCTGGCCTGGTCAATGTCTACGAATTCTTGTGCGCTCATACCTGCGACGATGAATTGCTCGAGGTCGGCGACCGGGTAAAACGAGAAAACGACGCCGCCAGAATTTCTCAGGCCGCTCTTGACCATACCAACAAACTTGCCGAGCAAGCACTCGATTTGTGGATCTCCGTATACGGCGCTGAAGCGGGTAATCTGGCGCTTAAGGTCCTGGGTACGGGCGGAGTCTTCTTGGCCGGAGGCATTTCACCCAAGATTCTTTCCAAGCTCACCGGCCCGCTCTTCATGCAGGCCTTCCTGGACAAAGGTCGGATGCGTCCACTCATGGATGGCATTCCCGTGCAGGTGGTCACCAACGACAAAGCTGGACTGATCGGTGCTGCGCGTTGTGCCGTAGCCAGTAGCGCACCCGCCTCTCTGTAAGCGCATGAAATCGCCCGTTGAAGTCCGGAGACTGACCACCCCGCAGGATGTGTTTCACGCCGCAGCGGAGGAAGTCGTGCGCGCCGCCAATGAAGCCGTGGCGGAGCGAGGCCGCTTTGTGATTGCGCTCTCCGGAGGATCGACGCCCAAGAATCTCTACACCCTTCTGGCTACGAACGCTCGCGCAGCTTTACCTTGGGCACAGATGTTTTTTTTCTGGAGCGACGAGCGCCAGGTTCCGCCGACAGATCCCGACAGCAACTACCGAATGGCCCAGGAGGCCATGTTGTCGAGGGTTCCGGTCCCGGCGAGCAACGTGTTCCGCGTTCCCGCCGAGAAACCGGACACAGCCGATGCAGCTCTAGCCTACGAACGGATTTTGCGCCAGTTTTTTTCGCTACAGGCAGGAGAGATCCCGCGCTTTGACTTGATTCTTTTGGGGCTGGGACCGGACGGACATACCGCGTCACTGTTTCCCGAGACCGCCGCACTTGAGGAAAAGTCGCGGCTTGTGGTTGCCAATTGGGTGGAGAAGTTAAAGACTTACCG
>WNGH01002593.1_pt1 | contig 17119 bp, 15 predicted proteins | sample 5400631 | NCBI WGS metagenome assembly WNGH01 (sample SAMN13153373, study PRJNA577476) | soil metagenome | isolation source: 115 cm soil or saprolite under Garry oak tree replicate 1 | place: USA:California | collected 2016-06-15
CCGCCGGCGTTCCAAACTGTTTTGACGCGGACAAGATCTTCCAGGGATTGGACTCTGCCCCTATGCAATGAACGTACCTTACCGGTCACATCTATGTAGCTGCAATTCCCTAAATAAACAGTATCAAGCGCAAAGCCGATGCGTGATGCGTGCTCGACGAGCGCATTCTTGGAGAAGAGGTCGTCGCTGTTGATCCATGTGGCGAAATCACCGGATGCTCTCTTCAGTCCACGGTTGATCGAATCGCTTTGTCCCGCATCAGGTTCGCTAACCCAATAGCTTAACCAAGGAGAATATTTTTTAATGATCGCTACTGAATTATCCGTGCTTCCACCGTCTAAGATGAGGTATTCGAGAGCCGGGTATCCCTGCAGTAGGATAGAACGAATCGTTTCCTCGATAAATTGCCCCTGGTTAAAAGACGGAGTGACGATACTGATTCGCGGCCACGGTTTCCCTTCGAATGTTGTGTCCGGTAGTCGGCCGCTCTCTTCAGTCCATGGCCAACCAATCTTGCCCTTGGGAGGTTCGGGCAGATCATTCAGTTTAGGGCAGCGCATTGTCCGCCTAAATCCGGTCTACCGCGGAGAGCACTTCACCAGAGCTCTTCCGCTGTGCCAAATGCCAAGCGATGGTCTTACGCAGGCCTTGCCGAAATGGAGTCTCAGCTTCAAACTGAAACCATTCTCTTGCGCGTGTAGTATCCAGGCAACGACGGGGCTGACCATTGGGTTTTGTGGAATCCCAGACTATTTTGCCAATAAAGCCTACCTCTTCAGCAATTATGTTAGCCAAATCCCGGATGCTCAGCTCTTGACCTGAGCCCAGATTTACGGGTTCTTCTCCATTGTATCGTTCTACGGCGAGCACGATTCCTTCCGCCGCATCTTCAACATAGAGAAACTCGCGCGTCGGCGATCCGTCACCCCAGAGAACGACCTCTGAGTTGCGTGACTTCTTCGCCTCGACAAATTTTCGGATCATCGCTGGAATGACATGCGAGGTTTCAGGATCAAAATTGTCGCCTGGACCATAGAGATTTACCGGCAGGAGAAAAATCGCGTTAAACCCGTACTGGGCTCGGTATGCTTGCGCTTGCACGAGCATCATTTTCTTGGCCAGCCCATACGGCGCATTGGTTTCTTCAGGATAACCGTTCCAAAGGTCTTCTTCTTTAAACGGAACCGGAGTGAATTTTGGGTATGCGCAGATGGTTCCCAAGGCGACAAATTTTTCCACACCGAATTGACGCCCATATTCCATGAGTTCTAGTCCCATGATGGCGTTATCGTAGTAAAATTTTCCCGGGTTCGCCCGGTTTGCGCCGATGCCACCGACTACGGCAGCAAGATGGATAACGAATTGAGCTTTTGCGTCGGTGTAAACCCGAATAACCGAGTCGCGGTCGCGCAGATCGTAGTCTTTTGACCGAGGTACAAAAACGTGACGGCAACCTCGCTGGTTTAGCTTATCAACGACGAATGAACCCAAAAAACCGGCGCCGCCGGGAACGAGAACGCGTTTGTCGGTCCAAAAAGACATAGATAAATCCAGCTACAAGTCAGGGTGAGGTTGAGGCCATTTAAGATTGAAGAACGGTTGAGGCTAACTAAGCCGGAACTTGTCTTAGCCTTAATCTCGACCTCGTTCGTAGCCTCGAATCGCGAACTTCCACTTTCCTTTATCACCGAATTGCCGAATCTCGAACAGCGCACTTCGAACTATTATATTTGTTTATGTGGGCTTCTTCCCGGGCCTTCTCTAAATCCGCGTCGATCATCAAGCGGATGACATCTTTAAACTTGGTCTTCGCTTCCCAGCCCAGAAGTTTTTTGGCCTTATTAGCATCTCCGACCAAAAGATCAACTTCGCTGGGACGATAGTAGCGAGGATCTTCTTCAACGTACTTCTGCCAGTCGAGTCCAAGATATGAAAATGCTTCTTCCACAAGTTCTCTCACGCTGTGAACTTCTCCTGTGGCGATGATGAAATCGTCCGGCTGATCCTGCTGCAGCATGAGCCATACAGCTTCAACATACTCCTTCGCGTAACCCCAATCGCGCTTTGCGTCCAAATTCCCGAGATACAGCTTGTCATCTAAACCTGTTTTAATCCGTGCGACGGCTCGACTCACTTTTCTTGTCACGAAAGTTTCTCCGCGTCGAGGGGATTCATGGTTAAAAAGTATTCCGTTTGACGCAAAAATTCCGTAACTCTCCCGATAGTTAACAGTAGCCCAGTAAGCATAAACTTTTGCCACACCATAGGGGCTCCTTGGGTAAAATGGGGTAGTCTCACGCTGCGGTACTTCCTGAACTTTACCATACATCTCGGAGCTACTGGCTTGGTAGAACTTGGTCTTTAACCCGGTCTCACGAATCGCCTCCAAGATCCGTATTGTGCCAAGTCCGGTAACGTCACCTGTATATTCGGGAATGTCGAAGCTGACCCTCACATGGCTCTGCGCGGCGAGGTGATAGATTTCATCTGGCTGGATGCGGTACAGCAATTTAATCAGGTTAGTCGAGTCCGCTATATCGCCGTAGTGAAGAAAAAGCCTTACGTTGTTGACATGCGGATCCTGATAGAGGTGCTCGATGCGTTCTGTGTTGAACGTCGACGCGCGGCGAATGATACCATGGACTTCGTACCCCTTATCGAGAAGGAGTTCGGCAAGATAGGATCCGTCCTGACCCGTAATTCCTGTGATGAGAGCTTTCTTCATTTCCTACGAATGCCCTTTGGTGAAAGCGACGTTACTGCGATTAGCTAAAACCCGTCGAGGATCATTCCGATACAGCGATGCAAAACCTAGATGGCAATTACCGAGTCGCCCTCCCGCTTTCCCGTACTGAACTCCGGCGGCGGATTCCACGCTGTGGGAGAGCATCTTACCGCTTTGATCGGAGTAGATGCAAAAAAGAACTCTGGGCAAGACAGGGTACTTAGATGTTTATACCGTTGAGGGCGAGATTATTCTGTTCGCCGTTATGTCGTTTATCAGAAACCAATATTTTTTAGCCAAAACTGACGACGGACACCGGCTGTTGTTTAGAGCTAAAAAGTGTCTGATTTCTGCTCGTTATGTTCTGCAAGTCGAAGGTGTCGCATCCTACAAAACGCGCAGTTCTTCCTGCATGCTCTGTTGAAAATCATTTTTCAATTTGTCGTCAAGGATCTCTTCGCAGATCCGGTCAAAAAGTTCGTGAAGGCGATTTTTTGGAAAACGATTCCGCGCTTCTCCGAGAAGGGAAATATTATCTTCAACGATCAGACCGGCCATTGGACCAACAGCGTCGCGAAGTTTAGACACGATGTGGTCGAAAAAGTTTTGTGGGACGATCTCGGATGCTGCGATTTTTGGCCAGGGATCTTTTTCAAATGAATCATGGGCCATGAGAACTTCCACGTCCGCGTGCTCTCCACCGTTGCCATTTTCGGCTGCTGCGACGGTACCGTAGTCGGACCCATAGTAATGCCGATAGTACGCATAATCCGGGTCTTCTACGTTAATGCCGTTGAGAATAACTCCGAGAATTGGACCCCGGACGGCATCGAACCGCTCCTTCACCTGACGCGCAGAATGCACGGTGGTCTTACGCGCATGGAAAACCAGAATAATTCCATCCGCAACGCTCGAGAGGATCGCCGCGTCGCTGACCGCTATGGCCGGGGGCGTATCGATCAGGATGAAATCGTGAGATTCACGTAGGCTTGTCAAGAGTTCTTTCATCTTGCGCGTGCCCAATAGCTCGCTCGGATTCGGGGGACATACGCCACGTGTGACCAGGGAAAGACCGGCAATCGAAGTCGGCTGAATGAGCTGTTCTATAGGCATCTCGCCACCAAGCACGTTCGAAAGACCCCTATGATTACGCAGGCCGACGCGGCTATGACACGAACCTCTCCGCAAGTCAGCATCAATAATCAGTATTTTATAGCCATCTTGTGCCAGAGCGATGCCGAGATTTAGGGTTGTGGCGGTTTTCCCTTCGCTCGGTGACGGACTTGTGAGCAAGATAACTTTGCGATTGCCCCCAGGCTGAGAAAGTAACAGCGCCGTTCGGATCGTCCGGTAGGCTTCTGAATAGATTGAGAGAGGATGGTGAGCAACAATCAAATCCTTGCCTCTGTTGCCGCTCTCCTCCAACTGGGGTTGACCCATTCGCGTGGGCAAAAGTTTTGCTCGCGAAGCAGGAGCGTAGCTAATCAACGGTCGGTGCTCTAGAGAGTCTAGATCTGGAACCACGCCGAGTGTATTTAAATCGACCGCGCGCCATATATGCTCCGGAGTATTTAGATGCGAGTCGATGTACTCCAAGGCAAATGCCACCCCTACTCCAAGAAAAAGTCCTAGCGCAGCATAGATTGTCAAATTGATTGGAATATTGGGAGAATCGGGAAATCTCGGTCTTTCTGCGGATTGCACGATCTGCATGTTTGAAACCGCGATGTCATTGGAGACATTGGTTTCACTGAGGCGTTTGAGGACGCTTTCATAAAGCGCACGGTTGACCTTGACCTCCTCCTCCAGAACGGCGTATTGGACGCCCTCCTCCTTTAGGTTAAGAGCCGTCTGCTGCTGCTTTTGGGCTTCGGCTTGTAGGGCCTCTTCCTTGGAACGGGCAGCAAAGAAGCTTTCCTGAATGCCGCGCACGACATTTTTGATCTCGGTATTCACGGAACGCGTCATCTCGCTGATTTGCTGATTCAGCTCGATCATGCGCGGATGGTCAGGCTTGAAGATTGAAGCAAGTTTGACCTTCTCGGCCTCAAGCGCCAGCAGATTCGACCGAAGAACCGGCACCATTCCTTGGGTCATGACCTGAGAAAGAGATTGGGTCGACTTATTTTCCACGACCTTATAAAGAGATTCGGCTTCGATCCGTTGGGCCCGCGCGGCAGTCAACTGGCGGTTGAAGTCAACCAGACGGTCCAGTACGATATTTTCTCCCTTTTCCATGGAGACCACGCCGTGCGTTTGGCGAAAGCGATTCAGCGCGTCCTCTGAACGCTCGAGATTTTGTTTCAGCTCGGCATTTTTGCCATCCAGGAAGTCGCGCGCTTCCTTGGTGAGCTGAAAGCGGCTTTCCAGGTTCATGCGGATGAACCCTCTGGCATGAGCATCCGCAAGCATCTGCGAGAGTGTCGGGTACGGTGTAACGAAGGCGATCTCAACAAGCCGAGTGCTCTTGATCGGGTTCAGCCGCAAGAAGGACATGTAGCGTCCAACCCAACCGGGGTTGACAGCCAGCTTGTTCGTATTATTTTGTTGTCGGTTCGATGGGGCGTTGTGATTCTTCGAATCAGCCAATGTATCACCGTCCGAGCTATCCCGGCGCGCTCTAAAAAAGTCTGCAACCGGCGAGATTATGGAATTCAGAGTGCCTAAAATCCACGATTGCACTCTTGGGATAGCATTGGGACTGGTCACTGAAGCAGTCGTGAAAGTCTTATTCTTGTCTAGTTGAAGGTCAGCGATAACCCTGGCGGCGAGATCGCGGCTTTCGAGCAACTTATATTGCGTCTGGTAGTAATCATAGGGACCGCCGCCCTCGGGAGTACTGCTCGTGCCTATTTGTCCGACTCCTGTCACCGTTGGGGTTAACGGCTCGATCTTGAGCATGGCGGTCGCCTTGTATACAGTCGTAGCGGTAAAATTAAAATAGGCACCCAAGAGCAGCGAAACTACAAATATCTGGATTAAAAGCCGCCGCCTTCTCACCAAGATCTTCCAGTAATCGAGAATCTTAGTTTCCTCTACTTCGGGCCCATATTGTTCGGGCCCGTAGTAAACGTATTCGGCCTCTGAGCTATCGGGAAGAGCCGGGCGTTGGGCGTTATTATTGGGCAAGTAGGTTTTCATCTTTTCACAAGGCTCTTCAACTTCCGTGAATCAGAGATTCAATCCCTATCCCGCCAATTAGGGAACCAACAAAACGTTTGACCAGCCACTTGGCAGAGCTTGTAGGAACAAGGATAACATCGTCCGCTAAAATCTGTGGATCAGGAGCCGAACCGCCTATCACAGCGTCGTAATCCACTGCAATGGGGACCATCTCCGAGATTCCTTTTCGTCGAAAGATTTGTACATCAGAGGAACTCACCTCTATATCCATGCCGCCGGCAGTTGCCAGGGCTTGCGTCAAAGTAACCCGTTGCGCCAGCGGGAGGTATCTTTCACTTACCGGGCCTTCCTTAGCTTCCGTGTATAAAGGAGCCCATGCTAATGCCACCATCGACTATGGAGCCTACGAATCTCTTAACGAAGTACTTGGCCGCGCTTATCGGAACAACAATGACATCATCCTCCTCTATCTGCGGGTCAGCAGCCGAGCCCGCAAGAACGGCAGAATAATCGATGGCAATGGGTTCCATCCCCGACGGTCCCTTGCGTCTGAAGATCGTGATATCAGAGGAGTTGAGTTCCGGATCCACGCCGCCTGCGGTTGCCAGGGCTTGAGTCAGTGAATAACGCCGGCCAAGAGGATAGGGTCCGGGCCTTCTTACAGCGCCATCCACGAAAAAAGTTCCGGCTGGGGGGATGTTAATCACATCACCTGCCTGCACTGGCATTGTGATTAGTCCGGCATTGCCGGCGTTAATGAGTGAGGCGTTACTTGCGAGAGCTAAGAGATCGATCACATGAGTCTCACGACCATTAGGACCCTGGCGATAGATGTGGACCTGTGTACCGGCCTTTTCGGTTACGCCGCCGGCCATGCCGAGTATATCAATGACCGTCTTCGGACCCGTGAGCTCAATCACCCCAGTCTTTACCGCCGCGCCTATTACTGAAACCCGCTGCCGGTATTCAGCTACAAATACTCCGATCTGCGGATAGTAAATATATTTTTCGTATGCTTTCCGTAGCGCACTCTCAACTTCTGAAGGAGTCATTCCCGAGACCTTTATATCGCCAATCAGGGGAAGAGAAATTATGCCCTGCTGGCTCACTCTCATGGTCAAAGTTCTAGGTGTCATGCGAGCGTCGCTACTAGGTGTTAACGCGGTGTCAGCAGTAACGTTGTAGAGAGTAACCTGCAGAAGGTCCTCGGGTCCGATGCGATAATCTCCCGAAATCGTTGAAGTGTTCGCGGCGATGGTGGACAGAGCGCGATTTATTTCGCTCACGCTCGACTGAATCGGCCGTCCCTGGGCAGAAAGAAGCGTGGACTCAGGTGCCGTTCTCGTACCACAAGCACCAATAACCGCCAGGTTAAGGAGTAGTGCAGCTATAATTTTTTTGCACGGGTGGCGAATCATGGTCATTTATAGTTCCGCGGCAAGCGGCAAAGCCGATGATACAGCTCCGCCACCTAGCCCCATTGGCGTTCTTAATCATTGCCCTCCTCTTTGCCATCAAGCCCAGATAAACAACCGGTAACACGGGCTCGATGTATGTCAGACTTCGGCTCGAGATCCCGCAGCGACCCAGCCGGCTTTGATGTATTCAACAGGAACCTCGACCTTGACCGGTCGGTTGAGCAGCTTCAAGAATACTTTGACTCGACCCCTGGCGTCGGGAGGCTCCTGTATAATTCCAACGAGTCCGTCGAAGGGGCCCCCGTCGATGCAAACTTCTTCCCCCATCCTCACGTTACTTCGAGCCGAAATCACACCGTTCGTTTCCGTTTGGCTCATGAGAAAGTCAACTACCGATGCATCGATGATTGCCGGCGTTGCGTTAAAGCTTACGAGCCGTTTCACCCCGGGACACCATGCTACGGAATTGTATTCGTCTGAGAAGGTCTCGAAACGGACAAAAAGATAATTCGGAAACAAAGAGACAACCCGCCCTTTGCGCTGTGCCGAGTTTGGTAGCAAAAGCTTTGGGTAGAAAGTCTCAACCCCTCGGCGCCGAAGGTTTAACTCCGCAAACTCTTCCCTCTGGGGTTTGGTGTAGACCGCACACCACTGTTTGTCGTATTCTAACACGTGTTCCCGTCTTCTGATTTTTTCTCGGACGTAGCGCAATGATTATGCCAGTCATACGAAGTCATTCTATTGCGAGATTGACCGGCAACATTATGTGCTGTTTTACTTTCTAAAGTTACAACAAGTACTTGAATCATTTAATTGTTCACGTCAGCTAGATATTTTAGTGAGTTTAAGTTCGAAGGAATGAAAAACGATAAGACATTCAGGCGCTGGTGCCCGGACTTTTGCGCGATGGTAGTCAAAGGGAAAAGTTGTCGCCTGTGTCAGAGTTATTAATCAATGTCCATACTCGTCCCCTCGGACACCTTCCATGAAGGGGTTCGGATTCGGGTTGCCAGCTGAATCCATCTTGGCTCGATTCTATTGACTTAGATCAAAGGACGAACTCTTTGGTATGACTTTCGGTCCATTTCGAGCCTAGGTCTGTTGGGCGATCGCTCGATTCTAAATAGATAGCCCTTGGGTTACACACGTTGGTAGAAATCCACGTGCAGGAAAGCTATCGGACAGGCGTCACTTGGCGTGGGGTTCCCAAATACCGGTGAGCGAGTTCAAAACTGATTTATAAAAGGCGAGATAACTTCTTGGAGCAATGATTAGATCAGAGAAGACCTCAGAAAAACTTTCAATAATTTCAGGATTGCAGAAATTGTAAACTTTAATAACATTGTGCTTGAATATTGAGGCGTCTTATGGCAAAAGAAAGCTTTGGTTCTTATGCTCCGACATCGCCACCCCTTCAAGAGGTAGTTACCGGTTTAGTCCGTCAATAAATTCTCTATGACTCGCATGGTACCGCCGAATATATCTACACAGAATCTCACGGAAAATGCCCCAGTATTCCATAAAATCCCTGAAGTTCTTTTAGAATTGCTCCCCTGTGTCCTTTATGAGTGCAGCACTTCATTGAATCTCACCTACCTGTCGCCAAATGCGCAGCAAATGATCGGTGTCCCGGCGTACAAGCTTCTCGGAAGTCGAGCTCTTTGGGAAGAAAGAATACTTCCAGAAGATCTGGCCTCCCTGCGTGAAAAAATTCGCCGATTGGAAACCGATGAAACCGCTTCGAGCATTCACCGCATCATTGATGATCGTGGATTACCCGTTTGGGTCTCTCACAGCTTCCGAAGAGTCCATTGCTACCGTTCCGAAATGATCTGCGGATGTATTGTCCCGCTGCGGAATGAAAAACGAATTCAGGATTTGCAATCTAGTGTTATTGGCAGGTTCATTCACAAGTTGGGCAATCATTTTCAACTTTTAAATCTCGTCATTAATTCCTTGAGGAAGACCCTACCGGAATCGCGTGATACAGAGGTTCTGAAGCAAACCGTTGAGAAGGCCGTCGATCTAACGCGAACCTTTTCAGACTACTCCCAGAGTCCGACCTGGGTTTCGGAAATTAATTTTTTGGAAATTATTAACGCGGCGGCCGTATCGCGAAGGGTATCAGTCGCGGAGAAGGGGATAATCCTTGATCAGAAGGTCGATGAGTCGGTGCGAGGGGTCACGATGAGTGGAGATCCGTATCTGCTCGAGTTAGCGCTTGGTAGCATTCTGGAAAATGCTTTCGAAGCTAGTCAATCAGGCGGCACGGTGGTACTCAAAGCAATGGCTGAGATATCGGATAGCCGTACGTCCATTGTCAGGCTCAGTGTGGTAGACTCTGGTAGTGGAATCGAAACGAATAACCTCGAGAACATCGCGGTCCCATTCTTTACAACCAAGTTAGACCATGATGGTCTTGGGTTGAGTGTGGCTGTGCGTCTTATTGAGATGCATGGCGGCCTTTTGACGGTCAAAAGCAGGCGAGGTCAAGGTACCGAGGTGGCGATAACGCTCCCCGCAGACGGATCCAGGCAATTCGCTGAGCGTTGAAATCCGCACTTTTTAACAAAACCAAAGACCCAGTTTTCAGAGTTTAATATGTATAATGTGCTCATCGTCGAGGATCATGATCGCCTTCGGGAACAGCTTGGTAATTTTTACGAGCAAGAGGGATACAAGGTAACGACGGCCGCGTGTGGAGAGGAGGGTATGGAAAAGCTCGCACGCGAAAAATTTGCCATCGTAGTTTCAGATGTCAAAATGCCCGGTATTGACGGGTTTCAATTGGCGCGCCACATTCGCGAAAAATATCCTGACACGGATGTTATCTTAATTACTGCCTTCGGAAATATAAGACAGGCTGTAGAGGCAATGAAGCTAGGAGCCAGTGAGTATGTCACAAAGCCCTTTCAGCCGGAAGCTATACGGTTGGTGAGCGAGAAGTTGATCGAAAAGAGGCGACTTCTCGAAGAGGTCCGAGAGCTTCGACAGAAGGTAAGGGATGAAAATTATTTAGAAAATATACTTAGCAAGAGCCCCAGAATGCTCAAGGTATTTGATCTGATTCGATCGTTGGCCGAGACGGATTCCGGAGTCATGATCACGGGGGAAACGGGGACCGGGAAAGAATTAGTCGCTCGTGCGATACATAATCTAAGCCGTCGAAAAACCCGGCAATTCGTGGCGATCAATTGTGGAGCCTTTCCCGATACACTTTTGGAAAGTGAGTTGTTCGGATACGAAAAAGGTGCTTTCACGGGGGCCGTGCAAAGCCGTGCCGGCAAAATTGAACTTGCGGATGGAGGAACCCTGTTTCTTGATGAGGTTGAAACTATGGCCGCGCCCATGCAGGTGAAGCTACTTCGGGTTTTACAGGAGCGCGAAGTTGAGCGTCTGGGCGGAAACCGTAAGGTTAAGGTCGATATGCGTGTACTCGCGGCGACAAATGTTGATCTTTCGCTGTGTCTAGCGCAAGGCACGCTGCGCGAAGATTTTTACTATCGAATTAATATCATTCCCATCCAGTTGCCTCCCCTTCGAGACCGGCTGGAGGATCTGCCTTTACTGGTTAATCATATCCTTAGCAGACATCCTGTAGCTCAAGAGAGGAAAATACGCTCAGTCGGACCAAAGGTCCTGGATAGCATGTTGGCGTATCGCTGGCCGGGTAATATTCGAGAACTTGAAAACATTCTCGAGCGCGCCATAGTCAAATGTCAAAGTGAAGTCATTGAGGAGGTGGACTTGCCAGCGCCCCCGCAGCGCGTGATTGATCACTACTTTTCTAGCAACGGGGATGGTGACATCTCTTTGAAACAATGGTTACTTCGTAGCGAGAAAGAGTATCTACGAGATCTTCTGATAAAGCATAAGGGCGGAATCTCCTTAGCGGCCAAGGAGGCGAAGGTAGACAACAAGACACTCTACAGAAAGATGAGGAGGCATGGGCTGCATAAGGAGGGTTTCAAAGACCTGGGATGAGGTGTACCTTAAGGTCCCGATAGTTTTCTGCCTGCCATTCCTGCCAATGCTTTGCCTTCGCGAGTCAGTCTTCATATCCGCAGCTGAGCAATGTCCGGTCCTAAGAGATTGGGAACAACTTAGAGCATCGGGTTCGAGAAAAAGACAGAAAAAATCGGTTTCTACGGCACTTATGTCTGGAGCCTAACGTTGCCTGGAACAACCTTTGCGGCAAAATTGAATAAGTGTGAAGTGGTTTTCCCGGAGTTCTCGCGGCCGAACCGAGTTTGTCGTAAAGGCTAGGCCATTTTCGGCAATGAAAGGCGCGTTGCTTGCCTGAATTTTGCGCGTAGCAATGCAGACGAAGCTGCCCACATTCGCTAGCATTCAGCGAACCTACCGCTATATTTCAACTTTTGGTATGATATACGCGGTTTGCGGTCTAAGGCAAAAATCAAATTCGGAACTGCGAAAGCGCAACGAACTTGTTGATGAAGAGCGCGGAACTCAAAGGTCTTGTACTTAGCGGTGGCAGAGGCACCCGGCTGCGCCCGCTAACTTATACGGCTGCGAAGCAACTCGTTCCGGTAGCTAATCGTCCGATCTTGTATTACGTATTGGATAATCTATCAGAGGCGGGCATCCATGATGTCGGCATGATCATCTCTCCGGAGACCGGAAACGCGATCCAAGACGCGGTCGAGGATGGCAGTCGCTGGGGTATCAAGGTCCAGTATATCCTACAGAACGAGCCTTTAGGGTTGGCGCACGCGGTCAAGGTTGCGCGCGCTTTTCTGGGAATGAGTCCCTTCCTTATGTATCTCGGTGACAATCTGATCGGATCGGGAATCAGGGGATTCTGTGACAGCTTTGAGAAATCGAATGCCGACGCGACGATCCTACTCAAGGAAGTGAGCAACCCATCCAGCTTTGGGATTGCCGAAGTTGATGGCGCGGGACACGTGCTTCGCCTTGTCGAAAAGCCGAGGGAACCGCGATCGAATCTGGCTTTGGTCGGGATCTACTTTTTCTCGAGCAAAATCCATGAGGCGATCGACCGCATTCGGCCGTCGCCTCGCGGAGAATTGGAAATTACGGACGCGATCCAGGAGCTGTTGGAACAAGGACGCAACGTTTTGAGCCACCAGCTGGATGGTTGGTGGCTAGATACCGGTAAAAAAGACGATCTTTTGACCGCCAACAGTGTGGTTTTAGACGAATGGGTCAAGCGGCAGCTCGTCGGCGAGGTCGACGGCGAAAGCCAAGTCAGCGGGCGGGTTCGCCTGGGAAAGGGCAGTAAGGTCATCAGGAGTACGATTCGGGGGCCGGTGGTCATTGGAGACAACGTTCAGGTCGAAGGATCTTTCATCGGGCCTTTTACCTCCATTGGCAACGGTTGCCGGATTCTCTCCTCTGTCATGGAGCATTGTGTCCTTTTGGAAAACGCGCGAATCGAAAACGTCGATCGCTTGGAAGACAGCCTCGTGGGCAAGGGTTCGTCCGTTATAAAGAACCGTGGGAGTCATCAGGCCTACCGTTTGATGATCGGAGACGATTCCGAGGTTCTTGTGTGATGCCGTTTCGCTTCACGCCAACTCAACTCACCGAAGTCATTATCGTCGAGCCCAGAGTTTTTCCTGATGAACGAGGATTTTTTATGGAGACCTACAAGAAATCGGACTTTGCGGCGCATGGCATTACCGATGTTTTTGTCCAGGGCAATCAATCGCGCTCGTCGAAAGGCACTCTGCGCGGCTTACATTATCAAAAGGACCCAAAAGGGCAGGGCAAGTTGGTACGCGCGATGGGCGGAGAAATCTTCGACGTCGTCGTGGATATCCGAAAAGGATCGCCGAGCTATGGCAATTGGCTGGCAGTCACACTTTCTTCAACAAACCAGAAGATGCTTTACGTGCCGCGAGGTTTCGCCCACGGCTTTTGCGTCATGAGCGAACAAGCGGACGTTTTTTACATGACGACGGAGGAATACGCGCCGGACTACGAAGCAGGAATCTGCTGGAACGATCCGGATCTCGGAATCGACTGGCCCATTGGCGATCCCAAGCTTTCCAAGCGGGACAAAAACTGGCCGCGTCTGAGGGCTGCTGACAATAATTTTCAATACGGCGAAATGCGGGCGCAGTCAGATACTCAAGCAAACAGAAAAGCCGACTCTATATGAAGACGGTGTTAGTAACGGGCGGTTGCGGGTTTATCGGAAGTAATTTCGTCCGGCTTCTTTGCGCCAGCGGGGACTGGCGGGTCGTCAGTCTCGACAAACTTACCTATGCGGGCAATCTCGAGAACCTGTCGGGTATAGTGAAAGAGCGCCATCGCTTCGTCAAAGGGGATATTGCCGATCGCTCTCTGGTAGATTGTTTACTGGAGGAGGAGAAGCCATGGGCGATCGTCAATTTTGCCGCCGAGTCACACGTCGACCGCAGCATCCTCGATTCGTCCCCCTTTTTACAGACCAATATTGCGGGCGTGCAAACATTACTGGAATCGGTCCGGCGCCATCCGGTGGATCATTTCCTCCATATCTCAACGGATGAAGTCTATGGTGATAAAGTCGGACAGGAACCTTCCGACGAAAAAAGTCCTTTGATTCCCAGTAGCCCCTATGCGGCGACCAAGGCAGCGGCTGACCTTCTCTGTTTGTCCTATCGGCGAACGTATGGGCTGCCGATTCTCATCACGCGGAGTTCCAATAATTATGGGCCGTATCAATTTCCAGAGAAATTGATTCCGCTCATGATTCGCAACGCGATGTCTGGGATGAAGCTGCCTGTTTATGGCGATGGAATGCAAATGCGGGACTGGCTCTATGTAGACGATAATTGCCGCGCGATTTTGGCGGTACTGGAGAACGGGACTCCAGGATCAGTTTATAATATCGGCACAGAAACAGAGCGGTCCAATCTAGAAGTCGTCCAGTCAATTTGTCAGATTCTTTCCGAAATCGCAGGGCCGGATGTAGAAACACTTAAACACACGATAGAATCTGTTGTTGATCGGCCTGGCCATGACCGCCGCTACGCTATCAGCACGGCAAAACTTCGCGCAGAAATTGATTGGGCTCCGACTGTATCTTTCGACACTGGACTCAGCAAAACGGTGCGCTGGTACCTCCAGAATGAAGACTGGGTTGCCAGGGTCACTTCAGGGGAGTACCGGAAATACTACGAATCGGTCTACGTGCAAGCCTGGGGGCAATCCGTCTGATGAATCGAATTGCCGTCCTAGGAAGTACAGGCCAATTGGGAAATGATCTGGTTGAAGTCCTTCAAAGCAGCAATGTTTTTGAGGTGCTGCCGCTCAACCACGCGGCCATGGAGTGCACAAAGCATGACTCGGTCCGAACGGTCTTAAAGAAGGCCGGCCCGCAAGTGGTGATTAACTGCGCGGCGTTTGTTCGCGTCGATGAATGCGAGGATCGACCTGAGAAAGCTCTCGAAGTTAACGCGCTCGGAGCGCTTCACGTCGCGCGAACTTGCGCCGAGATCGACGCGCTCTGTGTCCATATCAGCACGGACTATGTCTTTGACGGTTCCAAGGGTATAGCGTACACGGAGAGCGATATTCCCTGTCCGATCAATGTCTATGGAGCCTCGAAGCTGGCGGGCGAACAACTTGTGCGCCGGTCCGCCCCGCGCTGGCTGATCGTGAGGATGGCGAGTTTATTTGGCAAGACCGGAGCGCGCGGTAAGGGTGGTAATTTCATCGAAACCATTATAGCAAAAGCCAGGGCAGGCGAGCCTTTGAGAGTTGTAAACGATGTGCGGATGTCTCCTACTTACACCTATGACGCGGCTCAGGCCCTAGTGCAGATCCTCCTATCCAACGCCACGGGACTGCTCCATTTGACCAATCAGGGGGCCTGTACATGGTATGAGTTTGCGAGAGAAGCCTTGGAATTAATCGGTCTCGGTGCCGCAATAGAGCCCATCGATTCGATAGAGTATCCGACCAAGGCACGCCGCCCGAGAAATTCGTCGTTAGAGAGCGAGAGACTAGACGGGCTTCTGAAGTGTCGGACTCGCTCCTGGCGGGAAGCCGTAAAAGCTTATCTGGTTGAGAAAGCCTACGTCCCGTCTGTGACCTTGCCAGAGACGATTTTATCTTAAACTGTACACCAACTGTGGATTAGACAAAGAACAAACCTATGAAATAATATGTTACTGGTTTGGACCAAGTTTTGCTTCACAAATTCAAGCTCTTTATGAAATTATTAGTCGTACTATTAACAAACGGAAGTGTTGTAGAACAGGATTGCGCTCAAGCCGCCGGTGTGGTTTCAGGAAGTTTTAGCTCCCGGTTTTTGTCACCCCCCGTGTTCGGACGTAGGCCCTCAGGCGCCGACTGATTATGTCCACTCGTTTCTTACTTACCGGCGGTGCCGGTTTCATCGGCTCGCATATCGTAAAGCGGCTCGTTGGTGAAGGCGCGGTAGTCAGGGTCGTAGACAATCTTTCCACGGGTCAGGTAGCACGGCTGGAGAACTTGCGATGCTCGATAGAGTATGTCGAAGCAGATTTGGCCGACAACCTGGTCAGTGATGAGGTCGTGAAGGATGTCGACTACGTTCTTCATCAGGCAGCCGTCCCGTCAGTCCAGCGATCCGTCTGCGACCCCGTTGGCACCAATCGAGCTAATGTAACCGCGACTTTGAATCTTCTAGAAAGTTGCCGAAAAGCAAAAGTTCGTCGATTCGTTTACGCGGCGTCCTCCTCGGCTTATGGTGACACCGAGGTTCTGCCGAAGAGCGAGGAGATGCCGCCAAATCCGCTCTCACCCTACGCACTTCAGAAATTGGCGGGAGAGCACTACTGTAAGCTGTATTACAGTCTCTATGGGTTGGAGACGGTTTGCCTGCGGTACTTCAATGTGTTCGGCCCGGGGCAAGATCCGCATTCCGAGTACTCCGCCGTAATTCCCAAATTCATCAGCAAGCTGTTAATAAACGAACCTATAACGGTCTACGGCGATGGTGAGCAATCTCGAGACTTTACGTATGTAGAAAACGTTGTTGACGCCAACTTGCTTGCTCTACAAGCGACGAAAGCATGTGGAAAGGTATTGAATGTCGGCTGTGGCGAGCGCATCACTTTGAATACGCTTATACAGTTGCTGGAAGAAATCGTTGGAGTCAAAGCCAAGGTGAGCTACTCAGCTTCAAAGCCCGGCGACGTGCGTCACTCACTGGCTGATATCAATTTGGCGCGGCGTCTCCTGGAATACGAGCCCAAGGTTATGGTGAAGGAAGGGCTTAGACGGACAGTGGAAGCATTTGTTAAGAGCGATCAGCGATCGGTTATCAGCGGTTAGTGTTCGGGCTGAACGGCTGGCGTTTAGCGCCCGAAATTACTTTTCTAGTAACATTTCCCAACGAGGTATCGCGGATACCAGTGACCTAGTTTGTAGTCTACGGACTACTTAACCACCGTAGTCCCTCTTTAGCTGCTGAGGAGGGATAATCCAGTCGCCGGTGCAGGATCGCCGAGCCACCTCGCCAATATCCCTACCATTAGTCCCGCCGTCATAGTTTCCAGGGACCCCGTAGGTGGCTGTGTAAGCTATGGCAGCACCGGCGTTTGTCCCGACGCATGTAACCAGTTTAATCGGTAAATAGAGAATGGATAGAAAGATGCTTCCCAAAACGTATCCGCCATCATCCTGTTGCGTCGCTGCTTCCTCAGTTCTTCCGATCGTCGGTGCTGCGATCGTGCTCAGAAAGAGAATGGCAGCTAAGAGTCTTGCAATGTTTTTTCGTTTCATATTATTGACTCCTTTACATTGGGCTCAATATTTTCGTCATTTTGCGCGTGATCACGCTTTAAGTCAAGCCGCGTTTGCGTCACTCCCGGGGCATGGTATGTGGGCACCTACA
>WNGH01009170.1_pt1 | contig 17117 bp, 19 predicted proteins | sample 5400631 | NCBI WGS metagenome assembly WNGH01 (sample SAMN13153373, study PRJNA577476) | soil metagenome | isolation source: 115 cm soil or saprolite under Garry oak tree replicate 1 | place: USA:California | collected 2016-06-15
AGGCAGACTATACGAAGGTTTAGACCGGCTATGGTTTAGTGCGTGGAATTCCCAGCGCCTCGGCCATTCTCACAAGATCGGCCAACGACCGCGCGCCCATCTTCTTCATGACATTGCCACGGTGGACCTTCACGGTGATTTCGCTTACGCCGAGTTCAGCTGCGATCTGCTTGTTCATCAAACCGGCCGTGACGAAGCCGATTACCTGCTGTTCGCGAGGTGTGAGCGCCTCGAAGTGTGCGCGCACTTCGCGAAGCGTTTTTTCCAAGCTACGCTGTCCGCGGTCACGCTCGAGGGCTATTTGGACCGCGTCAAGGAGATCCTGGTCGCGAAAAGGTTTAGTCAGAAATTCCACTGCACCGGCCTTCATGGCGCGCACGGTCATCGGAATATCGCCATGACCCGTAATGAAAATAATAGGAACGTGAATGCCAGCTTGTGAAAGTTCGGCTTGAAAATCAAGACCGCTGACCCCCGGCAGTCGGATATCGAGCACCAGGCAGGCGGCGGCATCGGGAAGTTTGTATTTCAGGAAGTCTGCGGCAGAACCAAAGAGCTCGACTTCCAGGCCCACCGATCGCAAAAGGCTCTTGAGCGCTTCGCGTAAAGACGCGTCGTCATCGATCACAAAAACGATCGATCGTGGCGTCGGTCGTTCCGTCATGACCCCTCTCGACTCACGACTTCCCGCGGCCTCAATTTCCGGTTCGTCCGCTAGTCTTGTCCAGAATTTGCATCAACACACCTCGACGTCTCGAAGTAACGAATATATTGCAAAAAGGCCCACTTTGGCGAGCCGAAAAAGCCATCCAGCGCTCTCGGCCTGCCGCCTTAAGGCTGTAGCTGTGGCCGTTCGCCGCTTGGGAAACTGCGGCTACACTAAACTTTTGTATTGGTTTTCTGATCGCTTTCGATATGGCGCCCATCCCTACGTACAGTAGAGCGATTGCTTTCATCTTCTTAACCTCCCTTCCAATCAAAAAGTCCGCAGGGACGGGGAGACGAAGATGCAAAACGTATTCGCGCTGAGGGAATCTCCTGCTGCGGCAGGAGACGTGTCAAGGCCAACAACGTTATCCGCAAAGCCGCAGCATTGCTGGTACTGGTCGGATCCGCGTTGTGGGCGAACACTGCGCAATCGCAAGTGCTGGCCATGTCGATCGATCGAAATACCGGATCGATCAATCGCGATGTTTCGCGGGAGCACGGCATGTCGGAAGAGACCGATGCAACGGCCGAAACTCCAGCCCGTTTGCGCCGCCAGTTCGTCGACTACGCGACGGCGGAAGCGCCTGGTGCGGTCATCATCGATACCCCAAATACCTACCTTTATTTCGTGCTCGGCGGCGGCAAGGCAATCCGGTACGGGATTGGCGTCGGCCGCGAAGGGTTCACGTGGTCGGGCGTGAAGACAATCGAGCGCAAGTCCGAATGGCCGGATTGGACCCCGCCCACGGACATGCTGCACCGACAGCCTTATCTGCCGCGCTTTATGGCGGGCGGCCCAGGCAATCCACTCGGCGCACGCGCCATGTATCTCGGCGGCACCGTGTACCGCATTCACGGCACCAATGCGCCGGAGACGATCGGCAAGCAGGTGTCGAGCGGATGCATCCGCATGGCTAACAACGACGTGATCGACCTTTATGGCCGCACACACCTCGGCACCAAGGTCGTGGTGTTGCCGATGGGACAACCTCTCATCGCACAGGACGGGTACACCGCACGCACGCCAAGGCCAGCAATGTCATCCCGCCTCGGCGCGTCGAGCCTCTACTGAGCCGGCACTGCCGCAGTTGACAATCGACGAAGGGGGGTCGGCATGATCAGGAAAATAACGGTTATCATCGCGGCGGCGGCCTGCGCCGGTATCATGGTCACCTTTATGCCCGGATTCGCTCCCGACGTGGCGGCCGGTGCATCGCAATCAGTCGATCCGAGTGTGCCAACCGTCGCCCACATCAACAAACCGATTGAAGTTGCCACGCCACGCGCCGCCGACATCCGCAACGCCGTCGAACAAAATATTCGCAACGCCAGCCGCGACAGCAACGTCTGCGCGCAAGGTTGGCCTTATTACGATCACTCCTGTCTAAGCGACAGCCGCGAGGTCAATGGCAAGGCCCGCGCGGTGCGTATCATCGCCATCGATCGCTATGCCGCGATCCGGTCCCAGCGTTGAGCAGCAACTAAGCCGCGGAGGAATTAAATGCGCTGCACATCTTCATATAAGGAAACGGTCGCGGCCGTGCTCGTGAGTTGCTTCATTGCGGGCGGCGTGAGCGCGATGACCAACTCCGCGGTCACCGGAAGCAATGAAACCATCACGGTCTCAGTCAATCGCACTCACAAGGGCGATCGACTGCCGCAAGCATCGACAGCCTACAAGCATCCGAATGATTCCGAGATGATCTCTGTGTCGCCGAAGCGCGTGCCGCTCGGATGCGACCCGGCCTTCAGCCCGGTCGCTGCACCCCAATTCGCGCATATCTTCGGACGGTGTATGGCCTAAAACATCGTCCCTATTCAATGGAGCTACTACGCACTTGGGTTGCCACGTCTAAACTCGATGCGGACTCGTTCGTCGTTAATCACATCAGGAATGGCAGCAATGGTTGCTTTCAGAATCAGTCTTGCGCGACGCGCTCTCCTCACATTTGCGATGGCATCCGCTGCTTGTGCCGCTTCCGTCGCTTTCGCCGCCACGCCGAACGTGGCGCTGCCGCACTATGACGGCCTTTGGAGCGTGTCAATCATTACCGAGAAGGGCGATTGCGATCGCGGTTATCGCTACCCGATCCGCATCTCGCACGGCTTTCTCGGCAACGCCGGCGACATTGCCTTCGCCATCACCGGCAAGGTCGAACCGACTGGTTTTATTAGGGTGACCGTGAGCTACGGCAGTTCGAGCGCGAGCGGCTCTGGTCGGCTTGCCGGCGACACGGGGGACGGGCTTTGGGCGGGCGGCTCCTGCTCGGGCACATGGACGGCGGAACGTCGGGGCTCATAATGCAGCGCACCCACTCACGGAGCCTAAAAACGATCATGGCTTGCCTAGCAATCGGCATGGCGGCTTCTGCAATAGCCATCCGCTCGCTTGCGCGGGAAGCTGACCTGAATCCCAGGGCGCCGCACTCTGTAATCGAGCAAGCGTTTGCAACCCTCGGTCCATCGCCTATCGATACCATCCCAGTGAAGCCGGTGCGATCAGGGGACTCTTGCAGCGATTTTGCTTTCTCGTTCTTGAATCCGAGTTGCTCGAAATTTCATAAAAAACACGTTGAACGGATTCATCGTATCGCAACGTTTGTCGTTGCTCATGGAGCGGGATCACCTAAACGTCGGTAATGGGAAGATATACAAAAGATCAATTGAGCTTTGGGAGCTCGCGTCGTTGGCTTCACCGTGATGGAACGCGAATTCAAATTTCGCGGCCACCGCGACAATGATTGCATCGCGACCATGACGCTCCGTTCGCACTTTTAGCACGTTAGTTTAGGTCAGATTATCCGAATGGATACTGAACACTTCCCTTCGGGCAATAGCGCCCTCTTCCGATTTCGCTGATTATTACGCAACGGGCTGTGAGGAGGAAGTCATGAAGAAGTCAAGTCCCCTAGCAACCGTTTTTGGAGCTTTGCTCTTATGCGCCGCCCCGATGTCACTGCAGTGGTCACCGGCGAAAACGCTGTCGTTATCTGTTGACACCGCGGACGCCCGAATTGGGCGACCGCTGACACCCATGAGTGTCGCTGGCGTCAATCGCCGAGTACATCGGCGTGCGTACTATGGTGCCGCAGCGGCGGGCGCAGCGGCTTACGGAGTTTACAACCATGGTCGTCCGGCGTGTGGGTACTATCCCTACCCACCATGCTACTAGCCTTGGCATTTAATGAGGTGGCGCCGCCTATGGGGCGGCGCCATTTGGCAGACACAGCGCGGCCCCGAGTCAAGGTGCGGTCCGCTCAATGTGACCATTATTCTCTTCCGCCAAAGTGCGCGCGCCTTTTTTTGCCAAGGCAAAGACGGAGGAATGGTTGCCAGCTGCGTCAAGAGTCTTCACGTGGTTGTCATCTTCCCGCCGCCATCACGACTGATAGTTCATTAGCACCGACGGCATATGTCGTCGTTGCTTTAAGATCGGGTGAAGGAAACGAGCTGCTGCAGCTTCAATAAACGATTGGACGCTTCACCGACGTTCGGTGCAGCGGATTAGTAGTCGTTGAAACTCGTGTGAGCGAGGGCGCCCGTGAGCGAGACTGTCGTTGCGTCAGTGGAACGTGCGGATCCATCCGCGCCGCCGAACACGATCTGGATCCCGGGCGGCACCTTCCGCATGGGATCGGACAAGCATTATCCGGAAGAGGCACCTGTTCATCGCGTCAGCGTCAGCGGCTTTTGGATCGATCGCACGCCGGTGACCAACCGGCAGTTCAAAGCATTCGTCCGCGCTACCGGTCACGTCACCGTCGCCGAAATTTCTCCCGATCCGAGAAATTATCCCGGCGCGCTGCCGCATATGCTCTATGCCGGCTCACTGGTGTTCACGCCGCCCGACCATCCGGTCGATCTGAAAAACTGGGGCGAATGGTGGTCGTTTATTAAGGGCGCAAATTGGCGCCGTCCCTACGGCCCGAAGAGCAACATCCAAGGTTTAGACAATCATCCGGTAGTACACGTCGCGTTCGCCGACGCACTCGCCTACGCAAAATGGGCGAGCAAAGATTTGCCGACTGAAGCGGAATGGGAGTTCGCCGCGCGCGGCGGCCTCGATGGCGCCGAATTCGCTTGGGGCGATGATTTTACGCCCGGCGGACAACATCGCGCCAATACCTGGCAGGGAAATTTCCCGCACGAAAACCGCTGCGAAGATGGTTTCGATCGTACCTCTCCGGTGATGGCGTTTCCGTCCAACGGCTACGGCGTCTACGACATGATCGGCAATGTCTGGGAGTGGACCACCGATTGGTGGTCCGCCAAGCATGAAGCTGACGCGGCGAAGCCGTGCTGCGTTCCGCAAAATCCGCGCGGCGGCAAACAGGATAGCAGCTACGACCCCTGCCAGCCGCAGATCAAGATTCCACGCAAGATCATCAAAGGCGGCTCGCATCTATGCGCGCCAAATTACTGCCGCCGCTACCGCCCGGCCGCGCGTCACGCGCAACCGGTCGACACGTCGACAAGTCACGTCGGATTCCGCTGCATCATTCGACCAGGGAGCGACAAATGTCCAACGACCATACCCGAGACCAATCCAACCTAAGTCATCGCGCACCCAGCCGCCGCAATCTCTTGCTCGGCGGCACGACAATTGCTGCTGCATCGGCATTGGCCTCGGCTGCAAGTGTTCAAAAGGCCGTCGCGCAAGCTCAACAGGCAGCGTCAGGCAAGCCGAACATCGTTGTCATCATGGGCGACGACATTGGTATGTGGAACATCGGCGCCTATCATCGCGGCATGATGGCCGGGCGCACGCCGAACCTCGACCAGATGGCCGCTGAGGGCATGATATTCACTGATTATTACGCCGAGGCGAGCTGCACAGCGGGGCGCGCCAACTTTATTACCGGCGAACTGCCGATCCGGACTGGCATGACCACGGTAGGTCAGGCCGGCGCTTCCATCGGAATCCCCCCACAGGCCGTGACAATCGCCACCGCGCTGAAAGCCATAGGTTATGCTACCGGCCAGTTTGGCAAAAACCACCTTGGTGATAAAAACGAGTTTTTGCCGACCGTGCACGGCTTCGATGAATTCTTCGGTTACCTCTATCACTTAGACGCGATGGAAGATCCCGCGCACCCCAATTATCCGCAGGAATTACTCAATACAGTCGGTCCACGCAACATGGTGCACAGCTGGGCCACCACCACGGATGATCCCACCGAGATGCCGCGCTGGGGCAAGATCGGCAAGCAGAGGATCGAAGACGCCGGAACTCTCTATCCCAAGCGGATGGAGACTGTAGACGATGAAATTCGCGATCTGTCCTTCAAGTTCATGGACAAGGCGAAGGCCGACGGCAAACCCTTCTTCGTGTGGCTCAACCCGACGCGCATGCATATCGTCACGCATCTCTCGCCCAAATACGAAGCGATGCGCAACTCAAAGAATGGCTGGACCATCCATGAAGCCGGTATGGCGCAGCTCGATGACGACGTCGGACTGGTGATGAAGAAGCTCAAAGACATGGGTGTCGACGACAACACTATTGTCGTGTTCACCACCGACAATGGCACCGAGGTCTTCACCTGGCCCGACGGAGGACAGACTCCGTTCGCACAGAGCAAAGGTACGGTTTTGGAAGGCGGCTTCCGCGTGCCCGCGATAATCCGCTGGCCCGGCCATGTTCCGGCGGGCAAGGTCGAGAACGGCCTCATCTCCGGACTCGACTGGTTTCCGACTTTCCTTGCTGCGGCCGGCAACCCCAACATTGCCGAAGAGCTAAAGAAGGGCAAGCAACTCGGTGACACGACCTACAAGGTTTATCTAGATGGCTACAACCAGATGGACATGATTATCGGCAAGGGACCGTCGAAGCGACACGAAGTCTGGTACTTCGGCGAAAGCGAACTCGGCGCCGTGCGCATCGACGACTACAAGTTCCGTTTTATCGACCAACCTGGAGGGTGGCTAGGCGACAAAACCAAACCCGACGTGCCTTATATCACCAACCTTCGCCTCGATCCCTTCGAGCGCACGGGATGGCCAGAGAGCGGGACCGCGATCGGAGCGCAGCAATACTTCGATTGGTTCAAATACGAGTTCTGGCGTTTCGTCTTTGTCCAACAAAAGGTCGAGGAGTTGGCCCAGACTGCAATCGAGTTTCCGCCGATGCAGAAGGGCGCAAGTTTCAATCTCGATGCAGTAAAGGCAAAAATTCAAGCGGCCAGGGCCGCGATGGCCAAATAGTAATGGTTCGAGTGGGCGCGTCAGGTGGCGCGCCTGCCGCCGCCTAGTTTCACGATCCAACTGGGATAGTCGGCTCGGGAGACCATCATGACCACTCCGCGCCTCGTCCTATTCAGCGCAGCAGCGTTCGCCGTATCGCTATCGCCAGGCCTTGCAGGCCCGTGCTCGGATGCCATCGACAGCATGCAGGCGCGCATCGACGCCAAGCTCGAAGCAAAAGCCGCCGCCGGACCGACCGCGAAAGAGGGCGTCATGGCCGGCATGAGCGATCAGCCGACACCGCGCTCGATGGCTGCGGTCGAGGAAAAACTTGGCGAAATATCGCCGCAGACGGTGAACGCCGTCAGGCAAGGCATGGCGCGGGCGCGCGCTGCCGATAGCGCTGGCGACAAGAGTGCGTGTGAACAGGCGCTTGCCGACGTGCAACGCGCGATCGGTCCGTAAAGGTTGTGCTGGGAGTGTCGGCGCTCAAGTTGCGCTCGCTTCAGTAGCTCCCTGTTCGCGCTTCTTTGGAGAGATGGTCATGCGCGCGCTGTTAAAATGTGCTCCAGCGGTCATTTTGTTGGCAGCAAGCTGGCCGGCAAGATCGCAAAACATTCCAGATCTGAATGTCGACCCAGTGTGTCACGGGATTGCTCAGCAAGCAGCAAATCCATCGGAAAAGGGCGGACCGGATTTGGCTTTTGATCAATGCGTTATGAGCGAACGGGCAATGCGGCAAAAACTCGTCGGTGAATGGTCGACGTTTTTGCCGGCGGAAAAGACCAACTGTATCGGATCGGAAATGGGTGGAATGGCAAGTTATACCGACCTCGTCACTTGTCTCGAAATGGCAAGAGATGCGAGGCAGCTCAATCAAAGCAAGTAAACCTGCTGCAGTGCATGGGTCTGTTTGTGGCCCGTCGGCGACGTGGTGTGATGTCCGCGATTTGGTCGCGATAAAAATCGTTACGCGAAGGCCTTGTGGTGGGAGCACGTAAGTATCTTGCTCAGGCTCAAACTACTCGATCTGCTTGATTAGGGTTCGGAGGTTCTCATGTGGTATTTGCTCATGACGACCATCGCGGCCGCAGCCATGGCGCTGGGGGTCGCGGCGAGCTTTGCTCAGGGCGCGGGCGAGCAGCCGCTGCGTGACTGCCTCCAGCGCGCGGTCAACGAGCCGCAGGCGCGGACGGCGGTGAGCGAGTGCCTCGCGCGCAGGTTCTTGAGCGAGAACGTCCCGCCTCTCTCGAACGTGGACTTCATGCGCAAAGGAGCGGTTCTGCCAGCCACAGTGACGCTGCATCCCTGCCCCAAATACGTCATTCCCATGTTGGGCGGTTTCCGCGGCGAGTGCCGGTTTGTCGTGGTCGGCAACCGGGTCGTCATTGTCGAGGAGAGCACGCGAACAGTCTTCGGCGTTCTTCCGGTAGAGTAGTTTGTTAGCATCGCCGGGTAATATCGCGAAGATTTTCAACGGCGCTAAAGCCGCCGATCTTCCGGTCGAGCAAGCCTCAAACTTCGAGCTAGTCGTCAATTTGAAAACCGCCCGCGCGATCGGCGTCGAATTGCCGACATCAATCCTTCTGCGTGCTGACGAGGTGATCGGGCGCAAAACGTCTGATGTTGGGCAGAACCGGATAGGCAATTAGGTAGGGCGCTTCCTATCGTCATCCGCGACGCTCAATCCAGAAACGATGCATAGCGGTGGCGCGGGTCAGCGCACGTAAAGCCGTTTCCTGAAGTAGCAGCATGGCGCCGCGCTGATCCGTTCGCCCGGACCAAGATTTTTGCGCAAGCGATGCACGTCCGCGCGCGCGGCAAGGATGATCGGACCCTTGAACGCTTCGTCGATGTCCGGATTGGCCTCCAGATGCGCGATCAGCTTGGTATCGGCGTAGATAGTGTCGCGAATGCAGGAGCTGCAGAACGCCTCGACCTCGACCGGCGGCGCATATCCGCCGACCCAAAGATCTGCGGCTTCCGCCGGCCTGCCGATCACTGTCAGCGCAAGCACCAGGAGGCAGGCGGCGCTAATTCGAAAAGCCCATATCCTGGTCAAGGCTGGATGCCGCCGAATCATGGTGAAGAAGCCGCGAAAGCAAAGCGCATAGGTGGATGATAGCGAAACACTTGAGTCCTGAAAAACAAAAAATGACTTAGGCAGCGACTGTGATTTCCTTATTGGTAGCGACCTCGTGCAACAGAGCGCGCAGTGCTTTCGCCCGTTTGCCGCCGAACGACGCCTCGAATCGCGTCTGGGCTTCCCGCCAGTCCTTGGCCGCGGCGCGAAACCGCGCGGCGCCGGCTTTAGTCAAATGCACTTCCTTGCTGCGGCGGTCGGTCCGGCCCGGCCGAATGGCGACCAATCCGTCGCGCTGCAATGGCAGAATATTGCGGCCAAGGGTGGTGCGATCCATGACCAGCGCGGCGGCGAGCGCATTGATAGACATCGGTCCTCTGCGCTGCAGCCTTGCATGGAATACTGGGTGCCGCGCAGACCGCAGCCTGCGAGAAATTGATCATAGAATTGCGAGACATGGCGCGCGGCCTGACGCAGCGCCAGGCAATTGCAGCCAGCGGGATTGCTCCATTCGGCAGTAGCCGTGAACTTCGCCATGATCGAGGCACCTTGATATAGGTGTATATACTCCTATATGCTGGGCCGTTCAACAAGCTGGCTTAAGCAAAATCGGCGGAGCGACCAAATGCCCACGGCGTTCATGCCGGCCGCGAATGCCGCGCCGTCTCCCGTGCCGGTTAGCGACGCGCCCTCCCCTGCCGCGCCGGCGGCTTCATCCGAGGCGCCGCGCTACGATCCGCGCACGCGCGCGCTGATCGAAGGACCGATCGCGCCCACTCTGCTCCGGCTCGCCGCCCCCAATGTGCTGGTGATGCTGGCGCAGACCTCGGTGGGATTGGTGGAAACTTATTTTATCGGCAAGCTCGGCACCGATCCGCTCGCCGGCGTGGCGCTGGTGTTTCCGGTCGTGATGCTGATGCAAATGATGTCGGCTGGTGCCATGGGCGGCGGCATGTCGTCGGCGATCGCGCGCGCGCTCGGCGCCGGACGCCGCGCCGATGCCAATGCGCTGGCGCTGCATGCGCTGCTGATCGGCCTCGTCTTCGGTCTGTTATTTACGTTCGCACTCCTGTTCGGCGGCGAACCGCTCTACGTCCTCATGAGTGGCAGCGGCGGCGCGCTCGTGGCAGCGAAGACCTATTCCAATGTTATTTTCAGCGGCGCCGTTCTGGTGTGGATGTTCAATTCGCTGGCGAATGTGATCCGTGGCACGGGCAACATGGCCTTTCCTGCGCTGGTCACATGCGCGGGCGTGGTCGTGCTTATCCCGCTGTCGCCCTGTTTGATCTTCGGGTGGGGTCCGTTCCCACAGCTTGGCGTCGCCGGCGGCGCTGTCGCCGTGCTGCTCTATTACGCAATCGGCAGCGCCGTGTTTGCGGCCTATCTGCGCTCCGGTCGATGCGTCGTCCGCCTAACGCTCAAGGACATGCGCCTGCGCTGGCCGCTGTTTGCCGACATTCTTCGCGTCGGCGCGGTCGCCGCGCTGATCACGGTGCAGACGAATCTCACGGTCGCGATTGCGACCGGACTCGTCGGCGCCTTGGGCCCCGCCGCCATCGCCGGCTACGGCGTTGGCGCCCGGCTTGAATATTTGCTCATCCCGCTGGTGTTCGGATTGGGCGGGCCGCTCGTCGCCATGGTCGGCACCAATATCGGCGCGCATCGCCCGGAACGTGCCGTGCGCGTCGCCTGGATCGGTGCAGCCATCGCGGCCGGGATCTGCGAACTGATCGGTATCTGCGCGGCCGCCGAGCCGCGCGCCTGGCTGACGCTGTTCGACAACGCCCCGGATATGATCGACGCCGGATCGCGCTATCTGCATGTTGTCGGCCCCGTTTACGGCTTGTTCGGTCTCGGCATGGCGCTCTACTTCGCCTCGCAAGGCGCCGGCCGCCTGCTGTGGCCGTTCCTTGCGAATTTGATTCGACTGTTGATCGCGGCCGGCGGCGGCTACATCGCCTTGCGCCTGAGCGGCAGCCTCACTGGCGTATTCATCGCTTTAGCAGTTGCGCTTTGCGCTTTCGGACTGATTAATGCCGCTGCCGTTGCCGGCGGCTCTTGGTTTGATAAGCCGCCGCGCGCAAGCCTCCCGTCTCAGGAGTCAGTATGACTAAACGCTATCTGGAAGATTTCGCGGTCGGGCAAGTTTTCAAGACCGGACGCAAGCGCGTCGAAAAAGAGGAAATTTTCGCTTTTGCCAGGGAATTCGATCCGCAGCCGTATCATCTCGATGAAAAGGCTGCACAGCAATCGGTGTTCGGCGGATTAGCCGCGAGCGGCTGGCACACCGCCGCCATGACCATGCGGCTCATGGTTGACGGCGAGTTCAAACCGGCGGCCGGCATTCTCGGCGTCGGCTTTGACGAATTAAGCTGGCCGCGCGCAGTCCGCCCCGGCGACGAATTACATGCGCGAAGCGAAGTTCTCGAAGTGCGTCCTTCGAAATCGCGGCCCGACCGCGGCATGATTCGCGTCCGCAACACGACGCTCAATCAGGACGACGAGGTCGTGCAAGTGTTCATCGCCAATCTTCTGGTCCCGCGGCGTCCCAGCGAAGCCGCCGGCAAATAACTCCCCAGCATAGAGGACTTTGCGATGCGCATTCTGGTAGTCGGCGCAGGCGCGCTAGGCGGCTATTTCGGCGGCAGGCTCAAGGAGGCCGGCCGCGACGTGACATTTTTGGTGCGGCCGCGCCGCGCCGAACAACTGGCGAAGACCGGACTGGTCATCCGCAGCCCGCGTGGCGATGTGACCATCGCGCAGCCGCCGACTATTCTGGCGGATAAGCTCCGCACGCCGTTCGATCTGATCCTGTTGAGCTGCAAGGCCTACGATCTGCCATCGGCGATCGATTCATTTGCCCCGGCCGTCGGCCCGAACACCGCGATATTGCCGTTGCTCAACGGTATGAAACATATGGATCTGCTTAGCGCTCGATTCGGCGCCGGCGCGGTGCTCGGCGGTCAATGTATCATTTCGGCGACGCTCGATGCCGAGGGACGCGTCATCCATCTCAACGATCTGCATTTCTTGTCGTTCGGCGAACAGAATCGTGCGCAATCCGCGCGCACCACGGCGATTGCTGCAGCGCTGTCCGGCGCCGGTTTCGAGGCGCATCTCGCCACGGCGATCCTGCAGGAGATGTGGGAGAAATGGGCTTTCATCGCCGCCGCGGCGGGGATCAGCTGTCTGATGCGCGGCGCATTCGGCGACATCGTCGCCGCCGGCGCCGGTAAATTCGCAACCGACATGTTCGTGGAATGCTGCACGGTCGCCGCGGCAAACGGCTTTGCGCCCGGCGAGGTCGCGATCAAGCGCAGCCGCGGCATGCTTACCGCACCTGGCTCACCGATCGCGGCCTCGATGCTGCGCGACATCGAACACGGCGCGCCGATCGAGGCCGATCATATCGTCGGCGATCTGTTGCAACGCGGCGGCAAAGGAGCGGGCGCTTATCCGCTCCTGCAAATCGCCTATGCCCACTTGCGAACCTACGAGGCACGACGCGAGCGCGAGAAATCCGCCCCGCCCCCGCGCTAGATCGAATACTGCGTCCGCTCGTCCCCCGCGAAAGCGGGGACCCAGCGGAAATCAGTTGGGCCTTAGCCGGTCTCGATTCCCGCTTACGCGGGAATAAGCGGAAAATGTGTTGCATGATGCGGTAGGCTGGAACCGGCAGTGGCGCAGCACTATTTCCCTAAAGGCACGTAACCTTGTGACACGTAACCTGGAAAAGGGAAGCTGGCGCCATGACCAAGATCGTTTATCACATCGTCGAGCACGACGGCGGCTGGGCCTATCAAGTCGACGGCGCGTTTTCCGAAACATTTCCCACGCACGAAGCGGCCCGGCGCGCGGCGCAGCGCGCCGCCGCGGAACAGCACATGCCGGGCGAAACCCGCACCATTTCCTGGGAAGACCCAGGCGGCAAGTGGCATGAGGAAGTAGCGCGCGGCGACGACCGGCCCGAAGCCGAGGTGGAGGGCTAAGCGCGCCCCTGGAGTGGCGCTCTTTGGAGTGAAGGGGTCGCGTTCGGCGCCGGAGTAATACGCGGCGGCGCCGCTGCGTCCGCTCCGGCGTAATAAGGCTACCGCGGAAAGTCATTGTTGGCGCGCGCCGTTCGCGGCTATCGTGTTGCGGCATGCCAACATCGATGCACGACCAAGCCAGTCCTTTCGTCGAAACCGCGCTGGGCGGCTACGAGCTTCTCAACAGTCCGCTGCTTAATAAGGGCACGGCATTCACCGATGCCGAACGCGACGCGTTCGATCTGCACGGGCTGCTTCCGCCGCATGTCGCCGAGCTCGATTACCAGGTCAAACGCCGCCACGATGCCTTTCGCGGCCTCGCCAGCGATCTGCAGCGCTACGTCTTCCTGCGCGGCTTGCAGGATTCCAACGAGACATTGTTCTACGCGCTATTGACCCGCAACATCGAAGAGATGATGCCGATCGTGTACACGCCGACGGTCGGGCTGGGCTGCGAGCTTTTCAGCCGGATCTTCCGCAAACCGCGCGGACTTTTCCTCAGCATCCCGCACCAGCATTTGATCCCGCGCATTCTCTCCCATCCGCGCTACGACCGCATCGATGCGATCGTGGTCAGCGACGGCGAACGCATTCTCGGCGTCGGCGATCAAGGCGCCGGCGGCATGGGCATCCCGATCGGCAAGCTGTCGCTCTACACCGCTTGCGCCGGACTTCATCCGGCGACGACCTTGCCGGTCATTCTCGACGCCGGCACCGATAACCAAGGCCACTTACGCGATCCGCTTTACATCGGCTGGCAGCATGAGCGCGTTCGCGGTCCCGATTACGACAATCTGGTCTCGATTTTCGTCAAAGCGGTGCGCGAGCGCTGGCCGCACGTCCTCCTGCATTGGGAGGATTTTGCCATCGGCAACGCCAATCGGCTGCTCGCCCGCTATCGCGACTGCTTGTGCACATTCAACGACGACATCCAGGGCACCGCCGCGATCGCGGTCGGAACGCTGCTCTCCGCCATCAACATCACCGGCCTGCCGTTAAGCGAACAGCGCGTCGCGGTTCTCGGCGCAGGCTCCGCCGGCACCGGCATTTGCGCGCTCCTGCTGCGCGCGATGATCGAATCCGGTTTGAGCGAAAAACGCGCGCTGGAGAATTTTTATCTGGTCGATCGTGCCGGTCTCTTGCTGCAAGGCATGACCGGCCTGCAACCGTTCCAGGCGCCGTTCGCGCGAGCCCCCGATCGCGTCGCCGGCTGGACGCTCAACGCGCCCGGTTGGATCGGCCTAGATGACGTGGTGGCGAACGCGCATCCCACTGTGCTGATCGGCACTTCCGGGCAAGCCCACGCTTTTGCCGAACCGGTCGTGCGCGCCATGGCCGGCCACGTAAAGCGGCCGGTGATTTTTCCATTGTCCAACCCGACCGACCGCAGCGAGGCAACGCCGGCGGAGCTCGATGCCTGGACCGACGGACGCGCGGTCATCGCCACCGGGAGCCCGTTTCCGCCACTGCGGCGTGGCGGCAAGGAATTCCGCGTCGATCAGAACAACAATGCCTATGTCTATCCGGGCATTGGGCTCGGCGCGATCGCGGTGCGCGCGCGGCGTATTTCCGATGGCATGTTTCTGGCCGCGGCCAAGACCATCGCCAAACAATCGCCGGCCAAGCGTGACCAAGAAGCCAACCTGCTGCCTTCGCTTGTCGATATTAGAGAGCTTTCGTTCAACGTCGCACTTGCCGTCGCTCGGCAAGCGCAAAAGGAAGGCTACGCCGACACGCTCTCCGAGGAACAAACCGCGGCGGCGATCAGAGCCAAAATGTGGGAGCCGATCTACGCGCCATACCGGCGCATTGCGCGGGCGTGAAGTGGTCGTCATTGCGAGGAGCCAACGGGTCCGGCCGAAGTGGCCGGCCCGATGACAAGCTCCGCGACGAAGCAATTCCCCCACCCTTCCCTCCCCCGCAAGCGGGGGAGGGTTAGGGAGGGGGCTCTGGATTGCTTTGCTGACGCTCGCAATGACGATAGAGAAAACTTGGCGACGCTATCTCTCTTACTTCCCCCACAGCGCCCAAGAACTTTCGCGCTTGCCAAGCTTTGCTCCGCCGCTAAAATCGAATGACTTGTGGGATGGAGTCCCCCCGTAACCGCCGATCAGGCTGATGACTCCTGCCGGACGCTTGGCGTCGGTAGGAGTTTTTATTTGCTCCCACCGCCTCAAACGTCCACTGCGATTTGACGCCCGCTACGGGCGCCGCGCGCAATCGCGGGCGGCTGTGATGAAGGATTGAAGATGACCCTTGTATGGGCACTTTTCACGTTGTGGGCGGGGTTGGCGCTGATCGCCAGCCTGTTGTCCGTCTGGCTGCGCGTCTCCACTGCGCTGACCGAAATCATCGTCGGCACGGCGGCTCAGGCGATCATCGGCGCGGCGTTCGGCGCGACCGCGCTGGGCGGTGATGAGCCGTGGATAAAATTCCTTGCGGGCATCGGCGCCATCATGCTGACATTCCTTGCCGGCGCAGAACTGGACCCAATCGTCTTTAAGAGAAAGTGGAAAGAAGCGACTGCGCTAGGCCTCGTCGGCTTTTTCTTCCCATTCCTCGGCTGCGCCGCGGCGGCTTATTTCATCCTCGGCTGGGACGTATCGGCGAGCTGGCTCGCCGGTGTCGCGCTCTCCACGACCTCGGTCGCGGTGGTTTATGCCGTGATGATCGAATATGGGCTGAACAAAACCGAATACGGCAAGACCGTGCTGGCGGCCTGCTTCATCAACGATCTCGGCACCGTGCTTGCGCTCGGATTCATATTCGCGCCGTTCACCTGGCACACGCTGGTCTTTGCCGCCGTCGCGATCGCCGTATTCGCGGTGCTGCCCTGGCTGACGCCGCGCTTTAACCGCCTGTTCGGCAACCGCCCGTCGGAAATGGAAATAAAATTTCTGCTGTTTTGCCTGTTGGGAGTGGGCGCGCTGGCGGGCTGGGCAGATAGCGAGGCGGTGTTGCCGGCTTATGTGATCGGCATGATGCTCGCCGGAACAGTTGGGCGGGATCACGCGCTGGTGCGGCGATTGCGGGCCATGACGTTCGGATTGCTGACGCCGTTTTATTTCATCCGCGCCGGCGCGTTCGTCTCGATTCCGGCGCTGATCGCTGCGCCCTTCGCCTTCGGCTTCATGCTCATAGCAAAGCTGGTCAGCAAATTCGGCGGCGTCTACCCGGTCACGCGGATCTACAAGACGCCGAACCCGGAGGCGATGTACACTACGTTGTTGATGTCGACCGGTTTGACCTTTGGCACGATCTCATCGCTGTTCGGGCTGTCGCACAGCATCATCACGCAGGGGCAGTATTCGATCCTGGTCGCGGGCGTGATCGGCAGCGCGGTGATCCCGACGCTGATCGCGAATGCCTTTTACCTGCCGCGCCATTTGCTGCCCCGCGCTGAGGAGGAGCATGCGGCGCCCTCTGCTGCTTTGCCGCCGGCCAGCGCAGCACCGCTTCGAGCCGCTTCGAGCAAAGCCGAGTGAGTTTTGGGAGGCTTCGATGTTCGCCAGAATATTATGCGCCAATGATGGCTCGGAGCGCGCCTTTCGCGCGCTGAGCCTGGCCATCACGATGGCAAAACAGGCCGGCGCCGAACTGCACATGGTCTCGGTCGAAGAGATCGACTACATGCCGGAATTCATCGAGGAAATAAGGGAAGAGACCGCGACCGCGGCCCGGCGTTTCCACAAGGCGCACCAACGCGCCCGCGCCTTGGCTGAGGAGCATCAAGTGGGTTTGCGCATTCATCTCCTCACCGGGCACGCGGTGCGCGACATCGTTAGCCTTGCCGGCGACGGCGCTACCGGGCACTCCCAGTTTTATGAGCGGATGCTGGGCAGCAGGGCCGATCGGCTGGTTCACCTCGCGCCCTGCCCGGTCCTGGTGGTGAGATAGGTTGAGCGGAGCGCGAAATTCACCGATCGCCAGCTAGATGACGAATTTTTCTCACTTCAAATGATTTTTGATCATTTTTATACAGCCCATGGGCGTGGGGCAGGTCGTACGGCTGGCTCGTTTTGAGACGCGTCAGAACTCACGAAAAGCCGCATTCTGTGAAGCTTTCCTGATTGAACCTCGGAAGCGGTCCGCAACAACCATTCGTTGCAATAGAC
>WNGH01008799.1_pt1 | contig 17116 bp, 15 predicted proteins | sample 5400631 | NCBI WGS metagenome assembly WNGH01 (sample SAMN13153373, study PRJNA577476) | soil metagenome | isolation source: 115 cm soil or saprolite under Garry oak tree replicate 1 | place: USA:California | collected 2016-06-15
TTGTCGCCGAGCTTGTGCCTGACGGCACCGGCGCCGACCGCGACGACTTCGCCCGCGATTTCAAGGCCCGGCAGATCGCTGGCGCCAGGCGGCGGCGGATAGGCGCCGGATCGCTGCGCGACGTCGGGACGGTTGACGCCGGCCGCCGCAACCTTGACCAGGATTTCGCCCGGCCCGGGCGCCGGCACCGCGCGGGTCTCGGGCAAGAGCACCTCCGGACCGCCGGGCTTGCTGATGCCGATCACGGTCATTTGCGCGGGCAGCTTTTCCATGTTTTTTCCTTGCGGGCGGTTGAATGGATCGATGGCATATCGCCTTTTCAGCCGAAGTGGAATGTCGTTCGTCATCCCGGCTCTATTATGCGAACCGAGCGGCCAGATGGCTGGCGTTTTCGCGGGTGATTTTTGGTACGAGCGGACCCAGCCGTAATACCCGCTTTCCCCGACAGCCATCCAAAAGCGGCCCGCAGGGGAGAGACGGCCAGGATGGAACGGCATCGTCATCGCCGAACGCATGAAGCACGGTTTCTGAGAGGGTGGGAACGATGCTCCATGCCAGCACCGCGGACAAACGCACGAGATTCAATCCTGTCCGCGTCGCAACCGCCGCGCGCGCGGAATCGGATTTGATGGTGGTCCACGGCGCCGCATGCTGGAGATAAGCGTTCGCAGCACTCCATATGGCCCGCGTTTGCGCGGCGGCGCGGCGAAATTCGCAGGCTTCATGATGAACGCGAAGTGAGGCCAGGCGACGGTCGAGCTCGGCAGCCAACACTTTTTCCTGCTCGGAGGGCCCGCCGCCCTCCGGAATGCGGCCTTCGAACGCCTGATGCGCGAAGCTGATGATGCGGTTGACGAGATTGCCGAACACGTCAGCGAGGTCCTTGTTCACGTCGCTTACGAATCTGTCGATGTTGAAGTCGGTGTCCGACGTCTCGGGAGCGTTTGCGATCAGCCACCAGCGCCAGAGGTCCGCCGGCAGTTCCTCCAATGCCTGATCGGTGAATATTCCGCGCCCTCGGCTCGTGCTGAATTTGCCTCCGTCATAAGTCAACCAGTGAAATCCCTTGATCACGTCGACGGTCTTCCATGGCTCGCCGGACCCAATCAAGCTTGCGGGAAAGCCTAACGTGTGAAACGGCACGTTATCCTTGCCGAGGAACTGGATGTATCTGACGTTGTCGGCCTCCAGCCACCACTGACGCCAATCGCGACTGGATTGGCCGGCTTCGGCCCATTCCTGAGTCGCCGCGATGTAGGCGATCGGCGCATCGAACCAGACGTAAAACACCTTCTGCTCGAATCCTGCGCGCGGCACCGGGATGCCCCAGGCGAGATCGCGCGTGATGCAGCGGTCTTTCAGTTCCAGGGTCAGCCAGCTCTTGGCGAGCGAAACCACGAAGGGCGGCCATCCGCTTCTGCCGTCGACCCATTCGTTCAATTCATCCAGCAAGAGGGACTGGCGAAGAAACAAATGCCGGCTGGTCCGGACTTCCAGTGCGGTGTCGCCCGACAGTGCCGATCGAGGGCGGATCAGTTCGGTGGGATCGATCAGGTTGCCACAGCCGTCGCATTGATCGCCCCTGGCCAAATCAAAGCCGCAGTGCGGACAGGTCCCAAGCACATATCGGTCCGGGAGAAAGCGACGATCCAGCGGCGACCATATCTGACCGAGCTCGCGCTCCTCAATCAGTCCCGCGGCGTCCAGCTTTCGATAGAAGTGTTGCGTCAGCGCGTGGTTTTGCGGGGACGAGGATCGCCCGAAATGGTCGAACGACAGGCCAAACCGCCGATAAATGTCAGCCTGAATCGCGTGCTGTTGGTCGCAGAAGGTACGCGCATCCTGCCCGGCCTGGATTGCGCCGAGCTCGGCGGGCGTTCCATGTTCATCGGTGCCGCAAATAAAAAGCACATCGTCGCCGATTTGTCGCCTGAAACGCGCATGGACATCGGCCGGAAGCAGAGAGCCGGCGAGATTGCCGAGGTGTTTGACGCCGTTCACATAGGGAAGGGCGCTGGTAATAAGAAACCTGGTCATGGGGGCGGTCTTTCGCGCAGGGGGATGCCGAACCCTCAGAAATCAAAAAGCCCTCCCGCGAAATCGGAAGGGCCTGGATTCGGCTTATGCCTGGCGCGAAAATGCGCGCACTATCCCTTCCGGTCGAACTCCATGCGGTCGGGCCGGGGCATTCGCGTCAGGAATTGCGCGCTACCAAAAATCACTTCCGCATCTCCAGCAACGTGATTTCCAAGAACTCAAGAACTTGCACAAGATAACACACCACGGCAGAAATGCCAGATCAGGTTGAGCCGTCGATACTGCGCGGTTTGGCGACGGGAGAAACGCATGGCCATCGAGGACGACGACAAGCCGAGGAAGAAAGTCACCCATGAGATCGGGCAGGACCTGTCGCTACTGTCGGTCGAGGAACTGACCGAGCGCATCGCGCTGATGACGTCAGAGATCGAGCGGCTGCAAGCGGCCATGACCAAGAAGCGCGCCTCCAAGGAAGCCGCCAATAACTTTTTCAAATCCTGAGAGCGTCATGTGTTCCGTACGCGGTGCAGCATCGACGCCGACGCTGCATCGTCGAAATTCCCTCGGTCAGGCCGCTTTCGCCATTTCAGCCACGCGATCCCAGGTGGTGGCCTGCAGGCTCGGCCGGGCCTCCATCCGCGCCAGCCACGCGACAATGTTGGCGTGCGGCGCGCCCAGCACTGGCCATTCCTGGGTAAGGAACGCGAACGCGAGCTGAGGCGCGATGGAGTCGCCGGGGATAAGGGCCGGCGTTGGCCGCACCCGGTTGAGGTAGCGCAGAATGGCCTGGCTCTCGTACAGGCTGAAGCCGGCGTGCTCCAGCACCGGCACCCGGCCAAACGGATGGCAGGCGAGATGCTCCGGCTATTTCCACGAAAGGGCTCCGCGTGGCGCCGCCACGCAGCCGCAAGGGCCGACGCGGCTCTCGCTTTCAACTAAAATATCGAAAACAACCCCATGCAAAGTAGCATGGTGGTCGCTGGCATGGATGCTTGGAGCGATCCCGCGAAACATTTTGACACGTCGGGCAAATCAGCGGCACTATTCCATCATCGCGCAATTTGAAAAACGCCCATGGCCCTGCCCGACAAGGGGCTCTTCAGCGCGATTGCAGGCAAAAAATCCTTTCGGGCTTCCATTGGGCGTTGATCTGCCAGACCATCACCAGGCGATGCGGCGGCTCCCACAGGGTGATGGTGGCAACGCTGGTCTGTGTGCCGTCTTCCGATATTTCCAGCCAGCGTCCGCCCAGCCGCGGCTCCATCAGAACCTTCGCAATCGGTTTTTTGCCGACGCCGTGGTCGAGCGGCCACCAGCGTGAAAGGCCACTGGTGAAGACATCGAAAGCGCACGCGGCCGGCGCTTTCACACGAACGGATTTGCGCACAGGCGCGATGATGATGGGTGCGTTCATTCAGCAACTCCTTTACGTTTTTTCCACTTCCTCCTTGAACGCCGCCAAGGCGTCGTCCCAGAACGTGTCGAGCCAGTCACGTAATTCCATCAGCCCCTCGCGGCGCAGTGAATAAATCCGGCGCACGCCTTCGCTGCGTTCTTCACCAGGCCTGCGTCTTTCAGAGCCCTGAGGTGCTGCGAGACCGCCGGGCGGGAGACCGGCAGGCCCGCGGCGAGGGCGTTCACCGGGCGGGGTCCCGCGCGCAGGCGCTCGAATACCTTCCGGCGTGTCGGATCGGCGAGGACTGTGAGGGCATTTGTGTAAGTCATGGCTAACGGTAAGTGATAGCTTACACGCTAGCCAAGAACGTTTTTGCGCAAGCACCAGTTGCAGAGTTGAATCGAGCAAACGGTCCGTGCCGGGGAGCTGCGTGGCCAAAGCTGCCGCGGACCGTTTTTTCAATCGTGAGAGTGTCCGGCATCGATCACCCACCGAAGGCGCCTGGCGGTTATGGATCCTCACGCGCATGAGCGCTTGGCGGGACGACTCGTGGAGAGGGATTTGGCCTCCGCCGCGCCAGCCGCATCCGCACTCGGCCAATGGCCGACATGGCAAACAAAGCCTGAAGAAAATCGCTCCTTTACGATTGATTAAGCTTTCTCGTTTATGACTGGGGTCGTCCTTGTTTGGACACCGAGTGGCTCCTGTCCACTCTGTTTGACGCCTCCCTGTTATCAACTTCAAAAGCCGCCGGAAACGGCGGCTCTTTTTTTGCAGTGTGCTTTTCGCGCATCTGCTTTTCAGGATCCGCACCTGCTGGAAACCATAAATGCTGTTGCGGCTGGACTTCGCGCTGTGGGCGAGCAATGATTTGTTCATCATAAGCCGGCGCGTCTCCAAACCGGCTGCGTAAACAAACGTGAACAGTTGCGTGAGGCGTTAACCATGTCGGACCGTTTGCAAACCGAAACCGCCCTCGTGCACTTCAGCGAGCGGCTGACCAATTCCGCGGCATTCAGCACCCTGTTCAGGGACGGCATGGATCTGGTCGAGGAGACCGCGGCCTATCTCGACGGCGCCGGCCGCGTCGAGGCCAAGGCGCTCGACCGCTCCGTCAGCCTCACCTACGCCACCGAAAGCATGCGGTTGACCACGCGCCTGATGCAACTGGCGTCATGGCTGCTGCTGCACCGCGCGGTGAAGGAAGGCGAGATGACGCTAAGCCAGGCCAATCGCGAGAAAACCAAGGTCAAGCTCAGCGCCGCCGATCCGGGCCCGGACGAGATGCTCGAAAAGCTGCCTGAGCAGCTGCAGGTCCTGATCGCCCGCTCGATGATCCTGCAAACAAAAGTCCGCCGCCTCGATACCACCATCCACGCGCCGGTGACCGAGCGCGCCGCAATCGGCAATCCGTTGGTGCCGCAGCTCAATCGCCTGAAGGCGGCATTCGAGCGCTAAGTGCGGTTGCCGCGCCGATCATGTTGAGGCCGCCATAGGCGGTGCTGCGGCAACCTGCGAAGCCGTCAATCCAGCCTACAAAACAAAAACGCCCCGGCGCGAGCTGAGGCGTTTTGAAGTCTCGATTTGGATGCGAAGGCTTAAGAGGCCTCACTCCTTCTTGAGAAAGCCCGAAAACTTCTTCTGGAACCGCGACACACGGCCGCCACGATCGAGCAGCTGCTGGGCGCCGCCGATCCAGGCTGGGTGCGACTTGGAGTCGATATCGAGGTTCAGCTTGTCGCCTGCCTTGCCCCAGGTCGAGCGCGTCTGATATTCCGTGCCATCGGTCATCACGACCGTAATCATATGATATTCCGGATGAATTTCGGCTTTCATGGCAGATCCTTCGGCGCGCCGGCGCCTGTCTTTGAAATTGCGGTGGGGACGGATTTGGGCCGCTCTATAACGCAGCGAGCCGTCCAAAACAAGCCAAGTATCCGCCTGATAAGTATCTTCCCGGATACGTACCTTCCCGGATTTGCCAGCGGTGGCGGCGAGGCCTATCTGGGGACGGCAAAGGCGATTGGTCAGATCTCATGAGCGCAGTGGAACAGCTTGAAGACCGGCTTGGCGAAACGCCGCCGCGGCGCGATTCGGTGCCATCAGAGGTATCCTCCGTCGAAGCCGAACTGACGCAGTCGCCGGCCAGGAGCACCGCGCGGCTGCGCCCGCTGCTGGCGCTGGCGCCCTATGTGGCGCGCTACCGCGGACGCGCGTTTCTGGCCTTGATCGCGCTGACCATTGCCGCGATTACGACCCTGCTGGTGCCGGTCGCGGTGCGGCGGATGCCCCGAAGGCATTGCAATGATCAACAGCTACTTCAGCGTGATGATCGCGGTGGTCGCGGTGCTGGCCGGCGCCAGCGCGGCGCGGTTTTACCTGGTCATGACCATCGGCGAGCGCATCGTCGCCGATCTCAGGCGCGACGTGTTTGCTCACCTGATTTCGCTGTCGCCGGCGTTCTTCGATTCCGCGCGCAGCGGCGAACTGATCTCGCGGCTGACCGCCGATACCACCCAGATCAAATCCGCGGTCGGCGCGTCGGTATCGATTGCGCTGCGCAACCTCATGCTGTTCATCGGCGCCACCGTGATGATGGTGATCACCAGCCCGCGGCTTTCGGGCTTCGTGCTGCTGGCGATACCGGCGATCGTGATTCCGCTGGTGGCGTTCGGGCGCTGGGTGCGCCGGTTGTCGCGCAACGCCCAGGATACGCTGGCGGATGCCACCGCCTATGCCTCCGAACTGGTCGGCGCTATCCGCACCGTGCAGGCCTATACCAGCGAGCGGATGGCCAATGCGCGTTTCGGCGGCGAAGTCGAACAGGCCTATGAAGCGGCGCGCAGTTCGACCCGCGCGCGCGCCGTGCTCACCGCGGTCATCATCTTCATCGTCTTCACCAGCGTCGTGGCGATCCTCTGGGTCGGATCGCACGATGTGCTGACCGGCTCCATCAGCCCGGGCCGGCTTGGCCAGTTCGTGCTGTATGCGGCGTTCGCCGCGGCGGGACTTGGCCAGCTCAGCGAGGTCTGGGGCGAGGTGTCGGCCGCCTCCGGCGCATCGGAGAGATTGTTCGAAATTCTTCGCGTCAAATCGGCGATATCAGTACCCGCATCGCCGCGCGCGTTGCCGGTACCGGCGCGCGGCGACGTCGGCTTTGAAAATGTCAGCTTTGCCTATCCGACGCGGCCGGATGCGTTGGCGGTCGATGGCGTTTCGCTTTCGGTGCGCGCCGGCGAGAAGGTCGCGATCGTCGGCCCGTCGGGCGCCGGCAAGAGCACGCTGTTTCACCTGCTGCTGCGATTCTACGATCCTGCGACCGGTGTGATCTCATTCGACGGCGTGCCGATCCGGGACGCCGATCCGCGCGAGGTGCGCTCCCGTATCGCGCTGGTGCCCCAGGAATCGGTGGTGTTCGCCGCGACCGCACGCGAGAACATCCGCTTCGGGCGGCCGGACGCCGACGATGCCGAGGTCGAGCGCGCCGCCGAGCTTGCCCACGCCACCGAATTCATCCGCCGTCTGCCGGGGGGATTTGAATCGCAGCTCGGCGAGCGCGGCGTCACGCTGTCCGGCGGCCAGCGCCAGCGCATCGCAATCGCGCGTGCGATCCTGCGCGATGCGCCGCTGCTGCTGCTCGATGAAGCCACCTCGTCGCTCGATGCGGAGAGCGAGACGCTGGTGCAGACCGCGCTGGAAGAATTGATGCGTCACCGCACCACCTTGGTGATCGCCCATCGGCTCGCCACCGTGTTGTCCTGCGACCGCATCATGGTGATGGAGCAGGGCCGTATCGTCGAACACGGCACCCACGCCTCGCTGGTTGCCGCCAACGGTCTCTACGCCCGGCTGGCGAGACTGCAGTTCGAGGGCGTGTGACTTTCTTTCTTCCCCTCTCCCCTTGTGGGAGAGGGTGGCTTCGCGAAGCGAAGACGGGTGAGGGGTCTCTTTCTATCGATAGACCGCAACCCCTCATCCGGCACGGACTTCGTCCGTGCCACCTTCTCCCACAAGGGGAGAAGGGAAGAACAGCGTCACGCCTTCCACTCCATCTTCAGCACCGGACGTCCCGACGTGGGGTTGACGTCTTCGCCGGCGAACGCGAATCCGTTTCGCCGATAGAAGCGGATAGCGCGGGCGTTGTCGGCGTTGACCAACAGCGTGATGCGATCGGGCGACAAGCGCTTGGCCTCGTCGACCAGCGTGTCGGCGAGCCGTGAACCCCAGTGCTCGGGGGCGACGACCAGCTGATCGAGGTAGCCGGACCCATCGATGGTGACGAACCCGACCAGTGCGTCCGCCCGCTCGGCGACGACGATCGCCGCATTCGGCACCAGGTTTGCTGCCACAACGCGATCGCGGCGTCTTCGTCGGCGGCGCAGTAGGGACGGAGTTGAAATCCCATCGTCATCGCTTTGCGATGCTTTCTTGGGGCATGATCTGATCCGAAAAAGCCCTCAGCGTTCCGTCAGTTTCAGCTCGATGCGGCGGTTGCGCCGATAGGCGTCTTCGTTGGCGGCGGTGTCGAGCGGCTGGAATTCGGCGAACCCGGCCGCGACCAGCCGCTGCGCCGGCACGCCGAGCGAGACCAGATACTGCACCACCGAGATCGCGCGCGCCGACGACAATTCCCAGTTCGACTTGAACACCGGGCTGTTGAAGATCGGCCGCACATCGGTATGGCCGTCGACCCGCAGCACCCAGGCGATTTCGCCTGGAATCTGCTTGTCGAGATCGATCAGCGCGGTCGCCAGTTTTTCCAGCTCGGCGCGGCCCTCGGGCAACAGCAAGGCCTGTCCAGTGTCGAAGAAAACCTCCGACTGAAAGACAAAGCGGTCGCCGACGATCCGGATGTCCGGCCGGTTGCCGAGAATGGCGCGCAGCCGCCCGAAAAATTCCGAACGGTAGCGCGACAATTCCTGCACCCGCTGCGCCAGCGCGACGTTCAGGCGCTGGCCGAGATCGGCGATCCGCCCCTGCGATTCCTTGTCGCGCTTCTCCGAGGCGTCGAGCGCCTCTTCGAGCGCGGCGAGCTGGCGGCGCAACGCGCTGATCTGCTGGGTCAGCACCTCGATCTGCGCCAGCGCGCGCGACGATATGACTTTTTCGGAGTCCAGCGCCTTGTTGAGTTCGGCGGCGCGGCCGGCGGCGTCATTGCCTGCGCCGGCGAGACCGTCATAGAGGCTCTTGACGCGATCGCGTTCGGCTTCCGCCGACGCCAGCCCGGCCCGCATCTGCGAGAGCTGGTCGTCGAGATTGAGCTTGCCGAGTTTTTCCAGTGACAATAGCTCGTTCAGCTGCGCCACCTTGGCGTTGAGCTGCTCCAGCGCCTTGTCCTTGCCGGTGACCTCCTGCGACAGGAAGAACTGCACCACCAGGAACACCGACAGCAGGAACACAATCGAGAGCACCAGCGTCGACAACGCGTCGACGAATCCCGGCCAGTAGTTGAAACCGGTTTCGTTGCGGCGGGCACGGGCGAGGGCCATTTGAAAGTCTCCTGTGACTGGTGTCCCGGACGCGGTGCAGCGTTCTCTTGGCGAAGCGTAGCATCGTCCAATACGCTGCTCAGCAGAGCCGGGACCCCGATGCTGCTTTTATGGGCCCCGGCTCTGCCGCGCATCATTTCATGATGCGCAGCGTCCGGGCACGATATTCTTGTCAATTCTTCTCGGGCTGACGTGCGATCCGCTCCAGCAATTTCTTGATTTCGCGGTTTTGCTCGCCCTGACCGTCGGCCCATTCGCGGATCATCTGCTGCTCGTTCCGCATATGCGCGACCAGACCCTGAATGGCTTCGGCGAGGTTGGCCATGGCAGCGGTGGTGCCGCGGTTGCCGCCGCCTTCGTCCATGGTTGAGCGCAACCGCTCGATGGCATGCTGCAGGTCGCCGCTCGCGCCGGCGGGGCTCTCGCCGGAATATTCGCGCACCGTGGAGGCGAGCCAGTCTTCGAGGTCGGTATAGAACCGGTTCTGCGCCTGGCTCGATTGCAGATCGAGAAAGCCGAGAATCAGCGAACCGGCGAGACCGAACAGCGACGACGAAAACGAGATACCCATGCCGCCGAGCGGTGCGGCCAGACCTTCCTTCAGGGTGTCGAACAAGGCGCCGGCGTCGCCGCCGACCTTCAAACCGTCGATCACCTTGCCGACCGAACCTACGGTTTCGATCAGGCCCCAGAAGGTGCCGAGCAATCCGAGAAACACCAAAAGGCCGGTCATATAGCGGGAAATGTCGCGGGCTTCGTCGAGCCGCGTGGCGATGGAATCCAACAGATGCCGCATGGTCTGCTGCGAGATCGTCATGCGGCCTGTGCGCTCGCCGCCGAGGATCGCCGCCATCGGCGCCAGCAGCTTGGGATGCCGGGCGACGGCGAGACCGGGGTCGGAGATGCGGAAGTTGTTGACCCAGGCGACTTCCGGATAGAGCCGGAGCACCTGACGGAACGACAGAATGGTGCCGATCAACAGCACCGCGCCGATCAGCGCGTTGAGGCCGGGATTGGCGAAGAACGCGACCACGAGCTGCTTGTAGAGCACGACCATCACCAGCGCACACAGCACCAGAAACACCAGCATTCGCACCAGGAAGATCCGTGGCGAGGACAGCTTGTTCAGTTCGACCTCCATCGCGGAGCGGGCAGGGGGGCTTGACGGCATTGCCGGTGTCATCCGTTGCGAGGAGGAGGAGGGGACGATTTTGGGCATCAATATGGCACAGCGGGGCTGAGAAAGAAGATCAGATATACCCTGATTTCAGGTGACAGGTGGAACCTCTGGCTGAAATCGGGCTTGGACTGAGCGTATTTCATAAGTGTCTGTTGTCTACCGCGGATATCAGGGATTTTGCATGACCGTTTCCCCTCTCGAGGCATTGGCGGCGGTGTCTCTCTCGATCCTGCATATCGCCGTGCGCATCGCCGGCATATCGGACGATCCGCGCTATGCCGCCTTTGCCAAGGAATGGGGCGTCGCTTGGCCGCGCAAGATGTTCATGTTTCTGCAGAATCAGGGCTTCGGATCGATCCCGCTGGTATTCGCGGCCTTTGTCGCGGCACGATTTCCTCAGCTTGGCCTGCGGATTCAGGACGTTCTCGGCGCGTTGATCCTGTTTGTCGGCATCGGCGGCGAAGCGCTGGCCGACGCGCAGCTGAAGAACTTCCTCGCCGATTCCGCGAACAGGGGCCGGGTCTGCGACGCAGGGCTGTGGCGCTCGCGGGGCGGGCGCTATCGCGACTACCAGTTGCGCACCAGCATGTTCTTTCCGCTGCCACCGCAAAAGGGAGTGGTCACATGAGCTTCGTATCCATGATCATCGGCACCGCCGAACGGGTGCCATTGCCGGACGTCGTCGTCCGCGCCGCCATCCAGCGGCTGTGCTCGCGTACCGCGACGCGGCTGGCCAGCGGCAACGCGGAAAGCGACGCCTGGTTTGCGGACGAAATGGCGGCACGTGCCATTGCCGAACACACTGACGAGGCCAATGCCGAGCACGACGAAGTGCCTGCGACGTTCTTCGCGCATGTGCTCGGCCCAAATCGCAAATATTCCTCGTGCTTCTACAAGGAACCGGAGTCGACGCTGCAGGAGGCCGAGGAAGAGGCGCTGCGCCAGACCGTCGAGCACGCCGATCTCGCCGACGGGCAATCGATGCTCGAACTTGGCTGCGGCTGGGGTTCGCTGTCGCTGTGGCTGGCGCGGCAATTTCCGAACTCGCAAATTACCGCGGTCTCGAATTCGCATGGCCAGCGCGAATATATCGAAGCCACCGCCATCGCGCGCGGATTGAAAAACCTCTCGGTGATCACGGCTGACATGAACGTGTTCGACCCGGAGCGGCAGTTCGACCGCATCGTGTCGGTTGAAATGTTCGAGCACATGATGAACTGGCGTGATTTGATGGCGCGGGTGCGGTCGTGGCTGGCGCCGGACGGCCGCTTCTTCATGCATATTTTTACCCATCGTTCGGGTGCCTATCTGTTCGGTCGCGCCGATGGCGAAGACTGGATCGCGCAGCATTTCTTCACCGGCGGGGTGATGCCGAGTCATCATCTGGTCCGGCAATATGCCGACCTGTTCGAGATCGAGAAGGAATGGCGCTGGAGCGGCACGCATTATCAGCGCACCGCGCTCCAATGGCTCGGCAATTTCGATTCCCACCGCGACGAGATCGAACGCATTCTTCGCAAGGTCTACGGCAACGAGACCGCCTTGTGGATGCGGCGCTGGCGCTGGTTCTTCCTCGCCACCGCAGGACTGTTCGGTTACGCCGACGGTACCGAATGGGGCGTTAGCCATTTCAGGATGAAAGCGGCGTAGCGGCTGTCGTCATGCCCATACACGCGGGCGAAGTATTGGTTCGCTCGCCTTCGCGAATGAGGACAGCCAACGGCAGCACCGCCTGATAATATTGCTGTTGCCGCCTCCCTGCGCACCCGAACGGTGTCTTCATCGTCATGACCGACGGCACATTTTTCACATCTGCGATCACGCCGACTCACGATCGAGTGACCGAGCGAAAGCTGCTGATAGGTCAGGGCCATAGACCCATGTGACATTGGGCCGCCGCGAGGCCATATTGCATCGCAACACAGCTGATTTAACCTGGTCGGATCAACGGGCTCGGAGTCGTCGCGGCGTGCCAACGTGCTGCGCAAAATTGCAATCCGTGTCCAAACTCGAACTCAGGTGGCAGTTTTTCAATGACAGGATTTCGCACACACCCGGCACGCGTTGCATTGCTGTTGGCCGTCATCGCGCCGCTTCTCGCCGGATGCGATGAACCGAATTCCGCGGTAGCGGCGGTACAAACTTCCGAGCCCGACGTCAGCATCGTCACGGTCACGCCGCAGGCACGCGCGCTGGTGCGCGAACTGCCAGGGCGTATTGCGCCGACCCGGGTTTCCGATGTGCGCCCACGCGTATCCGGTATCGTCATCGAGCGCATGTTCAGTCAGGGCAGCGAGGTCAAAGCCGGCGATCCGCTATACCGGATCGATCCGCGGCCGTTCGAGGTCGAATTGCAATCCAGCGAGGCGGCGCTGGCGAGGGCTGTGGCGGTGCTTGAGCAGGCATCGTTGCAGGCCCGGCGAATTGCGACACTGACGAGCCAGCGCGCCACCTCCGAGGCCGAGAACGAGAGGGCCATTGGAGCCATGCGCCAGGCGGAAGCCGATGTCGCGGGCCGCAAGGCCGACGTCGCCCGCGCTCGGCTCAATCTGGACTATGCAACGATCCGCGCCCCGATCGACGGCGTGGTCGGTGCCGCGCTCGTCAGCGAAGGCGCTCTCGTTGTGCAGAACGAGGCCGCCAACCTCGCGACCATTCAACAGCTCGATCCGATCTACGCCGACTTCACGCAATCGGTCAGCGAACTCAATCAACTCCGGCGCGCGTTCGACAGCGGTGACCTCGATCGCATTGCTGCCGACGCGGCCAGGGTCCGGCTGGTGCTTGATGATGGCTCGGTTTATTCGACCGCCGGCAAACTGCTGTTCTCGGAGGCCAAGGTCGATGCCCATACCGGGCAGGTGACGTTGCGCGGGCAATTTCCAAACCCGAAGCGCGAATTGCTGCCGGGCATGTATGTCCGCGTCCTGATCGAGCAGGGCATCGACACCGACGCCATCGCGGTGCCGCAGCAGGCGATCCAGCGCAACGGCGGCGGCGGCAGCGAAGTGTTCGTGCTCAAGGACGACAACCGCGTGGCGATCCAGGCCGTGCGCACCGGATCGGTGCAGGACGGCCAATGGTTTGTGACCGAGGGATTGAAGCCCGGTGACAAGGTCGTGGTCGAAGGCTTCCAGAAATTTGCGGCGGGGGACAAGGTGAGGCCGCAAGCCTGGGCGGAGGCCGATGCGTCGGTCGCCGGTTCGTTGCCCGATCGCCCGCAGACAATCCAGGCCACCAGGTAAGCAGGCAATGCCCAGCTTCTTCATTGACCGGCCGATCTTCGCCTGGGTCGTCGCGCTGTTCATCTGCCTGGTCGGTGCGATCGCGATTCCGCTGCTTGCGGTCGCGCAGTATCCGATCATCGCGCCGCCCTCGATCTCGGTCAGCACCAGCTATCCGGGCGCGTCGCCGGAAAATCTCTACAACAGCGTGACGCGGCTGATCGAGGAGGAGCTGAACGGCGCCTCCGGGATCCTGAATTTCGAATCCACCAGCGACTCGCTGGGCCAGGTCGAGATAATCGCCAATTTTGTGCCGGGTACCGACACCGGCCTGGCGTCGGTCGAGGTCCAGAATCGCATCAAGCGGATCGAAGCGCGGCTGCCGCGCGCCGTCATCCAGCAGGGCATCCTGGTCGAGGAAGCCTCGAGCGCGGTGCTGCAGATCATCACGTTGCGGTCCACCGACGACAGCCTCGATGAGGTGGGACTTGGCGATTTCATGATACGGAATGTGCTCGGCGAGATCAGGCGCATCCCGGGCGTCGGGCGGGCCACGCTTTATTCCACCGAGCGCTCGCTGCGGATCTGGGTCGATCCCGCCAGGCTTGTCGGCTACGGCCTGACGGCGGATGATGTGACCAAGGCGATCAATGCCCAGAACGCGCAAGTCGCATCGGGAAGTATCGGCGCCGAACCGAGCACGCCGAAGCACAAGATATCGGCGCTCGTGCTCGTGAAAGGCCAGCTGAGTTCGCCGGATGAATTCGGCTCGATCATCCTGCGCGCCAATCCCGACGGCTCGACCGTCCGGATGCGCGATGTCGCCCGGATCGAAATCGGCGGCATGGGCTATCAATTCACCACCAGGCTCAATGGCAAGCCGACCGCGGGCCTTTCGGTGCTGCTGTCGCCAACCGGCAATGCGCTGGCCACCGCTGGCGCGGTCGAAGCCAAGATGAAGGAACTGTCCAGGTTCTTTCCCGCCAATATCGCCTACGACATTCCCTACAACATCACGCCTGTGGTGAAGGCCTCGATCGAGAAGGTGCTGTCGACGCTGGTCGAGGCGGTGGTGCTGGTGTTCGTTGTGATGTTCCTGTTCCTCCAGAACATCCGCTACACCATCATTCCGACCATCGTGGTTCCGGTGGCGCTGCTCGGCACCTGCGCGACGCTGCTGCTCGCGGGGTATTCGATCAACATGCTGACGATGTTCGGCATGGTGCTGGCGGTCGGCATTCTGGTGGACGATGCCATCGTCGTGGTCGAGAACGTCGAGCGCATCATGGCCGAGGAGGGGCTTGCCCCGAAGCAGGCCACGCGCAAGGCGATGTCGCAGATCACAGGGGCGATCATCGGCATCACCCTGGTGCTGATCGCGGTGTTCGTGCCGATGGCGTTCTTCCCGGGATCGGTCGGCATCATCTATCGGCAGTTCTCCGTGACGATGGTTGCCGCTATCGGCTTTTCGGCGCTGCTGGCGATGTCGCTGACGCCGGCGCTGTGCGCGACGCTGCTGAAGCCGGTGACGGCAGGCCATGCCCATGCCCGCGAGGGCGTGTTCGGCTTGTTCAACCGCGGGCTGGACGGCGTGAAAGGCCGTTACACAGGCACGGTTGGGTGGTCGCTCAAGCGCACCGGGCGGCTGATGCTGATCTACGCAGCGCTGCTGATCGGACTGACATGGGCCTTCATTCGCCTGCCCGGCGGCTTTCTGCCTGTCGACGATCAGGGCTTCATCACCACCGACGTGCAGACGCCATCCGACTCGTCCTTCGGGCGCACCGAGGCCGTCGTTGAGACGGTGGAAAAATATCTGGCGGCGCGCGCCGGCGTCGATACCGTGACGTTTCTCACCGGCTTCAGCTTTTCAGGCCAGGGCATGAACACCGCGCAGGCCTTCATCACGCTGAAGGACTGGTCGGAGCGCCCGCCGAGGGATTCGGCCGCCGCCATCGTCGCTGACATCAACCGAGACTTGTCGGCGGTCCGCGACGCCAAGATTTCCGCGCTGCAGCCGCCGCCGATCGACAACCTCGGCAATTCCTCGGGCTTCAGCTTCCGCCTGCAGGATCGCGGGCAAAAGGGCTACCCGGCGCTGGTGAGCGCCGCCGACAGGCTGATCACGGAGGCCAATGCGAGCCCGGTCCTGCAGAAGGTCTATATCGAAGGTCTGCCGCCGGCGCCGCAGGTCAATCTCACCATCGACCGCGAGAAGGCGGGCGCCTTCGGCGTCACCTTCGAGGACATCAACAATACCATCTCCACCAATCTCGGGTCGAACTACATCAACGATTTTCCGAACCGCGGCCGGATGCAGCGGGTGATCGTGCAAGCCGACAGCGGCAACCGCATGAACGCGGACGACATCCTGAACTACAACGTGAAAAACAACCGCGGCCAATTGGTGCCGTTTTCCGCCTTTGCCATGATCGAGTGGTCGAAGGGGCCGACGCAGATCGCCGGATTTAATTTCTATCCATCGGTGCGCATCAGCGGCGAAGCGAGGCAGGGCTTCACCAGCGGCGACGCCATCGCCGAGATGGAGCGGCTCGCCAACCTGCTGCCGCGCGGCTTCGGCTACGAATGGACCGGGCAGTCGCTGCAGGAAAAACTGTCGGGCTCGCAGGCGCCGCTCCTGCTCGGCCTGTCGGCGCTGGTGGTGTTCCTGTGTCTCGCCGCGCTCTACGAAAGCTGGACCATACCGCTGGCGGTGCTGCTGACGGTACCGCTCGGGATTTGCGGCGCGGTGCTGGCGGCGACGCTGCGCGGATTGCCGAACGACGTCTATTTCACCGTAGGCCTGATCACGATCATTGGGCTCGCGGCCAAGGACGCCATTCTCATCATCGAATTCGCCAAGGATTTGCGTGCCCAGGGCAAACCGCTGATCGAGGCGACGGTGGAAGCGTGCGCCCTTCGCTTTCGCCCCATCCTGATGACCGGCCTCGCCTTCGTTTGCGGCGTGCTGCCGATGGTGGTGGCGACCGGCGCCGGCGGCGCCAGCCAGCAGGCGCTCGGCACCAGCGTGATGGGGGGCATGATCGCTGTGGTGGTTCTGGCGCTGCTGATGGTGCCGGTGTTTTTTGTCACCGTGCAGCGCTTTTTCGCGCGCGACCGCGAGAACGCAAAAGATACGGCGGCAGAAGAGTCGTATGGTCCGCGGGAACCTCAGAAGCTGTAGGAAAGGCGTGGTCTCATCCTGCAATCTCGGTCGTCATGCCCGCGCAGGCGGGCATCCAGTAATCCGTGCCGCCGAATTGAACATCAGCGCTGCGGTGTACTGGTCACGCGCTGGAGCCCGTCATCGGGGCGCGTTGCGCTGACCACGATGGCGGATGATGACAGCGTACCGCGCGGGTTCGGTCCGCCTACTTCCCCAGCGGCTTCAGAATCTTCACCAGTTCGGCGTGAACGAATTCATTGCCGCAGATCAGGTTGCCGGTCTTGAGCGGATCGTCGTCGCCCTCGACGCCACTGACGGTGCCGCCGGCTTCGCGCACGATGATCTGTCCGGCCGCCATATCCCACGACGACAGGTTGCGCTCCCAATAGCCGTCGAGGCGGCCCGATGCGACGAAAGCCATATCGAGCGAGGCCGCGCCGAACCGGCGCAGGCCGGCCACCTTGTTCTGGATTTCGGTCATCTCGTTGCGCGACAGGTTGTGGTCGCCGCGCCCGATATGCGGCAGTCCGCAGGCGATCACGCAGTCGCCGAGGTTACGCCGGCCGGCGACGCGCAAGCGCTGATCGTTGAGGAAGGCGCCCTTGCCGCGCTCGGCGATGTAGA
>WNGH01002598.1_pt1 | contig 17106 bp, 16 predicted proteins | sample 5400631 | NCBI WGS metagenome assembly WNGH01 (sample SAMN13153373, study PRJNA577476) | soil metagenome | isolation source: 115 cm soil or saprolite under Garry oak tree replicate 1 | place: USA:California | collected 2016-06-15
TCAGCTCTGACCCTTGCCCTGATCAGGATCAGCTTTAATACGGTGAGCGAACGCAGCAGCACCAGTATCGGGCGTGATGTGATCGAAGGACTGCGCTACGTGCTTCGACACCCTGTACTGCGCAACATCTCAGCCATGATGGCTTTGGTCAACTTTGTCGCCGTCACTGCCGCTGCTCAGCTTGTTCTGTTCGCTAAGGTACGTCTTGCAGCCAACGATACCCAGGTTAGCCTGCTCTATTCGGCAGGAAGTATCGGGATCGTCATTCTCTCCCTGGCAGCTGGCCCACTACGCAAACGTTGGTCATTTAGCAGGGTTGCACTTAGTGCGCTCATGTTAGAGGGCTTGTTAACAGTCGTTCTCTCCCTGACACGCTGGTACTGGCTGGCATTGTTTCTCTGGATGCTCTCATCAGGGCTGGGCATTTTATTCAACATCAACACCGGTAGCCTACGCCAGGCTATCGTTCCCAACAATATGCTAGGACGAGTAATCAGTATTGCTAGCGTACTAGCATGGTCGGCTATTCCTCTAGGCAGCCTCCTGGGAGGTTTTGCCATTGAACAAACAAAGAATGTAGCACTGGTCTATGCTGTGATCGGCGTACTGGTCTTCCTCATTCCCTTCTCTTTCTCCTTCACTGCATTGGGACATGCGGAACGTTACTTGCCGAAAGATAAAGACAAAGAGCAGAGTCAGGAAGAGAGTGCAGTAGCTCCTACAGGCTGATAGAGATGGAAGGCTCATTTGAGAAAAGCCGGCGGCCAGGGTATTCCGGCAGCTGGCTTATTTCTTCGTGCCAGTCAGATTTGCCCCATTGAGATTGGTACCATCAAGAGTTGCTAAGCGCATATCTGCAAGACTGAGGTTGGCATCTTGGAGATCGGCATCACGAAAACAGGCCATAGTCAAGTCTGCTCCACTGAGATTGGCTCTGACAAGAGTAGCTCCGGTGAAATTTGCTCCACCGAGATCGGCTTCTAAAAAATTAGCCTCATTGAGATCGGTTCCTTCAAGATGAACACCTCGTAGTCTGGCACGCCTAAGGTCTGGTCGGATGTGAGGATGCCCTTGCCTCCACGTGTTCCAGGCAACTTTTCCTTGCTTGAGAAGATCGAGGTGGTCCTGGTTTGCCATATGTTTTATCTCCTGTTCATTGCTGTCATTGCTCGATAGGTGAAATAATTCAGCATGATGTACACCTCTAGCATACAACCACTCTTCGACAAACGGCAACCTCTTAACTTGTGAGCGGTAAAAACTTGTATCATGAAAAAATTCACCGTATCTTAACGTAATCTCAACCGTTTCTCTCCTCTGAGAAGTGATAATAACGAAGTCATTCGGCAAATAGTATTATACAAGTGGAAAGGACAAACAATGCAACAGCAACCGAATCAGTCGTCTCAAGGAGGCTGGCCACAACCACAGTGGCCTCCCCAACAGCAGCCGTGGCCGTCGCAACTACTACCTCCGCAACAGGAAATGTATAGTCAACCAGTGCAACCACCACTAATGCAACAACCGCCAGCGCAGCCACCAAAGAAACGTGGTAAAGGCTTATGGATTGGCCTTGCTGTTCTTGTGGCCGTCCTTGTCCTTTTTGGTGTAATTGGAAGCAATGCATCCAAATCTACGCCCAACACCGGTACAGCTATCAATACTCCCTCAACATCTGGCAATAGTTTTACTCCCTCGACTTCTAGCAATACACCAGCTCCAACCAATCAACATTTTGCTGTGGGGCAAGTGGTTAAAGTAGGTGACACGTGGGAAGTGACCATCAACAGTGTCAAGACGAACACAGGCAGTGAGTTCAGTAGGCCTCAGTACTCAGGAAATGTGTTCCTGCTATTCTCGATCACGGTTAAGAACCTGAGCAGTCAGGAACAGGTCGTCAGTAGTGCATTGAATTTCTCGCTCTTGGATGCATCAGGACAGAAATACACGGAGACCATCGATCCTAGTGCTGGCGCAACGTTGGATGGAAAAGTCGCGGCAAATAGTCCATTAAAAGGCTCAATCGTCTACGAGGTACCAGCATCGACACACCAGTACCGGTTGGCATTTGAGGCTGATATTGTCTCATCAGGCCAAACTATTTGGGATATTCATGTCTGAGCCTTTAGGGCTTTAGCCCGCTGCATCCCCCTGGCTTCAGCTATGGGGTGAGGCGATTTGTGGCTTTAGCCCTTGCTCCTTCCTTGTTTGTAGCGAGCCACGTAGTCACGCAATGCCGTCAGTATTTCGCCGTTAAGCGAGCGGTTGTGTTCACGTGCGATGGATCGCATCTCTTCCAATAAATCACGTGCAATGCGGATGGTAAAGGCTTTTTCTTGTTTTTCCATGTAACCATCATACTATCAAAACCATTACATTTCAACTCTGTTTGTGCTATACTATAAATGTTCTCGTGGGTACCGTAAGACCGTAAGGCTTGACCCCAGGGCAGGCACCCATTGCACACCAACAACTTAATAGTGTTAGCGGGTTCCAGGGTAAATCGTTCCCCTGGGTAAAAGCACTAGCGAACAAACCGTTCGGTGTGCCAATCGTTGACATGGATAGCGAGTCACTTCCTTCCATCGAGATTGCAACGAACATCGGCCTGGAAGAGGCCAACAGGGAGCAATTCCTGTAGAAGCCCCTCGGCTTTAGCCATGGGGTACTTCACATAGACCGATAATGTACCTACCTCAAACAGGTGCTAAGATGAACTCAGCACCTGTTCTTTTTCATTCTTCTTCTCCTTAAGAGAAGCATATGCTTCACAGCGTTGTCTTTCCCTGCAAAATGCGGGCGGATCTGCATCCAGAACTCGTAGGCGACCGCGCCGCGCAGTCGGGGGCCTCGCCCGTGAGCCACCGTCCCTCTACCTCCACCTGAGCGGTTTGGTGACAAGGAGCACCAGTGTGGCAATAATCAGGCCGACGATCAAGGGGGCGGAGATCATCTGGCTCGTCTGGCTCCAGACGACCCACGGTGTGGCACCGGGGAACAGGAGGATAGCGGCGACCGCGCCGGCCAGCAGCGCGCCGAGGTTCACGCCAAGCCGGAGCCCGCGTCCTGGGGCAAGGCTCCTGCCGGATTGTTTGCTCCAGTCGTCCGCGACCAGACGGGGGGTCCGCCAGATGTAGGCGAAGACATGGATGGCGATCATCGGGAGCCAGACCAGGACACTGAGGTTATGCATGGGGAGAAGTGGGCCAGCCTGCGCCGGGCCAGTCACCACGAGTCCGATCCCGCTGCCGATCACCACGAGGGTCGTGACGAGGAGCAGCGGGGCCAGCACCCGCAGCGGCAGGCGGGGCGGGCCTCTGCGCACGAAGGCGAGCGACCCGGTGTAATAGCGGAGGAAGCGGTAGAAGGTCGAGCCAACCTTGACGACGAGCGGGCCGCAGAGGCCCACCCCGACAAAGATATGGATGGCTATCCCCTCGTGCAGGCTCGCCGAGCTCACGAGCTCAACCAGGATCAGCACGAGGAGTACCGCGCCGGCCAGCGCAGTCAGCCGTTCGTTACCAACTACCCCGGACCAACCCTCACCGTTCTCTCCGTCCATGCCGGTCGGTCCCGATGGACGCACGGACTCATTGTCACCGATCGATTTCACAGTCCACCTCCTTAGGTGTTTGATTCCATTTCATGCGGTTTTCAGACCCTTTCTCATTGCTGGCCAAGCGAAAGGCAAGCTCATCTTCCAGAGGCTCGAAGATCTATCGCGCGTTTCGCGCCGTCCCGACTCCTCCCATGTCGCGTCACCAGGTGACTGTTTGTGCCGAACGGCTTCCTGCGCTGACCTCACGTTGGGTTAGCGGCTCGACACGCAGGACAGATGACAGCGCGGCGGACACCAAGGAGTACATGGATGCGGGTCAACGAAATCCTCGCTCCGTGCCGCGTGGGCGGGCGAGATGTGCGGTCGTCTTGCGCGGAAAGCCGTGCGTAGTCGATATGAGTTGAGATCGGCTACGCGTTGACATCCTGACGCCGGAACACCATGGCGCTCACCACGGCAAAGCCGACCATCCACAGCAGCGCCACGAGCAAGGCAGCATTGTAGCCCTGAGGAGGAGTGGGACCGACAGCGGCAGGCACTGTCGAGCCCACCAGGTAGTTGAATACGCGGACGGGGAGCCACTCGGCCCCATCCCGCCACACCACTGCAATCAGTCCCTCTGGGACCAGGACGTATGCCAGTGCAATACCTACGGCGGCGCCTGTCGAGCGCGTAAGCACGGCGACAAGCATTCCCAAGAGGCTAATGCCGACGAGACAGAGCAACTCATTGCCGAAGAAGCTCAGAAAAGTGTGCATCCCTTCAGACGTGGTCCAGGCAGCCGTCGAGATCCCCTGAGATTGAGCTACGGCGATGATGAGAGCGGCACTGATGAGCAGGGTCAGCGCAAGGGAGATGGCCACGAAGAGCAAAAGGGCGAGCATCTTGCCCGCCAGCCAGCGCAGTCGGCCCGGCTCGCGCACCAGCAGGTTCCGCAGGGTTCCCTGGGACCATTCCGCGGCGATGTTCGAGGTGACGATGATGAGCGTGATAGCAATGATCAGTGACCGCGCCTGGCCAACGACGGTGATCAGTCCCTGCGTCGTCGGGAAAGCCTGAATGAGTGGGGTGATCTCCGGTCCGGTGGCGCCGGACGTTATCTGGTGGAAAGTCAAGTAGGCGATAGCAGCGGTGGCGACGATCATCACTCCCCCACCAGCCAGGACGCTCCAGAGGCGGAGCTTTAGCAACTCGCTCCGAAAAGCACGCACCATTAGTGATCTCCTTTCAACATCGCCAGGAAACTCTCTTCGAGGCTAGCCTCCTTCGCACGGATGGCAATGCGGGTGGCACCAGCCTCCCTGGCACGTCGGTTCAGTTCGGAGGCCCAGTCCATGGGACAGGCAATCCGCAGGGAGCCGTTCACCGGCGTGACCGTGTAGCCCGCCGCGATCGCGATCCTGGCCACCAGATCGAGCTGCGTCGCCTCCTCGGCTTCGACTACCAGCTCACCGCGACGGTCAAGGAGTTCGCGGGCTGGACCGCTGAACAGGACCTTCCCTTGATTGAGCATCACCAACCAATCCGTGACCTGCTCCAATTCCCCCAGCAGGTGGCTACTGATGAAGATGGTCTTGCCCTGCTCGCGCAGGCGCCGCAGCAGGTCGCGCATCTGGATGATGCCAATTGGGTCGAGGCCATTGGCCGGTTCGTCGAGGATCAGGAGGTCTGGATCGGGGAGCAGCGCCATGGCCACCCCGAGCCGTTGCTTCATCCCTTGAGAATACTTTCCAACTGGGTCTTTCGCCCGGTCGCTCAGATCGACCATTTCGAGTACCTGGCTAACGCGGGAGCGGGGGTGACCGCCAAGGTGGGCGAGCACCTCCAGATTCGTCCGTCCGCTCAGGCTGGGATAGAAGGCGGGAGCTTCGATGAGCGCCCCAACGTGCGGAAGGTAGCTTTGGAGATCTGTCAGCTGTTTGCCAAGAATCGTGGCGCTGCCAGCACTTGGTCGCACCAGTCCCAGCAGCATGCGAATGGTTGTCGTCTTACCGGCACCATTGGGGCCGATAAAGCCAGCGATGGTCCTGCTGGGGATGCTGATCGTGAGGCCATCGACTGCTTTGCGCTGCCCGAAGTGCTTACTCAAGCCATGGGTTTCGATCGCCAGGGTGCCGCTCGGCGCATCATCCGCCGCCTGCTCAGTCTGAGATGTATCAGGGAAGGGGGTCATGATCACCTCCATGGGCGTGCCTGGGGTATGGTAGGAATGACATCCATCTTTTCATCGCGTGAAGCATTTCCTTTCTCGCTCTTCTCAATGCATTTTCGCTCTCGCAGAGACAGGTCGTCTCGCATGCCGGGATGAGCCAGACACGCGCTCGTCTCCACTGTCGCCAGTAGAGCCGCGTGCGCCGCGCCTTGTCTTCGGGTTTGGTTGAAACCCTCTACGAAACCCCGTCAGTGAGAGTTTACTAAACGTTTAATAATTGTATCCAAAAAAGAGTTAGTGCTGGCTCCGTTGTGCTGGAGACGCGATGCCGTCAAGCAGCACGGTGACCACGTGCGACGCCTGACGTGACCCCCGGATGCTCTTCGACTCCCTCAACATCCCCATGTAGAGGCTGACCAGCACATTGACCGGAATATCCGTTCGAATCTCTCCGGCATCTCGTGCCGATTGAAAGATGCCCATGACCTGCTGCTTGATCCTGTCTCGCAGGGACAAAATGATCCGCTGGTTTTCCGGGTCCTTTATGTGCTCCTTTGCATCTCGGAGCAGCATCGTAAATTGCTCATCAATGGGAAGCGTCAGCAGAGAGGCTGTGAACAGGTTCAAACGCTCTCGGAGATCATGAGTGGTTCCAAGGACCTGGTCTAGACCTGCTACCCCTTCTTCAACAAACAAGGTCTGGATCATCTTCGTGAACAGATCTTCCTTGCCCTTGGGGAAATGGTAGTACAATGCTGCGGGCGTGACCTGAACCACGTCGGCGATCTCTTTCATGGAGACGCCTTTATAGCCCTTAGCAAAAAAGAGTTCCTTAGCGGCTGTGAGGATTTGCCGCCACGTTTCTTGGTCGAGGTGTGAAGAAGAGCCATCCAGTTGTTTCTTCATAGGCTACTCCGTGGGTACTCCTGCTCCTGAGCAAATTACTAAACATTCATTAAGTTTCCCGTGAAAAGAATAGCACGGGGGGCAGATCTTGTCAAGGGAAATCCTGAAAAAGTCTCCATCCTGGAACCGTGCCGTGCTGTTCCCCTGCATGCCGTTTCCATCAGGGAAGCTTGGTCGGTCACGCCCCCCTCTCGCGTTTAGCCGAGCTGGATATCGGTGGTGCGGAACTGGACAACGCTAATGATCAGCAGCACAATGGCTACCCCGGTCATGCCCAGGAAGTTGCCCCAGTTCATGCCCAGGAAAATCGGATTGCCATACAGGTGGAAAATGGAGAGCGACATGAGCCACGAGGGCATTTGGATCGTCCCTTCGAGTGTTTCCTCCAGGAAGGCTAGCGCGAGATACGCGGTCAGGATACCCAGCACGGCAGCATAGCGCAGGCGTCCGGCCAGGGCGTAGACCAGGCCTATAGTAATCAATGCCGGAGGGAGCATGCTGAAGCTGGCGGCCATCATCCTGCCCTGATCTACGTTCAAACTGACGAGCTGTGCCCCAATGACGGGAGAGAGCCAAGTCAGGATCGGAGCCAGTAGGACCACAAGGACATTCGCACCGAAGCGTTCCAGCAGAATCCGTGGCCGCGATTGCGGTGTGCCGAAAATCAGTTCCAGGCGTCCGTTTTCCAGGTCTGCTGACCACGAGAGTGCCTGTGTCAGCGCAAAGATCACGACCAGCGCTGGCACAAACGAGAAGAGGATGGTGCCCAGAACCGCTGCATTGGTGTTGGTGGGGGTGTCGAAAAAGAGTTGAGCCAGCCAGGGTGTCCCTTGCACGATCTGGTAGAACGGCTTCTGGATGCTAGGAGCAAGGAGCGTGCAATAGGCACAAAAGATCACGATACCGAACAGCCACCAGAAGGAAGACCAGCCCTGAGCGGAGAGTGTGCGCAAGCTCACGGCATGCGTTGAGACGGCATGCTCGGCTCGGCTCAGGCTGCGCAGTGCCTGCTGGTTGCCGTCTGCCTGCTTTCGCTGCCACGAGAACGCCGCCCTACCGACATCGCGCCTGGCGAAAAGGACAAGACTGAGTACCACGCAGAGCAGGCTCAGTCCCACGAGGAGGAGAGCCGCCGCTGGTACATCATGGAAACTGGGAATGAATGGCCGGTTGAGATCGTAGTAATAGAACGGCGAGAGGTACTGCACCCAGCTCCCATTGACCTCACGTCCGGTGATATCCAGAAGCAAGGCCAGGAGCAGCACACCACTCGCCCCACCTGCTGCCGCGCCGCGACTGGTGGTACATTGGGAGATCAGCAGTGCCACCGTGCCAAAGAAGAAGGCCAGCAGGCTCAGGTTCAGCCCCGCGAGCAGTGCCCTCACCACATCGGTATGCTGCTCAATCCTGGCTTGGCCGACCACAGCACCCAGCGCAAAGAGCAACGCGATCAGGATCAGCGCGATCAAGAGCGCACCCACCTTCTCCAGCAGCAGGCGAGCGCGTGGCTGTGGCGTGGCGAGCAGTACATCCAGCGTGCCGCGTTCCTCTTCCCCTCGCACCAGGTGAGCCCCCGCCAGGATGGGCCAGAAGCTCAGCATGAGTGGCAAGACGATTCCCATGTAACGAAAGGTGATATACCCCTCAGGTGTCTGCATAGCGTAGGGATCACCGAGAAAGCCCAAGATGGGGGCGAGGCTGGCAAAGCCTGCAAGCACAACCGGTGTAGCCGTTGCGAATCCCACGGTCATGAGCAAACCCAGTCCGATGCCCCAGCCCAGAATAGCCACCCGGTAATCTCGAAGCGATTTGCTCCAAATGCTGCGAAACATAGCACACCTCCTATCTAGCAAGCGCAGAAGGCTCTGGCTCTGGCTCATAGAAGCGCAGAAAGACTTCTTCCAGCGTCGGCTCGTGTGTAGCAATATTTGTGGCGTTGTGTTCGCCCGCGATTTTGATAAACATGGCTTTACTCTTCTCTTGTCCCTGGTGACAGTCACGTCACGCATTGTCTCTTGGTGAGAAAAACCACTCCTTCAGCGTTTCAGCCTCAACAAGCTTCAAGGATGCTGAAGGAGCCCCCAGCACACGCTCAAGCGCATCGGTATAGGTAGCAACGGTGCGTTCGATGTGCCGCAGATTGTCACACTTCGGCTCATACGAGAGCAGCAACTCGCCAAGGGTGTCCCCAAGGTTCTGTACCAGGGACAAGACCACTTCGCCCACCTGGTCAGGATAGGAGGTCGTCAAGACCACTTCCTGGATCCCCTGACGAATGATCACTGTCAGCAGAGGTGTGATCCATTTGACCCCAGTTGTGCGTAATTTCTGGCGGACGATGGCGTTGTCGTCCGCGTACCAGACGCGCAAGAGCGCGAGAAAAAACTCCTTCCGTGCGGTTTTCCAAAGGGTGAGTGTAGCAAAGAAGCGCTGGAGTTTGTCGAGGGCAGGCAGGTGAGCATCTTGCACGATGGGGAGGAGGATCTGTTCCACCTCTTCCTGCATGCGTTCGATGAGCGCTTCTAGCAGCGCCTGTTTGGAATCAAAGTAATGATAGAACGCTCCCTTGGAAATCTGGAGGTCGTCCAGGATGTCCTGGATGGTCATCTGCTCATAGCCTTTGGTCACCACGAGCCGTTGGGCTACATCGAGGATTGCGTTGCGTCTCACAGCGTATTCTTTTTCCTTGACGATACGTGCCATGCTCTCTCTCTTCTACTATTAAACCGACCGCCGGTTTATTTATATGATAAAGTATACCTGACGATAGCGCTGTTGTCAACCGCTCAGGATATGGCATGGGTTGGTTTGCTGGTCCTACAGGAGGGATACCGACGCTCTGGCATAACGGTGAAGTTGGCGGCTTCTATACCTATATGGTCATGAAAAAATCTAGCATACGCTAGCCACTTGCTTGTGTTTTCGCAAGCAAGCGTTAAGAGATGAGGATATCTTCTATTGCGTTGATGTGCTATCATACTTCTAGGCTACAGTTCTTGCCCCCATTCACTCAAAAACTCTCTTTCGAGGTGCTTTATGATCACCATTGTCCCGTATGATACGAGTTGGCCGGAAGAGTTTGTCGCAGTTGCGCAACCGCTACACGCTGTATTAGGAGAACTGGCGCTACGTATCGATCACATCGGATCTACATCCGTGCCAGGGTTGGCGGCGAAAGATATCATCGATGTGCAGGTGACTGTAGAAGATTTCACCTGCATGCCTCAACTGGTGACCGCGCTCGGTTCGCTCGGCTACACGCAGGTTCCGGAATATACCAGAGACCATCTGCCGCCTCTCTATCAGGGACCCGATACGGACTGGGAGAAGCGCTACTTCCGACCGCCAGCCAATCAGCGTCCCACACATCTGCATATCCGCGCTCTGGGGCGGCCCAATCAACGCTATCCCATACTCTTTCGCGATTACCTGCGCGCCCATCCGATGGCCAGTGCAGCCTATGCACAGATCAAGATCAATCTGTCCCGACACCACCCCGACGATGCAGATTTCTATTACGACATCAAAGACCCGCTCTGCGACATCGTTATCGATGCAGCGGAAGATTGGGCACGGGTAACTGGCTGGCAGATGGCGCTTAGCCAGAAACCGTGCGCCTGAACACCCGCGCCTCCCACGGGCGAAGACGCAGTGGTTCTTCGCTGCCCGCCTGCGAGTAGTTCGTCAGAAGCACCTCCGAGGATGCCCAGTTGTCGGCGTCGGGGAGATCAGCATTGACGATCTCGTTGGAGAAGTTCGCCATCACCAGGAGTTCGACATCCTCCAAGCGACGTGTGAACGCGTAGATCTGCGGGTCTTGCGGCAACAGCATCGTGAAGTCACCGCATGCGACGACCGAAAGGTCGTGGCGAAGCGCAATGAGTTTGCGGTAGTGCTGCAAGACTGAGTCTGGGTCGGCACGCTCGGCATCTGTGTTGATGACCGTGTAGTTCGGGTTGACCGGCATCCAGGGCTCGCCGACAGTGAAGCCAGCATGTGGTGAGTCATTCCACTGCATGGGCGTGCGCCCGTTGTCTCGACTGCGCGCACGCAGGGCCGCCAGCACGTCCGTGGGGGCCTGGCCGGAAGCGACGGCCTCGCTGTAGTAGTTGAGCGACTCAATGTCCCGGAAATCCTTGATGGAGGAGAACGGGACGTTCGTCATGCCCAGTTCTTCGCCCTGGTAGATGTACGGTGTGCCCCGATGCAGGTGCAAGACTGTGCCCAGGAGTTTCGCCGCCTGCACTCGGTACTCGCCGTCGTCACCGAACCGGGAGACCGCACGTGGTTGGTCGTGGTTGTTCCAGTACAGGCTGTTCCAGCCGACCTCAGCAAGCCCCGCCTGCCAGCGACCGAGGACCGCCTTCAACTCGAGCAGACCGAACGGGACGATGTCCCACTTGCCACCCTTGCCGCTGCCGAGCAGGACATGCTCGAAATGGAAGACCATATCCAGCTCGGCCCGCGCCGGGTCGGTGCATAACCGGGCCTCGTCGACGGTGATCAACAGTGCCTCTCCGACGGTGAGGAACTGCCCCGGTCGACCTGCGAACACCTCGCGGTGCATCTCCTGGAGGAACTCGTGGAACCGCGGGCCGCAGATGAAATGCGGACTACCATCACCCCACAGGCCACCAGACAGGACATAACCGTCTGGCAGCGCCGGGTCCTTCGAGATCAGGTTGATGACGTCCATGCGGAAACCATCGATACCCCGATCGAGCCACCAGCGCATCATCGCGTAGACGGCCTGCCTGACCTCGAGGTTCTCCCAGTTGAGGTCAGGCTGCTTGCGGGAGAACACATGCAGGTAGTACTCGCCTGACGCCTCATCGAATTGCCACGCCGACCCAGAAAAGTAGCTTGCCCAGTTCGTCGGCCCCGCGCCCGGTGCACCAGCCTGCATCCCTTCGCGGGCCGGACGCCACCAGTACCAGTCCCGCTTGGGGTTGTTGGGACTCGAGCGCGATTCTATGAACCAGGGATGCTCGTCGGAGGTGTGGTTCACCACCAGATCCATAATTAACTTCATGCCGCGCCTATGCACCTCGCCGAGCAGCGCATCGAACTCTGCCAGCGACCCGAAGACCGGATCGATGTCCTGATAGTCGCTGATGTCGTAGCCGTTGTCGACCTGCGGTGAGGGATAGATTGGCGACAGCCAGATGATGTCCACACCCAATTCGACCAAATAATCTAGATGCGCCATAATACCGGCCAGATCACCCATGCCATCGCCGTTCCCGTCGGCGAAGCTACGCGGATAGATCTGGTAAACGACCGCGCTCTGCCACCACTGCCGAAAATTTTGGGCCATGTGTTCCGCTCCTATCTCTTTTCCTTATGTTGCTCTCATGTCTCTGAGGCATGCCTGCTTCTTTTGTCAAAAACCATCAAGATAGTGGACATGATGCTGGGTATACCTTCAGGTTGCTGTAAACTACTTCCGTAGACGAATTAATAGCTATAGCCGCTAGAGCAATTGAGCTAGCACCAGGATGGGCATTGCTATCGTCTGTTAACTTTACAAGGAATGTCTTGTTGGCATAGAAACTGAAGGTATTACCACACATCATGACGACTAATGTGTTTACTGAGTCGTGTTTTAGGGCAGGAGAAGGTGTCCAGTCTTGCCCAAGGTTACCTGATGACCAGCTTGAAATTTGATATTCGCCCGTATTAGCTATCTCAAACAAATAGCCACTGTACCCTCCAAATCCATCCTCGCCGAAACGGAAGAAGAGGCCGCCACTGTGTCCTCTTAGAATCTTGACATCTACAGAGATGGTTTCGTCTCGATACGAACTTCCACTTTCCTGGCACGCATGTTGATTTGATGTTGAGTCCTGTAAGACATGATAACCATCAGACTGAAAACTGCAATAGCTGTTATTGTCCCAGGCTTCTGCTTGAGTATCGGGATTGCTGGGGTCCTTCAAGGTATCCTGGTAGATAGGCTGACTCACTGCCGTACTCGTTGCCTGTGCTTGTGCGGTTGCTACTGTATTCGTTGCTTGAGTTTGTGCTGTGGCAGTGGCATCCTTTGCCTGTACTTGTGCGGTTGCTGTTTCGCTGGTTGCTTGTGCTGTTTTCATCCTACTCTCGGAAGTGGCTTGTACTGCTGCCGTCGCATTGCTTGCGAATGTTTGGGCTGTGCTTGTCAAATATGCTCCTGCTTGTGCTGTTTTTGTGGCTTGTACTGTAGTCGAAGTCCGAGCCAGTAATGGGGACTGAATAGCAAAGAAAGCACAAACAGCTACCAGAAGAAATGCCAATACTCCCATTAGAACAGAGGAAAGCGTTCTCTTCCGTACTGGTTTCTTCCTTTGTACTGGTGGCGGAACGGATGAAACGACCTGGAGTGTTACTGATATTGGCGGCTCTGGCGGTTTTGGCAGCAGTAGAGTACTAGCTTGTTCCAAAGCTGACACAAAATCTTGTATACGGGCATACCGTTGCTTTGGAGATTTAGCGAGAGCTTTGAGAATGACTGCATCGACCTCTGGTGGGAGAGACGGAACTAGACTACTTGGTGGCTCTGGTTGCACATTCAAATGCTGATACATCAGTTGGAGTTGATTGCCTTGAAAGGGCAGCTGGCCCGTCAGGAGTTGATAGGCCATGATGGCCAGAGCATACTGATCGGTAGCATAGGTCTCATTGTCCGCCCATTGTTCCGGAGCCATATAAGTGGGCGTGCCACGCATCCCCTGCCCGATACTGGTTGTGGCATCCATAATGGCTGCCGTCCCAAAATCAGCAAGCAGCAAATCGGGCAAAGCAAAGGCACTTTGACTACGAATCAGAAAGTTGGAAGGCTTCACATCGCGGTGAATGATCTGATGATCATGAGTAGCTTGCAAGGCATCCGCTGCCTGTTTGAGCAGAAAGAGAGTTTCGGAGAGAGAGAGTGGGGTGGCCGTATTCCTTTGACGGAGCCAGGTTTCCAGAGAACCATCCGGGCAAAAGGGCATGACCATATATGGCACTTTCGTTCCCTGTATCTGCGCCTCACCGTACTCATGTAAAGGTAAGATATGTGGATGGTTCAGGCGAGCGATGGCCTTGGCCTCACGCTGAGAAAGGCGCAATGCCTCCTGCAGCTTATCAGGATCAGCCGCCATAAGCGGGTCTATGCGAATCACTTTCAGAGCAACTTGACGAGGGAGTCGTTCGTCTTCTGCGAGGTAGACATCTCCCATCCCACCACTACCAAGGGGGTGTAGGAGTCGATAGTGATCTATGAGCTGATTAAGTTGCATTGTTGGCCTCCTCGTCGCGCCAAGAAGTACAATTCTTCTCTTGAAGAAGTTGACCTGGGTTGGAAAATCTATAAGTGCCGAACTGTCTTCTGCTTTCCTGGCAGACAGTCCTCCTGCTTTCCCATGTTGTTTTATCTTGCTAAGGTGTGCTAGCCAAAGAAAGTATAGCACATCGATACCTTCAACTGCTCTTCTTTCCAGGCTCATCTGTGCAAAAAAATGAACCTCACCCGATAGTATGACAACTGTCACATCTAAATCAGTACACAATTCGTGACACGACTCCCATCACAATATGACAGCTTAATGGATATACTCTAAACAAGCCTGAGACAGCAACGTCGAGGGGTACGACCCCACTAACCGGTGAAATTGGGGGGAGGATTGAAAAAAGCGACGGTCCAGGGCATGATGTGCTTATGCAAAAGAGTACAACAGAGCCGATGGACGCGTCGAACCAATTTTGCCCGAACGCGGCGTGTTCTGCAAGAGGCCAAATCGGAGAGGGCAACATTCGGATTCGTGACCGCAAACGGCAACGCTATCGCTGTACAAGGTGTAAACAGACGTTTAGTGCTCGACGAGGAACCATGTTGGAAGGGCTTCGCAAGCCGACGAAACTGATTGTGATCGTGGTGACATTACTTGCCTATGGCTGTCCAGTGCAGGCCATTGTCCATGCCTTCGGCCTAGATGAGCGCACCGTGGCGGATTGGCAAAAGCGAGCCGGAAAGCATTGTCAACAGATGCATCACGCCGTCGTCGAGCAAGGGAAGGTGGAGACCTCTCAGGTGCAAGCTGATGCGCATTCGGGCCAAAGGGCGAAAACTGATTGCCTGGATGGGCATGGCTCTTGATGCCACGAGCCGCTTATGGATGGCAGGAGTGGTCAGCACTCGTCGCGATCGCGACTTGGCCGATCGGTTACTGCACCAGGTGCGCGCCTGTTGTCAAGCGAGCCATGCTCTGCTGGTCTGTACCGACGGATGGGCCGCCTACGTGCGCCGTGTCGGCGGTTCTGAAATCCCCGTGAGACACGGGAGAGGGAGAGAGCAAGAACCTCTAGGACAAGAGCTTACCCGGCGAGGAAACTCAAAGGTGGACTGTAGCATGCTCCTAAAGTGGAAAACGAGAGAAGACATGTATCTCGCTGTTCTGCGAGTCCTGTGTGCATGGGGAAACCGGACAATTGTTGAACCCCAGTTCCCGCACGATGCTGTCCACATCCGTCATTCCATGTCGAACATGGCGACGCTGGAAAAGGCATTCGGGAGAGGCAAATGCGCAAGATCCATCCACGAGCCCTCGTGGATGGAACGCTCTCTCCGGCGAGTGGCAGGTAATGAACCTGAGAGGGAACACAAAGGCACCTAAACACACTCAACGTTTCATAGACGCACAAGCGGGATCGCCTAAACGTCGCGAGACGCATGGTGATGGAACCCCCATCCTACCAGGAGATGCGACAATGAGGCCACATACCTGGGAAGGGGCAGCTCATGAAAAGGGGCCAGAGCGTCTTGCTGATACCAAGACGCAGGGAAGGGATCAGCAAGTTTCTAAAGGCAGAGGTATGCGAAATGCAAACGACTGACGTACTCTTAGGGCTTCTTCGTGAGCGAGGCAAGCGAGGCTTGCCACTGACACGCATCTATCGACAACTCTTCAACCCACACCTGTATCGGACAGCTTACGGGCGCATCTACCGGAACAAAGGCGCCATGACGCCCGGCGTGACGGAGGAAACCGCAGACGGCATGGCGCTGGAGAAAATTGGTGCCATCATTCAAGCAGTGCGGCAAGAACGGTATCAATGGCAACCAGCACGACGAACCTGCCTTCTCAAGAAAAACGGGAAGAAAAGGCCACTGGGTATGCCTGTCTGGAGCGATAAACTGCTGGCGGAAGTGATGCGCATGATCTTGGATGCCTACTTCGATGCACCATTCAGTGATCACTCTCACGGCTTCCGGCCGCAACGTGGCTGCCATACGGCTCTGCGAGACATTTACCATACCTGGAAAGGCCCCGTTTGGATCAGCGAGGGCGACATCGCTGATTGCTTTGGAAGCCGTGATCACGAGCTGATCCTCTCCACCCTGGGAGAACATATTCAGGATGGACGCTTTTTGGGTTTGCTCAAAAAGCTGCTGGATGCGGGCTACCTGGAAGAGTGGAAACTGAACAAAACGCTCAGCGGAGTCCCCCAAGGCTCGATCTTGAGTCCCGTTTTGTCCAATATCCTACTCAGCAAACTCGACCGGTTTGTGGAAAGCAGACTCATCCCCCGCTCCACCAAAGGAGACAGAAGGAAACCCAACCCCGCCTACCACAGGCTCCGGATACAAGCCTCTCGTTTGCGCCAAAAAGGGCAGAGGGAGGCTGCTCGAAAATGCAAACAACAGGCGCAACACCTTCCTTCTGGAGAAACGCATGACCCCGACTACCGACGGTGACGCTATTGCAGATATGCCGACGATTTCGCACTGGCCTTCATCGGACCAAAGGAAGAGGCAGAAGAGATCAAGCACTACCTCCGAACATTCCTGCGCGAAGCACTCAAACTCGATTTGTCGGAGGAAAAGACCGTGATCACCCATGCAAGGAGTCAAGCAGCCACATTCCTGGGATACGAGAGCCCCACGCTGCAAAGCGACAGCAAGCAATACCGCGATAAAAAGGGGCGGAAAAACCGAAGGATCAACGCGAACATTGGCCTTCGCGTGCCACACACCGTCGTGCAAGAGAAATGCAAGCGATACATGCGCAAGAACAAACCCATTCATCGAGCAGAGGTGCTCAATGAGAGTGACTACAGCATCATCGCCACCTATCAACTGGAATATCGGGGGATCGTCAATTACTACCGGATGGCTTACAACCTTCACACGCTCCACACCCTCAAATGGGTGATGCAAATCTCGCTGGCAAAGACGCTGGCCCGCAAACATCAGATCCCGGTGGCCAAGGTCTACACAAAATACAAGGCCAACCTGGATATCCAAGGAAAAAGCTACAAAGGACTGCAAGTCACCGTTCCCCGTGAAGGGAAGAAACCGCTGGTAGCCACATGGGGAGGTATCCCACTCATATGGGATGTCAATGCGTCCAGAGAGGACCCGACCCACACCAGATGGGGGAGTCGGTCAGAACTGGAAAAACGGCTTCTGGCCCAGGTCTGTGAACACTGTGGGGCAACGCGCATGACCGACCAGATCGAAGTCCAT
>WNGH01006166.1_pt1 | contig 17103 bp, 11 predicted proteins | sample 5400631 | NCBI WGS metagenome assembly WNGH01 (sample SAMN13153373, study PRJNA577476) | soil metagenome | isolation source: 115 cm soil or saprolite under Garry oak tree replicate 1 | place: USA:California | collected 2016-06-15
AGCCGCTGGCGCTGCTGTGGGGCCGTGTGCGGATCCGCCACCAGCTTCGCGATCGCGTGGCGCTTGAGCAGGATGCGCGCCTCCTCCACGCCAGCCCGCGCGAGGTAGCGCGCATCGGCGCTGGTCGCGAACGCGACGACGAGCACTGTGGGAACGCCGATCCCCCCCCACGCGAGCAGTCTCCGCGCCACCCGGCCCCAGTTGGGCGGCCGGCGCTCGACCTGCCCGGTCTGTCCGCTTATGGGGTCCATCGCAGCCCCATGCGCTGGCGCGCGCCGAGTGTGTCGTCCGCCCGATAGGCATAGTCGAGGTGGAGGCGCCCCAGCTCGAGACTTCCTCCCCACGTGAACGGCGAGGCCGCCGTCGTGACCGAATGCCCCACATACCCCACCCGCGCCAGGAGCCCGAGGCCGGGCTTCACCACGCCGCCTTCGACGCCGAGCACGAGAAACGGACTTCCCCCTCCGGTTCCCCGCGACGGCCACTGACCTTCGACCGTCGTGAGCAGGCGGTAGCTCCCCTGCGGATCCACGTAGTTCATCGTGAAGCCGGCCCGTGTGCGCCGCGGCAGATGCGAGCCGCCTCCCAGGTCACCGCCGATGTTCTGGACGGTCGCGCCCAGCGCCATGATGTCGAATACGGCGATCGCGATGCCGACGTCGCCCGCCCAGGCGTCGGCCCGGGTGCCCGCCACGGTCTCGCGTGCGTACTTGACCGAGGTGCCGATCGCCGCGAGGCCCGTCCGGAACACGAGCGACGATACGCCCAGGAGATCCGCCGACGTGTACGTCTGCCCCAGTGCCGCGGCGCCGGCGCCCCAGGTGAACCGCCCCGCGCGCAGCGCCATCGCTCCGGTGGAGAGCGTGGCGCCCGATGGATACGCCTCGTACGACCCCTCCAACGCCAGGCGGTGAATCGTCGCGAGGCCGGCAGGGTTCGTGAAGATGGCGCCCGCATCGCCGACGATCGCCGCACCGGCACCGCCCATGCCTGCCAGCCGGGCGGAGCCGGGAACCACAGCAAGCGCGCTTCCGGTCTGGGCGGTTAGTGACGGTGCGATGAAGGCGTTGCAGAGAAGCGTCACGGAAATGCGTCGCGCGACACCGTACGGGGCCCTCACTGAAGGCGCAGAACGTTCAAACGGGGAGCCAGAGATGCCCGCAGGGGGTATCCCGTGCTGTTCGAGAACAGCAGCGTGAAGCCAACGGCGCCGGCCGCCTGCTGAGCCAAGTAAAAGCTGCCCGATCCGCTGTGCAGCGTGCCGGCGAGGTTGATGGCGCTGCCGTCGCCCGAGGCGGGGAGCAGAGAGTACGCGCTTGGATAGGGAGGCGGATTGGGCTGGGTCCGCGGGATACAGGCGTCGTGGATCGTCCGGTAATCCGTCCGGAATCGCCAACGTTTGTACTGCAGCTCGGGAGGCGCCGTGAAGGTCGGCAGGTCCGACACATAGTTGGCGAGCGCCCACTGTTCGACGACCGTCGCGAACGGCGTACCCGTCACGTTGGTCACGTTGGGCGCCCCAATGAACGTCGTACGGTCGAGCGCGCGTGTCACCACGTTATTCGCGAGCCTCGTCGTGTCGCTCGAGAACCGGTCCACCAGGTAGCGCACGAACAGCCAGTAGGCGCCCCGGTTCGCGAGTCCTCCGATCCCGGACGAGTCCACCAGGACGTGGCTCTCGGGAGCCGCGAGATACTGAGCGGAATTGTACAGGTCGCCGGCGATGAAGTAGCAGAAGGTCGTGCTATCGCCGGGGAGGAATAAGCGGGCACCCATCTCCTCGGCGTAGTGGGACAGCCCTTCGTTCAACCAGAGGTCCTCGCCCAGGGGGTTGCCGCGCAGCAGCACGTGCTGGTTGAAGCTGATCATGTGCTGGAACTCGTGGATGAACGTGCCCGGCACGCTGTGCTTCACGCCGGCCGCCGTGTGGAGACAGCTCAGCGTCCCGCTCGGATCGGGGACAATCGAGTAGAAGATTTCGGCCAAGTTAGGGGCCGGATTGAACTGGGATTGGGGTAGCAGGTCGCCGCCGAAGAAGTAGCCCCCGATGTAGCCGCCCGTACAGGGGCTCGGGACGAGGGAGTTCACCTTGCCGGTCATGAGGACGATCACGACGCCGTTATTGTCGATGTCCGATTCCCGCCCGAACGCGGACGTGTCGGCCGCGTACAGCAGCGTGTCGAACAGCAGGCGCAGCGAATCGAGATCGGCGGTCGACAGCGCACGCCCGTTGGCCTCGTCCGCGCTGTCCTGGAACACGGCGATATGCGTTCCTACATTGCGCGCGAAGGCAACGACGGTTGGATGCGTCGTGCAGCTGGAGTTGCCGCACACGTTGAACACGCGTCTGTCGCCCACCATGGGCGGTACGCGCGCGAGCGGCGCCACCGCCTGAGGCCGGTTGAGTACGCCCACCTGGCTCGCCAGCTCCCGCTCTGCTCGCCGCAGCGTAAGGTCAAACTGCTGTTGGGGAGGAAGGGCGCGTGCAGTGCTCCTGAGCGCGGCAGCGAATTGCGGGGCGGCCGCCGGCACGGTGGCCCCGTGCAACAGGAACCCTGACGCGTCGTCAGGCACGCCGCTGACCGCCTGCGGCACCAGGAGATACTGACGCGCCGACGCGGACGGGTTGGTGCCGAACACCGCGCACCCCGCCGTCTGTGTGGGATCGATCGCCGTATATCCTGCGACCGCGAGACTGACTTGCCCCGCGCTCGCGCCGGTGCACGGTGCGAGCTTGGCCTGCGTGCTCGAGCTACAGGCGACCACCCAGAGCGACGACAGTCCCGCCAGGAGACCCCTCGGCATCGGCAATGTCCTCCGTGATTTCCCCCGCCCGTCGGAGCGCCTGGCGGAAGCAGATCGGCCCGACCACCTCGTGCACCCCAATCATCGCTAGCGCGAGGGTCTCGAGCGAGACCCCCCACTCGGGAAACGCGCGCCGGGCCACCTGAACCAGCCCGAGTGCGCTCCCCGCCTGCGGCACCAGGCCAAGCCATCCCTCGCGCGCGAGCAGGGGAGTCACGCTCGGGTGGCGTCCCGCCCAGAGCAGGCCGTAACGCAGGCTCGTGGCCCGCAGCCCCACCAGCAGCAGCACCCACGGCCACAGCTCGGCCAACGCGCTCAGGCGCAGGCCGGCACCCGCCAGGACGAAGAATAAGATGTAAACGGACGGCCACCCCCGTTTCAGCTCGTGACGCACCCGCTCGCCCTCGACCGGGGAGAAACTCGCGAGGTAGAGCCCGGCGGCGAGCGCGACGAGGATGGTCTCGAGCTGCGCGACGCGCGCCACCTCGGCTGCAACCAGGGCGACGGCACCAAGGAACAGCGGCGTGTGGCGCCGCAGCAGCCGCAGGTAGCGACTCACGCCGTAGCCGAGCAGGGCGCCGACGGCGAGCGAGGCCGCGAGCCCGAGCAGCGCGTGGCCGGCAGCCGACGCGTTCAACGCACCCGCGCTGGCGAACGCCTTGCCGGCGGCGAGCAGCAGGGTGAACAGGATCGCCGCGGCCACGTCCTTGAGTACCGTAACGGCCAGGAGCGTGCGCGCGAACGGGCCGCCGGCCCCGAGCTCGCTGAGCATACCCATCGCCACGGCGGGTGACGACACGGCCGCCAGGCCGCCGAGCGCGAGCGCGACCGCCACCGCGTCGCCGGTGGGCTGGTGCACCGTGAGCGGGAACCAGGGACTCACCGACAGGAGCACGGCCGCAACGACGAGGAGTGGCACTACGATCGCGCCCCCCACGAGGCGCCCCAGCGCGACGAGCTGGCCGCGCAGCGGCGGCAGCGCGAGCTCCGAGCCGGCGGCGAGCGCGATCACGCCGAGCGCCACGTCGCCGATGAAGCGCAACGCGTCCACTTCGTCGTGTCGCACCAGGCCGAGCCACGGGCCCACGACGAACCCGACGAGCACGTAGCCGGTGATGCGCGGCAGCCGCGCGCGACGGGCCAGGTCGCCGCCCAGGAACGCGGCGAGCAGCAGGAAGCCGAGCGCGAGCGTGGCGCGCGCCTCGAGCGCGGCACCCGCAGTCACCCGATGAAAAAGGGCCATCATCAGGCCCAGGGCGAACAAGCTCGCGATTCCGCGCATCGGGCGCAAAATATCCGGCGCGGTGCGGTTTTGACAATGCACGCGGCCGCCGATATCTTCCGCTAGCCGTATGGCGTTCGTCCACCTCCACACGCACAGCGAGTACTCCCTCCTCGACGGCGCCAACCGGATTCCGGAGCTGCTCGACCGGATCCACGCGCTGGGCATGGACTCCCTCGCCATCACCGATCACGGCAACCTGCACGGGGCATGGCAGTTCCACGCCGAAGCCAGGGCGCGCAAGCTGCGCCCGATCCTCGGCTTCGAGGCCTACCTCGCGTTCGGGAGCCGGCACAAGCGCGAGCGGGCGCCCGAGGCTCCCGCCGCCTACTCGCACCTCGTGCTGCTCGCGAAGAACCGCACCGGCTACCGGCATCTCGTCAAGCTCTCGTCCATCGGCTTCCTCGAGGGCTATTATCGCCGGCCCCGCATCGATCGCGAAGTGCTCGAGCAGTATCGCGAGGGCGTGATCGGCCTCGCCGCGTGTCTCTCGGGCGAGATCGCCCTGTATCTGCGGCAGGGCAACTACGAGGCCGCCAAGGCGAGCGCACAGTACTTCGCGCGCGTGTTCGGGCCGGACGGTTTCTGGCTGGAGGTGCAGAACCACGGGCTCGCGGAAGAGCGGACCGTCGCCGCAGGCATGTTCCAGCTGGCCGCCGAGCTGGGTCTCCCGGTGGTCGCCACGAACGACGCGCATTACTTGAAGAAGGAAGACGCCGAGGCGCACGACGTGCTGCTCGCGATCGGCACGGGGAAAGACCTGGACGATCCCAACCGGTTTCGCTTTTTCGGCCAGGAGAGTTACGTCAAGTCGGAGCCCGAGATGGGCGCCCTGTTCCCGGACCGTCCGGACGTGCTGGCCGAAACCGCGCGCGTCGCGGAGTTGTGCGAGTTCGATTTCGAGAAGCGCTATTTCCTGCCGCAGTACCCGCGCCCGGCGGGATTCGCCTCCGACAACGACCTGCTGGTCCATCTGGCGCGCGCGGGCGCGCTGGCCCGCTACGGCGACCCCCTTCCCGGTCCCGTCGCCGAGCGGCTCGACTACGAGCTGGGCGTCATCTCGCACACGGGATACGCGGGTTATTTCCTCATCGTCTACGACATCGTGAAGGCCGCGAAGGATCGCGCGATCCCCGTGGGGCCGGGGCGCGGCTCGGCGGCGGGCTCGCTGGTCGCGTACGCGCTGGGGATCACGGACATCGATCCCCTCAAGTTCGACCTGCTGTTCGAGCGGTTCCTGAACCCCGAGCGTGTCTCCATGCCGGACATCGACCTCGACTTCTGCTTCGAGCGGCGGGGCGAGGTGATTCAGTACGTGCGCGAGCGCTACGGGCGGGATTCGGTCGGGCAGATCATCACGTTCGGGACCCTCAAGGCGCGCGCCGCCTTCCGCGACGTGGCGCGGACGCTGCGCGTCGAGCCGGGCGAGGTCGATCGCTTCACCAAGCTCATTCCAGCCGGGCCGGGCGTGAGCACCACACTGGCGGACGCGCCCGAGCGCTCTCCCGAGCTGAAGCAGCTCGTCCGCCAGGACGAGCGGGTGCGCAAGATCCTCGAGCTGGGGTCGCGCATCGAGGGATTGGCGCGCCACGCGTCGGTGCACGCGGCGGGCATCGTGATCGCGCCCGGACCGCTCACCGACTACGTGCCGGTCTGCCTCGCCCCTCAGGAGCCGGACGCCATCATCACGCAGTACGACATGGTGGCGCTCGAGCAGGTCGGGATGCTCAAGATCGACGTGCTCGGCCTCCGCACCCTGACCGTGATCCACGACGCGGTGGGGATGGTGCAGGCGCGGCACGGCATCCGCCTCGACATGGACGCGCTGGACTTGGCGGATCCCGCGGTCTACCGGCTGCTGGGATCAGGGCGCACGGCGGGTGTCTTCCAGTTTGAGTCGCCGCTCGCCACCGACTGCCTCCGCAACATGAAATGCGACCGGTTCGACGACCTGGTCGCCACCAACGCGCTGCTCCGGCCCGGACCGCTCGACACCGGGATGCACCTCGTCTTCATCAATCGCAAGCTGGGGCGCGAGCCGGTCCGCTACCCCCATCCCGCCCTGGAGGAGATCCTCAAGCCGACGTACGGCGTCATCACCTATCAGGAGCAGGTGATGCGCATTGCGAACGTGCTCGCCGGCTTCTCGCTCGCCGAAGCCGACGTGCTGCGCAAGGCGGTGGGCAAGAAGGACAAGGAGCTGATCCAGCACGAGCTCGGCCGCTTCGTGAAGCGTGCGGTGGCGCCCCCTCTGGGGCACGACCGGCGCACGATCGAGGACATCGCCGCGCAGATCGAAACGTTCGGCCGCTACGGGTTCAACAAGTCGCACGCGGTCGCGTACTCGGTGCTCTCCTACCAGACGGCGTGGCTCAAGGCGCACTACCCCGCGGAGTTCATGGCCGCGCTGCTCTCGTCGGAGATCGGCGACACCGACAACGTGGTGCGCTACATCAACGAGGCGCGCGAGCTGGGTCTCGAGGTCCTCCCCCCCGACGTGAACGAGTCGGGCTTCAAGTTCACGGTGGTGGGCGACCAACGGATCCGCTTCGGCCTGGGCGCGATCAAGAACGTGGGCGTGGGCGCGATCGAGTCCATCCTCGCGGGCCGCCAGGCGGACGGACCGTACCGCTCGCTCGTGGAGCTGTGCGAGCGCATCGACCTGCGGCTCTGCAACAAGCGCGTGATCGAGGCGCTTGTCGACGCGGGCGCGTGCGACGGCCTGGGCGGCCACCGCGCCCAGCTGGTGGCGGCGCTCGACACGACGTTCGCCGAAGCGCTGGCGCGCCAGCAAGAGCGGATCGCGGGCCAAGGGGCCTTGTTTGGTGACGAGGCTCGCATCCCGCATCCGGCATCCCGCCTCCCGGAGGTCCCCCTCCGGTCGGAGCACGAACGGCTCGCCCGCGAGAAGGCCGTGCTCGGATTCTTCATTTCCGGGCATCCCCTGGACCGCTACCGCGCGGAGGTGGAGCTTTTCGGGACCCGCACCACCGCCACGCTGGGCCAATGGAACGAGCAGAAGGTCCGGATCGCGGCGGTGGTGACGGTGCTAAAGCGACAGATCTCCAAGAAGTCGGGCGCCGAGTATGCGCGACTCACGCTCGAGGACTTCCACGGCACGGCGGAGGCGTTGGTGTTTCCCGAGGCGTGGGCCAAGCTCAACGAGGTGATCCGCCCCGACGGAGCGCTGCTCCTGTCGGGCGGCTACAGCGCGCGCGACCGCGACGAGGAGCAGGCGCCGTTCATCGTCGAGGCCGCGCAGCCGCTCGACGAGCTGAAGACGGCGGGCGCGATCGCCGTGGCGTTGCGCTGGTCCCCGCTCACGCCGCCGCCGCCCGACGCCAGTCGCGCGGTGGCGGCGCTGTGCGCCGCGCATCCAGGACCGGCCCCGGTGCTGGTGGAATGGAGCGACAACGGCGCCGCTCCCGCTCGCCTCCGCAGCCGCACGCTGCGCGTGGAGGTGGCGGACGACCTGCTGGCGGCGTTGCGTGAGCTGGTCGGGCCCGACAACGTCCATTTGGTCCGGACGACCTGACCCGTGGCGACCCACACGCTGGACTTCGAGCGCCCGCTGCTCGAGCTGGAGCGGCAGATCGAGGAGATGAAGCGCGTCGCCGCCGAGACGGCCGTGGACGTCGCGAAGGAGCTCGCCCCGCTCGAGAAGAAGCTCGCCGAGCTCCGGGCCGAGATCTACAAGAACCTGACGCCCATGCAGCGCGTTCAGGTGGCGCGCCATCCGAAGCGGCCCTACACGCTCGACTACCTGAGCACCGTGTTCACCGACTTCGTGGAGCTGCACGGCGACCGGCTGTTCCGCGACGACCCGGCGATCGTCGCGGGATGGGCGCGGCTCGACGGCGTCAGCGTCATGGTCATCGGCCACCAGAAGGGTCGTGACACGAAGGAGAACCTGCGGCGCAATTTCGGGATGGCGCATCCCGAGGGCTACCGCAAGGCGCTGCGCCTGATGCGCCTCGCCGAGCAGTTCCGCGCTCCCGTGATCACATTGGTGGACACGCCGGGCGCCTACCCCGGGCTCGGCGCCGAGGAGCGCGGCCAGGCCGAGGCGATCGCGCGCAACCTGGTCGAGATGGCCACGCTGCGCACCCCGATCCTCACCGCCGTGATCGGCGAAGGCGGATCCGGTGGCGCCCTCGCCGTGGGTCTGGCGGACCGGGTGGTGATGCTCGAGAACTCGGTGTACTCCGTCATCTCCCCCGAGGGGTGCGCCGCCATCCTGTGGAAGGACGCGAGCCAGCGCGAACGCGCCGCCGAGGCGCTCAAGATCACCGCCGAGGATCTGCAGGAGCTCGGCGTGATCGACGAGATCATCCCCGAGCCCCCGGGCGGGGCGCACGCCGATCCCGAAGCGGCGGCGGAGGCGTTGGGCGAGACGCTGCAACGCCACGTGCGTCAGCTGCGCAAGATCAAGATCGACAAGCTCCTCAAACGACGGGAAGAGAAGTACCTTTCGATGGGTGCGCTGAGCGAGAAGTGAGTTGAACGACGTCGTCGAAGTCCGGTTCAAAGGGAACCGCAAAGAATACTTCACCTGGCCCTCACCCGAGCCGCTCGCCCTGCACGAGGCCGTGATCGTGGAGGTGGAGCGGGGCGAGGACCTCGGCCGCGTGTCCGCCGTCGGGCCCGTGGCCGCCAAGAAGTGCGGCTCGGGATGCAGCGGCTGCAGCCTCGCCGAGGCTCCCGCCCCGGTCTCCCACCGCATCCTGCGCCGGGCCACCCCGGACGACACCACGCTGGCCGAGCGGTTGCACCTCGATGAGGACCAGGTGCGCCGCAAAGTGATGGATCGCGTCCACCAGCACAGCCTGCCGATGAAGGTCTCCGATGCCGAGTGGCAGTGGGACAAGAAGAAGCTCACGGTCTACTTCACGGCCGAGCAGCGGGTGGACTTCCGCGCGCTGGTGCGGGACCTCGCGAGCCTGTTCCACACGCGCATCGAGCTGCGCCAGATCGGGGCGCGCGACGAAGCCAAACGCCTCGACGGCGTGGGCCGGTGCGGCCGGCAATACTGCTGCTCGAGCTGGCTGCCCGAGCTCCGGCCCGTGAGCCTGTCGCTCGCCAAGGATCAGCACCTGTCGCTCAACCCGTCGCAGATCTCGGGCGGCTGCGGGCGCCTGCTCTGCTGCCTGCGCTACGAGCACGACTTCTACGTGCAGACGCGCAAGCGCTTCCCCAAGGAGGGCAGAATCCTGCGCACGGCAGCCGGTGCCGAGCGCGTGCTCGCCGTCGACATCTTCCGCGAGACCGTGACGCTCCGCCTGGAGGGTGGGGACGGCGACACGCGCGTGGTGGCGCTCGAGAAGCTCACGGGGGAAACAGCGCGCGTGGAGCCCCCCGTTGCCTAAGTTCTACCTCACGACGGCAATCGACTACTCGAACGGCGAACCGCACCTGGGGCACGCGCTCGAGAAGGTCGGTGCGGACTGCATCGCCCGCTACCACCGGTTGCGCGGCGACGACGTCCACTTCCTGATGGGAATGGACGAGCACAGCCAGTCCGTCATCCAGGCCGCCGCACGCTCGGGCGTGACGCCGCAGGTGTGGGTCGATCGCATGGCCGACACGTTCGCCGGGTACTGGCGCCGCCTCGGCTGCAGCTATGACGACTGGATTCGGACCACGGAGCCGCGGCACGCCCGCTCGGTCACCGCCCTGCTCGAGCGCATCCGGCAGCGCCGTCCTCAGGATCTGTTCGAAGCCGAGTACGAGGGGCTCTACTGCACCGGGTGCGAGGAATTCAAGACCGGGGCCCAGATCGTGGACGGGCACTGCGTGGAGCACCCCACGCTCGAGCTGATCCCGACGCGCGAGCGCAATCACTTCTTTCGGTTGAGCGCCTACCGCGACGCGGTGCTCGAGCGCATCCGCTCCGGCGCCCTCTCGGTCGAGCCCCAGATCCGCCGCAACGAGGTGGTGCGGCTGCTCGAGGCGGGGCTGCAGGACATCTCGATCTCGCGGCAGCGCCAGCCCTGGGGCATCCCCTTCCCGGGCGACCCGCAGCAGACCGTGTACGTGTGGTTCGACGCCTTGATCAACTATTTGTCCGCCACCGGATTCCCCGAAGCTGGCTTCGAGCGCCTGTGGCCCGCCGATCTGCACGTCATCGGCAAGGGCATCACGCGCTTCCACTGCGTGATCTGGCCCGCGATGCTGCTCGCGGCCGAGCTGCCCCCGCCGCGCGCGGTGTGGGCGCACGGGTACGTACAGTGGTCGGGCGCCAAGCTGAGCAAGACCGCCGGCGCGGCCGTCAGTCTGAGCGAGGCGATCGACTATCACGGGGCCGACGCGCTGCGGTACTTCCTGCTGCGCGAAGTCGGGTTCGAGAACGACGGCGACTTCACGTGGGAGCGGTTCGACGCGCGCTACACCTCCGAGCTCGCCGACACCCTCGGCAATCTCGTGTCGCGCTCGCTCACGATGATCACGAATTACCGCGGTGGCGTGGTGCCGCGCGACCCCTGCAACTACGACACGCCGCTCGAGACCGCGGCGCGCAGTGCGCTGGCGGCGTACGCAGGCGCCATGGACGCGAACCGCGTGCAGGAAGGCGCCGCCCAGCTGGTCGCGCTCGCCAGCGCCGCCAACCGCTACGTGGAAGAAACGGCGCCGTACAAGCTCGCCAAGCAGCCCGAGCGAGCCGCGCAGCTCGACTCCGTACTCGCCAACCTGGCGCGCACGGTGGGCCGCCTCGCGGTGCTGGCGCAGCCGTTCGTCCCGACCGCGGCGGAGACCGTCTGGGGCACCCTCGGCCCAGCCCCGTCACAGCCGCTCACGACCGTACGACTGCGAGATCTGGACACCCTGGACCTGGCAGGCAGGCGCATCTTGAGACCGCCCATCCTGTTCCCCAAGCCCCGCGCGGCTCAGGCGTAAGGCCCTGGGGAAGTGTGATATAGCTCACGTCGGGGCCATGTTGAGGACCGTTGACGACCCGGACGGCGAGGCGTAGGTTAGGACTCCCACGGGCGACCGGGCCCACGCCCTGTCCGGATGCTCCCTTCGGTTGGTACCTGCGTACCGGCGCGCGCGCGCCGGCCACACGTGTTTGATGTGAGGTCTTGAACCGGCTGATGCGGAAGAAGGCGGAGCGACGCTGGACCCTGATGGTGGTGCCTCACGGCTCGGGCTTGTCGCGCGCCGTCGAGGTATCGCAGACGTTCGTGAAAACCCTGGTGGGCATCGGCAGCGTGGTGGCGCTGACGTTCCTGGTGCTGGGCGTCGCCGCCATCTCGCGTGGCGTGAACATCACGCGCAGCCGCGCGCTCGAAAACGAAAACCGCGTCCTGGGATCGGCGGTCCCGCCGGCACCTGGTCGGAGGGTGACAGCCTCAAGGCACTCGGTCCCGACGGTCGGGAGGCGCTCGCGGCGCGGCTCGACGTGGACGTCCTCTCGCGGCGAGCCAACATCCTGGTGCGGTCGCTCAATCAGGCATTCGATTCGCTGTCGCACCAGCGCGACCGGCTCGCGGCCACGCCGTCGATCATGCCGACCAAGGGCTGGCTCACGAGCGCGTTCATGCGGGAGCGGGTGCATCCGATTCTCCATCTGGCGCGGCCGCACGAGGGGATCGACGTCTCGGCGCCCATGGGCGCCGAAATCGACGCGCCCGCCGCGGGCATCGTGACGGACGTCAAGTGGGAAGAGGGGTACGGCAACATGATCACGCTGGACCACGGCTTCGGGTTGGTGACGCGCTTCGCGCACTGCTCGAGGATTATCGCCGCGCGTGGCCAGCGCGTGAAGCGCGGGGAGAAGATTGCCTACGTCGGCTCGACGGGACTCTCGACCGGGCCGCACTTGCACTACGAGGTGTGGGTGAACCACAAACCGGTGGACCCGCTGAAGTACGTGATGCCGGATGCGATCGTGGACTGAGGGTCGGCCTTGGACGAGCGGCGCGAGGGGACGCAAGGTGTTGCGTCCCCTCTCGTGTTTGTGGCTGGGACTGCTCGGGGTCGGGGGTTGTGGGGGTGCGCGTGCCGGGATCGAGCCGTCGAGTGCGCCGACCGGCGGTAGGGTCATCATGGCCGATGCGATCGCCAAGTCCGGCGCCAAGACGGCGTGGGACGCCGTGCGGTTCACCGTTCCCAACGTGCAGCTGCGAGAGGTCCGCGGGGAGCCCGCCCGGATCCAGCGCCGCGGGCGGGCCAGCCTCTACCAGGACGACCAGGTGCGCGTGATCCTCGATCACGTGCCCATCGACGATCTCCGGGTGCTCAGGCAAGTCGCCGCCACCGATATCCTCACGATCGAGATCCTCACGGGTCTCGATGCCACTACCCTATACGGCGCCGCTTCGACGTCCGGCGTCATCGTGATCACGACGACCACGGGCGGACATCCCTGACACATCGCGGGGGCGCCCCGCAGGCCGCCCCCGTGTCGTCGCTCGTGGCGCGGCGCCCCCCTCACGGATTGCGGTCGGTGCACCCGTGGAAGTTCGGGTTGTTCAACTCCTCCACCGGAATCGACATCTGGATCGCGTCTCCGTAGTTTCCACCCTTGAACCACGGGCCGTTCGGATAAACCGAATTGATCGCGCGGCCGTACCCCCCGACTCGACCGACGCCTGGGACCGACGTCGCTCGCACCAGTCGGCGCATGTCGCCCAGCCGGTGACCAGTCGAAAACATCCAGAATCCCCGCTCCCGAAACAGCACGTCCACCCGCAAGCTGTCACCGAGCGACGGCCCAGGGTCCGTGAGCGGGGCGAGCGTTGTGCCCTGCACCGGCCGGAAGCTCGTGTCCTGAGGGACCGGCAACAGTGTCGTGTCAGCCCGCAGGGCGTTCAGCTCGCCAAGCCATGTGGCCGCGTCGCCCTCGCGGAGCGCCACCTCGGCCACGATCAACCGCGCCTCGACTCCGCTCGCGATCGTCACGGAGCTCGTCCGCCCCCAAGCTCCCTGTCGGATGACTTTGGTAGGGAACGCGGTGTCGAAGATACCGTCCGGGCCCGTCTTGGTCGGGATCCGCGGATCGCCGATCTTCGGGGACGACGCGAACGCGGGTGGCAGGATGATCGGATCCTTGACCGAATCGCCCTTTACATACGGCAGCCCGGTCCCACCCTCCACGTCGCCCATGGTGTAGCGGCGAGAGTTTGCGTTCAACGCCCAAAGCTGGTTGTCGTTGACGTTCAACGAGTGTGTGACGTCGTAGCGAAACGAGCGCGGCACACCCGCGACGGCGGCTCGTGCGCCCGCCGTGTCGCCGCGGTTCAGCATCGCGCGGCCCCTGATCACCTTCGCGAAGTTCGCCACGCGAGCGGAGTCCGCTCCCCGCACAATGCCGAGGGCGGAGTCGGCGTTGGCGACGGCGAGCCTGAACAGGGAATCGTTCGAAAGCGGGTCGCCAAAGACAACGGTCGTGCCCGAGATGCTGCTCAGTGGGACGCCGTTGCAGTAATGCTCGCCCATCAGGACCTGGGTGTATGCGATGAAATCGAACATCCGAGCGATGTCGGCGAGCGAAGTCGGCAGGTACGTGCGCAACCCATCGACTGCAAGCGCGGCCTGCGTCCGAACCCGGTTCAGGTTGCGGAATGGCCCCGCGTTGAAGGTGTTGCTCGGGTCCCAGATTCGCTGATCCATTGTGTTGCGCTGGATGAACGTGTCGCCGGAGCGCCACTCGTCGGTAAGCAGTCCGCCGAACATGAATAGGGCGTCCGGCCCCTGCGTGCCGCTCACCGCCTGCGCCAGCCGCAACACGGCGCCGTTCGCCAGGCCCTGCGCCGCAGCTGCCGAATTCGCCTGCATGATAATGTCGGGATCGGTCACGTTCAGCAGTGTGTCGGTACACGCGAGTCCGGGCAGCGCGAGGAAGCATGCTAGGACGAGGTATTTCGTCATGGGTCGAAAGTCCCCTTTCACGGTCGTATAACGGCCACCTGTCGTCCCCGACCTCAGAAGCCCACGTTCAAGCGGAAGGTCCAGTAGGTCGGCGGCGGCGATGTCTGGAAGTTGCTCACAATCCCGGTGGCGCCTTCGAAATAATTCGCCTCGGGATCGATGCCACTGAACCCGCTGGCCTTCCAAAGGTTACGGACCGCGATCGTGAAGCTCGCGCGCGTAGCCCGGAATGACTGAGCCCATGCCGCGGGCAGCTCGTACGTCGCCGAGGCCTCCCGCAGCCGGACGAACGACGCCTTCTCGATGAAGCCCCACTGGGTGCGCGACGGCGTCTCGCGCAGCGCGACGACGCGTGCCTGCTCCCACAGCGGTGCCTTCGGGTCCACCAAGCCCTCACAGTTCAGCCGCGACTCGCAGCGGATGCGCTCGGTGCCGTTGAGCTGGTAGTAGCCGCTCTTGTGGTCGAACAGCCCCTGGATGCGCAGCCGCTTGTTGAACAGGTCGAACCCGGGCAGGTAGACGACTTCCCAGCGCGGGTTCGCGTAGCCGACAAACGCCGCGCTGTCGGCAACGGTGATTTCGTTGGCGGTGATGATGCCATTACCGTCCAGGTCCTGGAAGGTGTAGGGCCGCTGCCACCAGCCATTGATGGGGTAGCTTTGGGTCTGCCGCGTCGTGGTGCCGATGATCGGCGGCAGCCCGCCCATGTCGGCGATGAAGTTGGTGTTGTAGGCGGCGTTGACGGTCAGATCGAAGCCGAAGCTCGGCATGTCGAGCACGTGCAGATTGGCCAGCGCCTCGACGCCACGATTCACGACCGCGCCCAGGTTCTCGAATCGGTTGATAGGCCCACCCGCGGAGGGAGGCAGCTGGCGGGCGATGAGCGCGTTCGACGTCCGCTTATTGTAGTACGTGACGTCGAGGTAGGCTCGGCTGTCGAACAACGTCACTTCCCCGCCGATCTCGTATTCCCGGGCGCGCTCCGGCTTCAAGGCGGTGTTCCCGACGGCGCTGTAAACCAGCGAAGGGGTGTCGAGCGCGTTCACGCCCGTCGGGACGCTCGCCGTCTGCGGCAGGAAGAAGCGCGCGGCATCGGTCGTGCCGGGCTGGACGCCCGAGGCACCGATCGCGCCGCGCAGTCGCACACTGTTGATCCAGCGCCACTTGGGAAAGAAGGGCTCTTCCGAGATCACGTACGACACGCTCAGCTTCGGATAGAAGACCGTCTTGAAGTCCTTGCCGAAGGCGCTGTTGTCGTCCGCGCGGAGGCCGCCGTTCACGAACAGCCGGTCTTTGTACCCGAATTGCTGCTCCACGAACGCGCCCACGGTCGCGGACACCGTGGTACTCTCCGCTACCGTCGGAATCGCTCCACCGGTGACCGTCGTCGCGCCTCCCGCCAGGTTTTCGGCAAAGGCCACGTTGAGATCGCTCTTGGTCTTGAAGTACTGCGCGCCCACCGTCGTGCGCGACGTCACCGTCGGGCTGAGGGTGAATGATGCCGTCCCGTTCACGTCGAGTGTGTACTGGAAGAAGCTCGTGCGATCGTCCTGCTTGAAGCCGGTCTTTCTGGTGGCAAAATTCACGCACTGGCCACGCACACAGAGATCGGTGTCTAACCGGCTGGCGTAGTCGACGCCGCCGATCGCGCGGAACGCGAGCCAGCCCGTCGGACGCCAGCGGCCCGTGCCGCTCCCGATGAACCGGTTGATGTCCTGCCCGATCGCCTCGGAGAACATCTCGTCGGGGGTGAACGCCCTGTAGCCGTACAGCCCGTTGGTCCTGTTCCCCGGCCCGCCCAACGCGTTGGACAGCAGACCAGTGGTGTTGTTGTCCGTCGGGAGGACGCGGAGCTTGCTGGTGATGAACGTCGTGGAGCCCTCGAGGTCGATGCGGGGAGTCGGGTTCGCCGCGACGTTGGCTCGGATACTCGTCCGCAGCAGGCCGTTGGGCCGCAGTTCGTCGTCCGGCACCCCCGGGATCTGCCGGATCGCGGCGAGCGTGTCCGCTGCGAACTGCGGCATCTTCGTCTGGCCGAGCTCGTCCTCCCAATCCCCCGACACGTAGTACCGCACCGCATCCGACCCGCCCGACACCTGCAACCCGTACTGCTGGCGACGACCTGTCCCGAGCGGTGTCGTCTGAGGATCCTTGAATAGGTTGAACCGGGTCACGCTGTCTTGCGCGCACGCACCCGATGCGACCTGCGTGAGAATGCACTGCACGCCGTTGCTGGGCGTCGACGTCGTCGCCGCGCTCGGCCCGGTGCGCCAGCCCCGCACGGCATCGGGATAGTCGTTGTTATCCCTGATGACGCCCTGCTCGGCGTAGACGTTCCAGCGTGCTTTGCCGGGTTGGCCGTGCTTGGTCCTGATCACCACGACGCCGTTGGCCGCGTCCGTCCCGTACAGTGCGGACGCCGCCGGTCCCTTCACCACCTCGATCGACTCGAAATCCTCGGGGTTCAAATCGTTGATGCGGCTCGGCGGAGCGCAGCCGACGTCGCACACCCCCGATGACCGGTTCTGACTCGTGACGCGGATGCCATCTAGGAAATACACCGGCTCGTTCGTCAGCGAGAGACTGTTCGTCCCGCGGATCCGCACGCGCGAGGGGGCACCGGTTCCCGCGCCCGGCAGCACGTCGACGCCGGCCGCCTTCGCCACTAGGAGGTCGGTCACGTTCGTGATCGGGGCGGTTTCGACAAGCTTGGCGGCATCGATCTGGGCGATCGAGTTGCCGACTTCTCGTTTCGCCTGAACGCCGGTGGAGGTCACCACGACCTCATCGAGCGAGTACGGCGCCAGCGCGAGCGCCAAGTCGACCACCGCCGCTCCTCCGGCGCTGACGGTGACGGCGCGCGACGCCGCACCGAACCCGACCGCGCTGGCGCGCAGCGTCACCTGACCTCCGGGAACGCCGGAGACGGCGTAGCGTCCCTCGGCATTCGTCTGGGTGACGAGCGACGTCCCCACGACGGTGACGCGCGCGCCGACGAGTGGTTGACCGTTGGCTTGATCGGTGACACGGCCCGTGATCGTGCCCTGCTGGGCCCGCCCGGCGCGTGTCACAGCACCGACCAGCCCGGCGAGCACCAGCACCGCGCGCAGCGGAGAACGAACGGCAATGCGCATGTGGATTCCTCC
>WNGH01003831.1_pt1 | contig 17099 bp, 13 predicted proteins | sample 5400631 | NCBI WGS metagenome assembly WNGH01 (sample SAMN13153373, study PRJNA577476) | soil metagenome | isolation source: 115 cm soil or saprolite under Garry oak tree replicate 1 | place: USA:California | collected 2016-06-15
GCGGAGGGGCGCAAAACCCGCGGAAGGAAGAGCGAAACGGTCAGAAAATAGCGGCCAGGCCCGAAAAAAGAGCACTGCGGAGAGCCGAGAATTTAGAACAGCGATTTTTTCCGCAGCCTCTGAAGCCGCGACCCACAAACCGAATGTGAACGAGGCGAAGCCTTGTGGGGCATGGCTTTAGCCATGCCGTCAAGGACTGCAATTTGGAGGGCTTTAGCCCCTGAACGGTTTTCATTTGAAGGATGATATTTCAACTTAGCTGGACGACGTTGCCTGGTCTGCGCGGATTGTCGTGCTCTGAATTTCGCGCGACGGCGACCACGGCGCCAGACATCGAGCGCGGCGTGGCTGTCGAGTGTGCGAGCGAGGCCGAACGCGACGCATTATTGGCCGAACTCGAAACACATTTTGGTCCACAGCGGTTTTTGAACACTGCAACAGCATTCGACGCCGTAAAGGATTTTGTAGTTTCCCTGAAGGTTCGAAGGAGCCTATAGGAGATCAAGCAGGTGTGCAACCCCAGGTTTCGAGGTAAAGCTCAATCGCTTCGCGGAGATTCGCCCGCGCGGACTCGATGTCTTCGCCTTGGGAAGTCACGTCGAGTTCGAGGCAGCGAGCCACGTACCAATCGCCCTGTTTCGTGATTAGGGCGGAGAAGCGGTAGGTCATATCCAGATGCTAATGGAAGCGGATAGAGGAAGCAAGCCGCGCGGTCGAAAAGATTAGTGGAATCCCAGCGAGGACACATGGCAGACGAACCTAAATCAGCGCAAATGATTCCGGTCGAGATTGAAGCCGAGATGAAGAAGTCGTACCTGGATTACGCGATGAGCGTGATCGTGGCGCGCGCCATCCCCGACGTGCGCGACGGCTTGAAGCCGGTGCAGCGGCGCATCCTCGTCGCGATGAACGATCTGGGCCTGGCGTCGAATCGCGGCTACCGCAAGTGCGCGAAGATTTGCGGCGACACCTCGGGCAACTACCACCCGCACGGCGAAGCCGTCATTTACCCGACGCTCGTGCGTCTCGCGCAGTCGTTCAACATGCGCTACCCGTTGATCGACGGGCAAGGAAACTACGGCTCGGTGGACGGCGATCCCCCCGCGGCAATGCGGTACACCGAAGCGCGCCTGGCGAAAATCAGCGAAGAAATTCTCGCCGATCTCGAAAAAGAGACGGTGGACTTCATTCCCAACTTCGATCAGACGCGCGAAGAGCCGGTCGTACTGCCCTCGAGGATCCCGAATCTGCTGGTGAATGGCGCGAGCGGCATCGCCGTGGGCATGGCGACGAACATTCCGCCGCACAACCTGGGCGAAATCATTGACGCCACCGTGCTGCTGATCGAGAAGCCGGAAACGACACTCAAGGAAATCATGAAGCTGGTGCCGGGGCCGGATTTTCCCACTGCCGGGTACATTTCCGGCAGTGAAGGCATCGTCTCGGCGTACAAGACCGGGCGCGGCAGCTTCACCATGCGCGCCAAGGCCGCGATCGAAAACGTCGGCAAGGACCGCGAGAATATCGTCATCACCGAAATTCCGTACCAGGTCAACAAGTCCCGCTTGATCGAGCGCATCGCCGAGCTGGTGCAAACGAAAAAGATCGAAGGCATCGCCGACGTGCGCGATGAATCCGACCGCGAAGGCATGCGCATCGTCATCGAAGTGAAGCGCGGCGAAGAACCGAAAATTATTCTGAACTACCTCTTCAAGCTCACGCAGATGCAGGAATCGTTCGGGATGATCCTCCTCGCGATTGTGAACGGGCAGCCGCGCGAGCTGGGTTTGCTGCCGCTGCTGAAGCTGTTCATCGAGCACCGCATCGAAGTCGTGCGGCGGCGCACGCAGTTCGAGCTGCGCAAGGCCGAGGAGCGCGAGCACATCCTGCTCGGCTTCAAGAAGGCGCTCGAGCATTTGGACGACGTCATCAAGCTGATCCGCCGAAGCAAGTCTCCCAAGGAAGCGCGCGAAGGATTGATGGAAACCTGGACGTTCACCGAACGCCAGGCGCAAGCCATTCTCGATCTGCAATTGCACCGCCTCACGCAAATGGAGCGGGAAAAGATCATCGAGGAACTAAAGACAATCCAAGCGCTGATCGCGGAGCTGAAGGAAATCCTGGCGAGCGAGAAGAAATTGAAGGGCGTGATCACCAAGGAGTTGCGCGAAGTCCAGAAAGACTACGCCGACCCGCGCCGCACCGAGATCGTGGAAAGCGTGGAGGAGATCAAGCTTGAAGACTTGATCGCCGACGTGGACATGGCCATTACCGTCAGCCACGCGGGCTACATCAAGCGCACTCCGGTGGACGTGTACCGCCACCAGTCGCGCGGCGGCAAGGGCCGCATCGGCGCAAAAACGCGCGAGGAAGATTTCGTCGAACATTTGTTTGTCGCGTCCGCGCACAGTTACATCCTGCTGTTCAGCTCGAAGGGGCGCGTGTACTGGCTCAAGGTGTATGAAATTCCCGAGGCCGCGGCCGCCACGCGCGGCAAGGCAATCTCGAGCCTGGTGAAGTTCCAGGAGGATGAGCACCTGACTGCGGTCGTCGCGGCACGAAACCTCGAGGAAGAGGGCACGTTCATCTTCTTCGCGACGCGCAACGGCACCGTCAAGAAGACTGCACTCAACGAATTTTCCAATCCACGCCCGAGCGGCATCATCGCCATCAACCTCGAAAAAGACGATGAACTGATCGGCGCGCATCTCACCGACGGCAAGCAGATGATTTTCCTCGCGAGCCACGATGGACAAGCGAACCTGTTCCGCGAGACCGAAGTGCGCTCGATGGGCCGCAATGCCGGCGGCGTATACGGCATGGACTTGGCCAAGGGCGATTACCTCGTGGGTATGGAGCCCGTGCAGCCCGACTTCGAGATCATCAAGAAGGAATCGAAGGTGGATACACAGAACCTCGATGAACTCGAGAATGAGGTCATCAAGGAATCGCTGACCTCGCTGATGCTGACAGTCTCCGAAAAGGGTTTCGGCAAGCGCACGCCCTTGGCCGAATACCGCATCACTTCACGCGGCGGCAAGGGCGTGATCAACCTCAAGTCCACCGACCGCAACGGCCCAGTGGTCGCGGCGCTCCAAGTGACCGAAGAGTCCGACGTGATGATTATCACCGAGTACGGCAAGGTGATTCGCGTCCACGCGAATGAAATCCGCGAGGCGGGCCGCTCAACGCAAGGAGTGCGACTGCTGCGCCTCGAGGACGGAGATAAGATCGCCGCCGCCGCTTCGATCCTCGAGGATCAGGAAGTCGCGGAAGAAAAAAAGTAGAGGGGCATGGCGGTAAAGAGCATGGATGGCGCCACGGAACCACTGCAGCCGATCTTCACCGCGAATCTTTTTCCCAAGCTCGAAGCGAAGCTCATCGAACTTTTGCGTTCGCTCACACCGGATGAATGGGAGAAGCAAACTCTTGCGCCCAAATGGAAAGTGAAGGACGTCGCCGCGCATCTGCTGGACACACAGGTCCGCAAACTGGCTGCTGCGCGGCACGGTTACAAGCCTGAAAACTCGAAGAAGCTCTCGCCCGAAAAGCTCGTCGCGTTGATCGATCACCTCAACGCGGAAGGCGTCCGAGCTTACAGCCAGTTGAGCCCGGACGAACTGATTTCGTGGATGGAATCGGCGTCGCGGAACAGCGCGAAGTATCACCGGCTGATCGACCCGTTTGCTCGAGCGATGTTTCCCGTAAGTTGGGCGGGGGAAGAGGAGTCTCTGAATTGGTTTGACACCGCGCGCGAGTTTACTGAGCGCTGGCACCACCAGCAGCAGATTCGTGTCGCGGTCTCAAAGCCGGGCATCCTGACGCGGGAGTTCTACTTTCCCGTCCTGGACTGTTTCCTGCGCGCGCTGCCGCACACCTACCGCGAGGTGCCTGCAAGGCCGGGAACGCTGGCTCAATTCAATATCGCCGGGGAATGCGGCGGAAGTTGGTACTTATTCAGGGACGGCGACACCTGGAAACTCGTTACTGCTGCGAGGGGTGAGAAAATTTCAGAGACGACCATCCCTCAGGAAATCGCTTGGCGCATCTTCACAAAGGGCATCGCACGGGACGCGGCGCTAGCCCAGCTTCACGTGACAGGAGACACCGAAATCGGCCTGCACATCCTTGGACTGGTATCCATCGTAGGATGATCGGCAGAGGGATCACCAGCAAAATGTGCCGCTACTTTTCTTCGAGGTAATAGCCGGGTCGCGTGCGGACCTTCACGCCGGGACGATCCACGGTCACTTTGATCTGGTGATACCCTGCGGCATCGGAGCCGGCGGGGCGGTAGCTCAGCGTGTACTGTGCGTTGAGTTCTCCACCGATGGCATCCACCGCGGCTTCGATCGAGCGGTCGCGGAACGTGGACTGGTACATCCCGCCAGTGGCGACCGTCGCGACCTCGAGTGGGCGGTCTTTCACGACGTCCGTGGCGTGCTGCACCGCCCATACCGCCAACGCCAGCAAGTCGATGTTGCCGTCGCGCTGCTGCTCGCTGGTGGGGGTTTGCGCTGTGCCGGGCAGCGGCGGTCGCCCGAACGTGCCAGGGGGCGTCGCCTGGATGGGGCCGGACTGCGCAGGCGGTGAGCGCCACTCGGCCGCCGTCGTTGAAAGCCCGACGCCGTAGATGACGATGTTCGAAAGCTGCGCCTCGCGCAGAACCTCGCCGAGTTTCTCTTCGCTTCCGGAGTCTCTTGCCTCGGCGACGACGATGACTACCCGCCGGCGGGAAGGCGGGCGGTCGCGCAGCAAGCCCACCGCCGTGGAGAGCGCATCGTACAGGCGCACGCCACTCGTGCTGGTCTTCAGGTTCGCAATGGTCTTCTCGATCTTATCGTGGTCCGCGGTGAACGGCAGAAGGCGGTCGACATCATCGTTGTAACCGAGGACAGCGGCGTCGCCCATCGGGCCGACGAGTGTCTGCGTGAACACAATCGCGGACTTCTGGACGGCAGGCAGCAGCGGCGCGATGCGCGAGCTGGTCTCGAAAACCAACACTGCCGAGAGCGGTTCACCGCCGAGGTCAAATGTTTCGATATTTTGCCTGACGCCATTATCGAGCACTTGAAAATCTTTTTTTTCGAGGTCAAGAACGAGCTCGCCTTTGGCGTCGTGGACGGCGACCGGAGCGTTCACCAGAGCGACCTTTACGCGAATCGCGTTCTCGGGCGGCTTTTGCACCGTCGTGCCGGGTTTCGGCGCGATGGGTCCCTGCGTTCCCTGAGCGCGCACGAGTGAGGCGGTGAGCGCCACCAACACCGTGAGCCCGGCGATACCAGCAGCAAGAGCTCGTCCCAAGGTCACGTCTCCAGTCTACCTCTTTGGAAGCAGGAATTGGCCCGCGCGTTGGCCATGCACGCCGGGTGCGGGCTCAATTTTTATGCTGAACGTTTACCCTGAGCCCTTCACCCCTGCGGGGGTGAAAGCGAAGGAGCCCGGCTTGGCCGGGGCGTGGAGCCCGGCGCAGTCCTGGTGCACAGAACGCACAGAGAATCCCCGTCCTGCTGGCGTTTTCACGCAGCGGTTGCGTAAAATCAATAATCGCGCCAATTTCGTTGTGGAGGCTTCATGAGCCGTCGGCCCCGAAGCAAGGAACGAGGTCGGGAAGGAAGTCGGAAAGGAAGTCTGGGACGAAGTCTGGAGATTGATCCGCCGTATCGCGATCCCGTGTTTATGGAAAGCTTGCCGTCGCGGCCCGTGCGGATCCTCACCGAATACATCGATCCGCTCGAGCGCCTGCGGCGCGAGAAAGTGGGCGACACGATCGTGATGTTTGGCTCCGCGCGCATCCTCTCGCGCGAACAGGCCCTGGCGCACCTGGACAAGCTACGGAAAGGAGGGAAGCGCCGCAGCACTCCCGAGAATCGGGCAGCCATGCGCGACGCCAGGGCGTCGCTCGAGATGTCCCGCTATTACGAAGAGGCGCGTGAACTGGCTCGGCGCATCACTTCCTGGGCCATGTCGCTCGGCGACAATCCCAGGAGATTTGTCATCTGCTCGGGGGGCGGGCCGGGAATCATGGAGGCTGCCAATCTGGGCGCCTCCGAGGCGGGCGGAAAATCCATCGGCCTGAGCATTCAATTGCCGCACGAACAGCGGCCAAATGACTACATCAGCCCAGAGCTGAGCTTCATGTTTCATTATTTTTTCATGCGCAAACTATGGTTCGCGCAGCTCGCCAAGGCGCTGATCATTTTTCCCGGCGGCTTCGGCACGATGGACGAACTCTGGGAGATGCTCACGTTGATGCAGACCGGAAAGCTGCAGCGGCGCAACCTGATCCTGATTTACGGTCGCAAGTATTGGGACCGCGTGCTCGACTGGAAGCATATGCTGCGCTGCGGCACAATCAACCAGCACGAATACGGCCTGCTGGAATTTGCGGACACCGTGGATCAGGCTTTCGAACGCGTGCGGAACGGCCTCGAAGCTCACCACATGAAACCGGACGAGCTGCTGCAGTAACAGGCCGGGTTGTTGCAGTTGAAATGATTTACTTTCAACTTTTTACGGCCACGGACAACCCTCCATCCGATCCCCGCCATCGACTCAAGTGTATGCGAAAAGGCCCAACCAGCCTCTGGCCTCCGAACGCGCCTGAGGAGGTGCTCTATGGTCTGGACGAAGATGCTATTGAAGACGACCCTTGTTTCCGCTTTGGCAAGCGGGTTCCTGCTTTTCGGTAGTCCCGCAAACGCCCGCGGCGATAGCAGGGATAGCTGCTACCGAAACGTCCAGAATTGGGAATATAAGCTGGACCGCGATATCAACCACCATGGCTATTATAGCCGGCAGGCCAATCACGACCGCCACGAACTCGGCGAGGCGCGCGAGAAGTGCGAACGCCGTTTCGGCAACAACTGGCGATACCACTACGACTATGACCGTGACTACGATCACGACCGCGACCGCCGCTGAAGTTGGAGTTATCCTGTCTGGCGCAAACGCCGAATAGAAAAGAAAACGGGCCGCCCGTCATCACGCGGCCCGTTCTTAACTCAGGCGGTCCAAATCGCCGACGCTCCACTTGCCCGCCAAAGTCCGCCATTTTGCTAGGCGGACGGCGAGCAGGAAGCCAGCCCGCCCAGGCGGGACGGAGCGTAGAGCCCACACCCGTTCTTGAAGAAATAACGACCGAATTTAATTTCTGGACGCAGCCAGGACGTCCGAAAACACGGCTTCGAAGCGGCGCTTTTCGTCCTGATCATGCAGCATCACGACGGGGGCAATCCGCAACGAATGCCGGCAGGAATGGCACGCCGCCATTTCGCCCTGCAAATCCTGTAGAAACCCATCGGTAAAGTGATACTGATCGTGGGTGCGCCGGGCTGACTTCATCCCGCGCTCACCGCAGTACGGGCAATTGTATTCAAGCAGATCTTCCTGCGGATCGCGGTCCAGTGCAGCCCAACCCGTGTAACGAACCCCAACTGCTTCTTTCGAATGAAGACGCATGATGATTTAACCTCGCCTCCTGCCAGGAACCCTCCAGCAATATTCATCAGATGCAGGAAATGGGCGAAGTGGTGCACGTGAGTTAAAGCCACTGTAACTCCCTCTAGCGAAAAGTCTTAGCGAATGAAAGACACTCTTCGTGCCTGAAAGTTCGTTTCTCAAACGGGCGCAGGGGAACTTTGGTCGGTCCATGGTGTCCAACTGAACGAGGGCGCGCTCCTCAAATCCCTGCGAAACGCGGCATCCACTCCCGGATGGAGTGCCGCCGAAATCTAGGGTGCGCGGGCTCTACTTGGAGCCCGCCGGAAAGAGGTGCGTTCATGCCCGGTAAAACCGAACCCGAAATCGTATATACGGACACCGCACTCGACCGGTGCTTGGTCGATGGCGATGCGGCCACGAACGTACGCGACCGCCGCCGTCGAAAGGCGCTGGGAATTTCCTTCGCGATTGAATCAGTGGTGCTCGCGCTTCTCATCGTTGCACCGCTCATGACCAGCGTCGCTCAACCGCATTTTGCCGGAACGGAAGTTATACGTTTCGTTTTCGGCGGATCCCCCAATCACACGCCTGTTACCCAGCGGCAATCCGGAAATCACCATTCGCCGGCTCTCGGCGATCACCGCATCAAGTTCACTACGAATCAAGCGCCTCCCCGTCCGTTGCAGACTGTAGAGGTGAGAGACGATGCGGGCAACTCCGATCCATACACGTCTATCGACATGTTTCCTCCGAGTGGATCCTTGATTTCCGATCTTCAACCTAGAGATCAATTTGTTCCGCCGCCTCCGGAGATAAGGAGCTCGGAAGACAGGCGTGCGTTAAAAGTGAGTGGACCCATCCAGCAGGCGCAGCTGACTTCACGCATCGAACCCCGCTATCCGGCTATTGCGAAACAGACAAAAACGGAAGGCACAGTGGTTCTGCACGCGATCATCAGCCGCGATGGGCGCATCAGGGCGCTCGAAGTCGTGAGCGGCCACCCGTTACTCGTGCAGGCGGCCCTCGATGCCGTACGTCAGTGGCGCTATCGCCCGACGTATCTCGGAGGCGAGCCAGTGGAAGTCGAAACGTCCATCACCGTGATTTTTCGATTGAGCCAATAGGATTGACGATCCCGCTCGAAAAGAGGGCCGAAGGACGTCGGTGCTTCGGCCCTTGCGGTTCCTGGCGCGGCTCCTCCTCCAGCGGCGCCAGGAAAAAATTCCGTGCGTGAGGAAACCTTAGAAGCGGATAACAACACCCGCGGAATAGCGGAAGTTGTTCCAGTTGACTTGGTTGGTCGAGGTCGGCACACGCTGGAAAAGGTAGTCCGCCTGTCCAAGGCGCAGGCCAATGTGGTGTGTGACGTTCAAATCCAGTCCCACGCCGGGACTCATCGCAAAGCCATTGGAAGAAGTTGTGGTCCCATTGAATGCGGCGTTCGAGTGCGCGAATCCGAAGAGAGCCTGCGCGAATGGAGAGAGCTTGGAGCCCCGAAAAAATGAAATTTTCGGCCCGAAGAGAAATGTTGTTGCATTCGCATCGACATCCGCCCCGCTGATTTTGCTGGCATGGACGCCGCCGAATTCCGCCACGAAACTCCCCCACCGGTTTACGTTGAACGCTATGGAAGCATCACCGCCGTTGGCTTTGAAGGATGATTCGTGGATGCCGGGACTCGTATGAAGATAGGAATAGCCGGCGAACAGATCAACACTCGAATCCTGTGCGGCCGCACTCAAACTGACCAGAAACACCATTCCCAAAAGACACACAAGCGTACGCATTTGTGGTATCTCCCCTGAATTATGATTTGGGTTGCTGCGGGCTTTCAGCAGACCCCTGATGAACGAGACGGATAGCCCCACCCTGAGGGGTCCGGCCTCTTTCACGGTATTTCGTTCGAAACAAGCGACGCCTGTTCGAACGCAGGGTGAGATGCGCTGCTTTTGTGCGGTGGTTGCCCGCGGAAAATTGGTAATTAAAGCAAAGGTTCGCCCGCGTAACGGGCAATCGTTTCCCGCGCCGCATCGCGGACGCGAACGATTTCGTGCCAATCCGAGGCATCGGATTGCGGAAGGACAGGCGGACAAATCGTGACTGTGATGCGAGCGCGGCGCGGCAGCCAGGTGCCGTCGCGGAGCAGGCGGCGTGTTCCGTCGAGCGCCACCGGTACGACGGCCTTCTGCGCGGCAATCGCGCCTTTGAATGCGCCGAGGTGAAACGCGCGAACCCCGGCCTGCGCGGTGAATGTTCCTTCGGGAAAAACGAATACGGATTCCCCGCGCCGGAGGGCCTGTTCGATTTCCTCCGCCTGCTGTAATCGCGCGCGCGAATCTTCGCGATTAAATGCGTAGTGGCCGAGCTTGCGAAGGAATGTACGAAAGAACGGCATGGACCGCACTTCTCCCTTGGCGACGAAATGATAGTCCGCGCCGAGCACCGCCGTCAGGACGATCACGTCCACATAGCTGGTGTGATTCGAAACGAACATTCGTGGGCCGCGTTCTCGTAGGTGTTCGAGCCCCTCGACGCGCACGCGCCAGCCCGCCAACATGAGATAAGTCCGCAGCGCCGCTGTCGTGATGCGGCCTGCCGCTTCATGTGAAGGCGCAAGCAGTACGAGCAACCACGCAGGGAAAAGCACTACGCCGAACATCGCTACCGCGTAGCAACCGTATGCGGCTTCGATCGCCCGACGCAGCGCCGCACGAATCCGCCCAACACTTGAAGCCGCCGCGAGCTGCGCAACCTGCAGCCATAACGGGAGTAATTTCTTGCCGAGCGCCCCCGAGAGAAACAGCTTCTTCGTGGCATCCCGCTGGAGTTTTCCGCTAGACGTTTTCGGAATCGTGTTCGGCGGGACGACCTCGACTACATCGGGCGGCAAACCCATCGCGGCCGAGACCTGTGCGGTGATGGCCTGCGCGATCCGGGTTCGCGCCGCGCGATCGCGCTCACGCGTTTCCGCAACAACCACGAGCCGCTCGGTTCCCTTCGCGGGATCGGCGGCGCCAAACGCGGCGACGCATCCCTTGCGCACGCCCGGCACCTGCGCCACGACGTCTTCAATTTCGTGAGGGTAAAGATTGCGCCCGGCTTGGATGATGATGTCTTTCACGCGTCCCGTGATGTATATCTCGCCCTCGGCGCGATACGCGCGGTCGCCGGAGTCGATCCAGCCTTCCGCCGCGCCCTGGGGAAACAGGGCGGCGGTTGCCGCATCGTTCCGGTAGTAGCCGCGCGTGGCCGAGGGCCCGCGAAACCAGAGCTGCCCTTCCACCCGCTCGGCGGCGTCTTCGCCACGATCGTTTACGATGCGTACTTCGTGCTGCGGAATCGCGGGGCCCACGGAGACGAACGAAATCACGTTCCTATCATCAGGCGGCGCATCGGGCGGAGCCGGAACCCCGCGGCCTTCGTGTTCGAACGCGCCGCGCTCGACGCGGTCCACGCGCGGACCTCTGCCAGGCGGCGGAATCGTCAAGGCGACCGACGATTCGGCCAGGCCATACACCGGCAGCAACGCTTCACCACGAAAACCGCATCCCGCAAAGCGCGCCGCGAAACGATCGAGCGTCGCGGGAAGAACCGGTTCCGCTCCGTTCAACGCCGCGCGCCACGCGCTCAGATCGAGTCCTTCGATGTCGGCGTCGGAAACTTTCGTCGCAGCCAGTTCGTATGCGAAATTCGGCGCGGCGCCGAGCGTGGCGTGATAGCGATGAAACGCGCGGAGCCACCGCACAGGGCGCGACAGAAATGCGAGCGGTGAAAGCACCACAACCGGCAGGCCGAAATAGAGCGGCATGAGCCAGGAGCCGATCAGGCCCATGTCGTGGTACAACGGCAGCCAACTCACGCCGACGTCGTCGGAACGAACGGCGAGAACTTCGCCGATCGCGCGGATGTTTGCCAGCAGGTTCGCATGCGTCAGCATGACGCCTTTGGGATTCCCCGTCGAGCCCGAGGTGTACTGCAGCAGCGCAAGGTCCTCGCCGCGCGAGTGCAGTTGAGGCCCCAGCGGCGCGGTGGCGCGCGATTCGATCAGCGCGGCCGCGGTGACAACTCCTTCGAGCGAGGAGACTCGCGGCTTGAGTAACTTGGCCACATGCTCGGCTTCACGGAAAGTAATCAGCAGTCGCGCGCCCGCGTTTTCGAGAATCGCCGATTGGCGTTCCGCATATTCCGCGATGCGGTCGGCGCGGAACGGCGGATAAATCGGCACGGGTGTGGCTCCGGCGAGCAGCGTACCCGCAAATGTGAGGAAAAATTCACGCGACGTTGGCAGCATGATGGCCACGCTGTCGCCACGTCCGATTCCGCGCTGCGCCAGTTCCGCTGCCACGCGCTCGGCTCCGGCAAAAAGTTCGCCGAACGCCAGCGACGGACTTTCTCCTTCGTCCTCGAAAAAAATCAGATGCGTTTTCGCTGCGTCGGCTCGCCCACGATGCCGGAACACGTCTTGCAATGTCTTTGCGGCGGGAAGTCCTTCCGCGATTCCGCCGGAAGGAGTCTTGGGACCACGCGTTGTAACGTCGGTGCGCAATGGTGCGGCGGCGGGTGAACCGTTCACGGCATTCAGCGCGGAGATCAGATCCTGCACCGTGTCAGCATCGGCCAGGACGCGGTCGTCCAGACGCGTCCCGAACGTCTGCTCGATGCGCAGCAGCAATTCGACGCGCTCAAGACTGCCAAGGCCCAATTCACGCTCGAGGTGCGATACCGGGCTCACCGACGCAAGAGCCCGTTGGTGGCCGAGTTCGGAGACAAGCCCGCGCACAACATCGAGCAGGCGATCTTCGTCCGCAATGCCGTCGAAATGTTGTGTGGGAGACGCCATGGGCGATCCGGAGGGCTGCACTTTGTGTAGGCTAACACGCACCCAGTCCCGCTTCAACCGCCCACGGCCAAACTCCTCCCCCGATTTCCCCATTTTTAGCATGCCTGTTAGACTGGCCGGTGAGTCGGGTGAGGTCCCGCACGCGGGATTGGAGCCTGCCAAAACAATGCCGTCCGAGCCCTGCCGGGTCAGGAAAGGAGACATGGAATGCCAGTCGTGAGTCCGTTAACGAAAGAACAAGCCGCGCCGGAGGTACAAGAGACATTCAGCAAGCTCGCAGCGCGAGCCGGGAAGGTGCCGAACTTCTTTGCAGCCATGGCCCACCGGCCCGCTGTGCTGAATGCCTTTGTCCCCTTGTACTCGGCAATTATCAATCAAGGCACCGTCGAAGCGAAGTACAAGGAATTGGCCTACCTTCGAGCGTCGATGGTCAACGGCTGCGAATACTGCTCGCGAGCCCACATGGCCTCGTCGAAGCCCGCCGGGGTCACTGCCGAGCAGATTGCGGCCCTCCTGTTTTACAAGAGCAGCCCGCTATTCGATGAAAAGGAAAAAGCGACGATTCTCTATGCCGACCGCGTGACGCGCGCCGCGGCCACGATTCGTCCCGCTGAGCTGGAAGAACTGCGCAGGTTCTACGACGAAGGACAGATTGTCGAGCTGACGCTTGCGATCTGCATGGCGAATTTCACCAACCGTTTCAACGACGCGCTCGAAAATATCCCCGACCTCGGCGTGTAACAATTCTACGGGAAGTACGAGAGTACCGATGCGAATGTGCCCCTCGTTCCATGGACGCGGACAGGCCCGAATCGCAGAATGATCGCGTGGTTGAAGCTATCAGGAACCAGGAGGGATACCGGTGATCACAGCAGTTTGCATCTCGGTATGCATCGTGGTGGTCTTCTTAAGTTTCACCGGCCGACCTTACGGGTCCCGGTAGCTTCAGCAAGAGAACTCCTCCTAGGCAACGTCCCAAGCCCCGAGCGGCCGGCGCCCCACCGGCCGCTCTCCCTTTTTCCGGCGGGTTCCACGCCACGCCCCGGCCTGGCCGGAGCCTTCACCCCTGCGGGGGTGAAGGGCTCAGCCTAAAAGTGGAGCACGCACCCGTTTTCACCAAGGGCGTCGCGACATTCGAAGGACCTTCCCAATCAGCCGTAAACCACAGACACAACTCCGCTGGGATTCGTTGCAGAGAAACTTGGACAGGGATTCTTGCGGGGACGGCTCGTCCCGGATTGGCCGGGACGAGCGGGCCCAATTGGCTTGGCTGCAGCGGCTACCGCGGACGCCCGGGGGAACGACCCGGCGGACGGTAGGTACCCAGTGAGCGAGGACGCAGCCGCAGGCGAGGGCCCAGCGGCGGCGGAACATTGTGGAGCGGCGCATTACAGTTGCTGCAAAGTTCGCCTCCGGAAGCGGCGGCACGCAGCCAGTGGCCGCGAGCCAGGCATTCCGGATTAATACACTGCACGGTCCAACCCGGCAAATACTGCACGTTTCTCCCCCTCTGGAACGACACGCGATCTTTCCCCCGGCACCTGGACCGGAAATGAAGCGGGAAGTTGCGGGGATTCTGCGGCGAGTCTCTTGTGGTGTCAAGAGGAAAGATACAATATCTAGTGGTCGGGTTGCAGATGGCACAGGTGCACCCTGAACCACAGGGTGAACCGCGCCGCCGTCGGCGGTCCGGAGCGCCAGGGGAACCGCTTCCAGCCGTAAAGAGGCGCGCTCTTTACAACCCCGCAAGGTTTGCACACAATCTGGTCTTCTTAGAGTGACTCAGCAGGAAAATTGTTTGGCGGAGAGAAGGTGTTCGGATGCGAATTGGGTCGGTACACGTACTGCTCGTCGCAGCTTTCTTTGTCATCCCCGCATCTAAAGCTCGGGCGCAACAACCAGTGCGCAGAGAAATCCAGGGCACGGACCAATCCGAAACAGCGTCTCAAATTTCAACTGCCCCGCCACAGGCAAGTCCGCCGCAGACGCCCCATCGCTTCTGGGACCGGACAAATGATTTGTGGTTTGCGGGGGTGGGCGCGGCGCGCGGCCTCGATTACGCCTCGACGCTGAATCTCCGCCGGCGGGGTCTCGACGAAATCCTGCTGACGAACTCTGTTGTGGACAATAAAGACGCCGCATCCACACTAGTCCCGTGCGCGGCCAGGCTTGCGAGGCAGACACTTGCGCGCGTGGCGCCGGTTGGATCATACTCCGCGCGCTGTGGGCAAGGGCGCTTCGTCGGTACACGGCCATTGAGGGGATTTCGATTGATTCGTAGAAGGATTCGCATCGGATTGTTCTTTCCTGCATTGATCTTCCTGCTCGCAGCCATTTTGTTCTCTCCTGCAACAATCCATGCCCAACGGCAGGCACAGCCCTCCCCCCCGGCGCCCTCTCCGCCGGCGCAGGTACAGGGTTACACGCTTACGCCCGCGCAGGAGGCGCAAGCCATAGCTTACGCCCGCGCCCGGCACGAACTCTACTTCCTCGATGTCGCCTACGGACTGCTCCTTTTGGTCCTCTTGCTGCAGCTGCGGGTCGCGCCAAAATTTCGCGATTTGGCTGCGCGCGCGGGCCACAACACCTTCGTGCAAACCATCGTTTTCGTTCCGCTGATCTCGCTTACGATCGATGTTCTGAGCCTGCCCACCGCCATTTGGAGTCACCGGCTGGCCCTGAAGTATCAGCAATCGATCCAGAGTTGGGGCTCGTGGCTGGTGGATTGGGCCAAGGGCGAAGGCGTGGAGGTGACCATAGGCGTCGTGCTGATCTGGATCCTGTACGCGGTGATTCGCAAGAGCCCGCGGAGGTGGTGGCTCTATTTCTGGCTTGCCACTGTGCCATTGATCATTTTGGGCGCCGTGGCCGAGCCACTGATCGTCGAGCCTCTATTTTTCAAATTCACGCCGCTGGCGGAATCGCAGCCGCACCTTGCCGGGCGCATCGAGAATGTGGTGCACCGCGCAGGCCTGGAGATTCCGCAGAGCCGCATGTTCCTGATGAATGCCAGCTCGAAACTAAAAGCGCTGAACGCTTATGCCTCCGGGCTTGGCCCAACCAAGCGCGTGGTTGTGTGGGACACAACCATACAGCGCATGACGGAGGATGAAATCCTGTTCGTCTTCGGCCACGAAATGGGCCACGACGTCCTGGGCCACGTGCGCAAAGGCATCCTGTTTTCCTGCGGCGTGCTCTTCTTCTTCCTATTTCTCGCTGAGCGCATCGTCCGCTGGATGCTCGCACTCTGGGGAGAGAGCTGGGCCATTCGCGGCCCCGACGATCTCGCTTCACTGCCCGCGTTGATCCTGCTGCTTACGGTCTTCAGTTTTCTGTTCACTCCGGCCTCGAATGCGTACAGCCGTCACCTGGAGCATCAGGCCGACCAGTACGGCCTCGAAGTGATTCACGGTTTGGTGCAGGACGCTCCGGTGGTCGCCGCACATGCCTTCCAGGTTCTGGGTGAAGTGGACCTCGATGAACCAAATCCCTCGGTGGCCGAGAAAATCTGGTTCTACAATCATCCGCCACTAGATGAACGTATGCGTTTCGCCCAGACCTACGACCCGTGGTCCCAGGCCGCGCGCCCGAATTTGTGACGGGTGCGGGCCCTACGCGCCGTCGCCATAGCGCTGGCTTCCCGCTCGCCGCGCTGCTTTGGCGGGCGAGTGGCGCGTCGGCGACTCTGCGTCTGCCGGAATAACGAAAAGGAGAACCGTGCTGAAAAAACGAATGGGAGAGATGGTATTGCTATTTTCAATGCTTCTGCCGCTCGCGTGCCGTCCAGCCCTTGCGCAGGAAGCTATAGGGACCGTGGCGCTCGCCACAGCTGCAACGACGGCGGATCCTGCCCGTGCGCCCGCGTCCTGGGGCTCCCCCGAGGGCCGCTTGTTCTTCCCGCACAACTGGGTGCGCGGCTATGTGGATTTCTCCTTTGCGCCACCCCGCAACGAGCCGGACCTGGGCCGTTGCTCGCCATCTTCTACAATCATAGTAAGTGCGGGCGGCCCCAACTCTCCCTGCAATGCTTACGCGCGTTATCTCTGGAGCGGATACCTCGAGGTGCGGCCCTTCGGAAAGACATTCGCTCGCCACGCCTTCGTCTTCTTCACGCCCACCTTTTCATTCGGGAATAATGTCCCGCAATTCAAGTACACGTATTCCATGGCGGCGATTGCGTATGAGCGCTCGGTCGGGCTCGGCATCGAGTTGCCGAAAAATTTCGAGTTTCGCGTTACCCAGCATCAGGTGGACTGGCTCGGCCGCTACAAACATAACGTCGGGGGGCCCGCTGGGCTCGATCTCGGCACGGCCGGGCCTTATGGACTCTATACGACAATCGGAGCGCGCTGGTACTTCGGCGGCTACGGCCGTTCGCAGGAAGGACGCTAGCACACCCACTCATCTGCTATGTGGCAGACTGCGTACTACAATATGAGGTAGCTCTAACCGCGAGGGGGGCCATGAACATTCGAACAGGCGCGTTGACAATAGCTGGGGCAGTAATCGTGCTTTTTGTCCTGAAGGCACGGCAACCTGGCCTGATCCGCGCTGCAATCCGGTTGACGCCTGCGTCCGCAACCATGCAACCCCCTGTCGCTGGCTCTACTCCAGTTTTAGTTGAGCTTTTCACTTCCGAGGGCTGCTCGAGTTGTCCGCCGGCGGATGCCCTGCTCATGCGCCTGGGGCGGACACAGCCGGTTCGCGAGGCCGATGCGATCGTGCTCGAAGAGCATGTCGACTACTGGGACAGGCTCGGATGGAAGGATCCGTTCTCTTCCGAGGCGGCCACCGCTCGCCAGGAGGGCTATGGCGA
>WNGH01003250.1_pt1 | contig 17096 bp, 18 predicted proteins | sample 5400631 | NCBI WGS metagenome assembly WNGH01 (sample SAMN13153373, study PRJNA577476) | soil metagenome | isolation source: 115 cm soil or saprolite under Garry oak tree replicate 1 | place: USA:California | collected 2016-06-15
TCCTGATCGAGTTCGCCTAGGCTTTCCTGCCAGACCTTCAAGTGGTAATGACCTGCGGGAACACCCTCAAGCCGGAACTTGCCTCCCGCTCCAGAGATCACGTAGTAGGGATTCTTCGCAACGACAACATATGCACTCATCCACTTGTGCACGTCGCAGCGAACCGCTACTCGGTCCGCGCGCGCCAGCGTTATTTCCTGGGCGGCCGCACCGGGTGGGATGGCCTTGTTCACCTCCCGGTTAGCGTAGGTAATAACATGGATGTTGTGCAGGCAAAGGTCGGTGTTCCCCAACTTGAGCTCTCCCGCCTTCATCAGGAGGACATGCGGGACAAATGAGCATTTTTTCTGATCGATTAGAGGGCTCGGGAAATTAAACGCCTTGCCGCTGGTGATGTTATCGATCCACACGACTGCGTCGGCGATTCCTCCCTGTTCGATCCTCACTGGATAAACCTCTTTCGTAGTTCCACAGATGGATGTATCACTGGTTACTGCGAACCGCTTCGGCAGCACTGGCTTTCCGCTATACTGGATCCGGCCGGAAATCGTTCCGCTGACGGATTCCTCGATCGTCCGCACCATGTAGCCGGGGGACGCGGCCGACTGTGACTCTCCTCCCGAAGCAGCTTTCCAGGCTGGGGCGGCGGGATGGGACGTCGAACGACTCCAGGCGATAGTGCTTCCCAGCAGTGCCAAGGCGCCCAGTCCGCCCCAGAGGCTCAGTTTCCGAAACCTATTATTCCTCGTCATCTGAGTCTTCCTCGGCGAACGCCCGTAGCACCCCTGTTCGAGGAATCCGAGTTCAAATTTCAGAACTTCCAAGAGGTCGCGCTCATCCTTTTGCATCTTGCACCCCCCACTCATTCAAAATATGCACTTAGCCGAAAGGGGAGTGCTGTAACCCTCGTCACGTGGCAGCGTGACGGCCATCACAGCCAAGGGACCTTCGATTCCAGTAGAAACATGGGAATTGGTTGTCATTTACCGGACGGCTGCATATGCCAAGCGGGTTTCGTTTTGTGTCGCGTCGGGAGGGAAGTAAACTCCGGGGCGGTGAGATCATGCGAGCCCCATACGGCTTAGAAATTATTGAGAGTTGCTTGTCCTGCCCTCATCGCGAGGATCAGCTGTTCTGCGATCTCTCTCCCTCTGCGGTCGAGGGGCTGGCCGCGATCACCTCGGCGGCAGTCTATCCGAAGGAGGCGACTCTTTTCGTAGAAGGGCAGTCACCGCGTGGGGTCTTCATTTTATGCAGTGGCAAGGTCAAACTGTCGACCTCCTCTGCCGACGGGAGAAGTCTCATTCTTAGGATCTCGGAACCGGGCGAAGTCCTGGGCTTGCCCGCGACGGTTACAGGGAAACCTTATGAGCTCACGGCCGATGTAATCGAACCTACGCAAGCGAATTTCATCTCTCGGGAGGATTTCTTGCTTTTCTTGCGCGAGCACGGCGAAGCAGCATTGCACGTGGCGCAGCAGCTCGGTGAAACCTATCATTCCGCGATCGCGGAAATGCGAACGATTGGTCTGTCTCATTCCGCAGCGGAGAAGTTGGCCCGCTTCCTGCTCGATCTCTCTGCAAGTCATGAGGAAGGAAAGGGTGAGGTGAGGCTCACACTCACCCTAACACACGAAGAAATTGCCCAGATGATCGGGGCTGCCCGAGAAACGGTGACGCGCCTGTTTGCCGATTTCAAGAAGAAACAGCTCCTGCAGGTAAAAGGTTCGACTGTTATCATCAAAAATAGAGCCGGGCTCAAAAGCGTCGTCGGCTGCTAGTCTCCTATTTCCCTCCCTGAAAATCCCCCTGGTAGTTCCGTGACGGCGGTCACAGTCCTTAGTGACCGCCGTCGCTGTGACTGCAGCACCGGTCGTGGAAATTTGTACTGGTCAGTCAAAGAGGCTTTATGCCAGGACAATCCACAACGCGACAAATTCAGGAAAGGGAGATGGCTTCCCTGTTAGCAAAGCCTGCGAGAGTTCGGCAGGACTACGTCACAGGGAGAATCCCCTTGCTAGCGCGACTTGACCGGCGGTGTCTGGCCAGAGTGAAGGCGACTACCCTTGGCACCTCGTATGCGAGAGGAACTGTTCTATTTGCCGAGGAGCACAGACCTGATGGCGTGTACGTTATCTTGGAGGGGCGCGCTAAACTCTCAGTGTCTTCCCACAACGGAAAATCTCTGGCTCTCGGTTTCTTTGGCCCAGGAACTGTGCTCGGACTCGAAAGCGCGATCTTGGGCTGGCCCTACATGGCAACGGCAGAAATCGTAAAGCCAGCGAAAGCCGCATTTATGGCTCGTCGTGACCTCCTTAGACATTTGGGGCGTAGCGAGAAGGCCACATTGGAGGCCGCCGAACTAGTTAGCGAAACTTGTTACTTCCTCTTACGTAGAATCAAATCCAACGAATTATCAGAATCTGCGCAAGAGAAGCTTGTCCACTTTCTTCTGGACGTCCACCCTGGGCGTCCGGGCCCCGAAGGAGAAACACATCTGAAGTTGGACCTAAGCCAGGAAGCCGTCGCTCAAATCATCGGAACTTCTCGCGAAACTGTGGCAAGACTGCTCTCTCGACTCAAGAAGAGAGGCCTATTGGATTGGAGGCGTTCAAAGATTGTCATTCGAGACAGGGGCGCTCTGGAAAAGTTAGCCAAATCCAGAAGGACCGATGCGAATGCCGTCGAGATCAGCGAATAGCAATCTGGCAGCCGGAGACCGGTCACTCGTAAGAATAATTTGAAACTGTGACGCTGGTCACAGTCAAAGAGGTGGCGGATGTTGTAAGAAACCCAGGACGAGCGAGCCTTCGTTCGTCTGGGATGGTCCCAGAGGGTTTCGAGTGGATAGTGCTGGGTCGCTGGGTAGTTTGGTCTCTACTTCGGAAGGAGCGGGGGTGCGAATGCTGGAGTTCGGGAACGCCAGGGTTTCTTCTCTCTGTCAATTTGCCTTCTTTCTGATCTTCTCGGTCATATTTGCCGGTCCGGCTGGCGCCCAAGAGGGGAAAAACGCACAGTCGCCGCAAAGCGGGCCTGCTTATGTTGGTCCAGACGCGTGCAAGGACTGCCACGAAGACATTCACAAGAATTTCGAGGAAGGTCCACATTGGAAGACTACCCTGGACAAGAAGAGTGGCCCCGCTAGACAAGGATGCGAAGCATGTCACGGTCCCGCAGGCGACCACGTGAATGATCCAGGGGACCCGACGAAGATCTTTAGTTTCAAGAAGGCATCTCCGCAGAAAATCAATGAGAGATGCCTGGAATGTCACAGTGCGGGGAAGGACCATGCGAATTTCTCGCGATCGGCGCATAGCGAGAATAATCTGAGCTGTCTGAGTTGCCATTCTTCGCATCAGGGAAAAACGAATCAATTCCTGCTTACCAAAGCTCAGCCGGATCTCTGCTACAGCTGCCACGTGAAAATGAAGGCGCAGTTCAATATGCCCTTCCATCACCGCGTGGAAGAGGGACTGGTGCAGTGTGCGGATTGCCACAATCCTCATGGTGGATTCATTGGGAAACAGCTTCGGTCTGCGGCGGCACGAGACTCTGTCTGCTTCACATGCCATGTTGATAAGCAGGGTCCCTTCGTTTTTGAACACCAACCGATCAAGACAGAGGGTTGCATTGCGTGCCATGCGCCGCACGGCTCACCCAATCCGCATCTGGTGAAGACCAGCAATCTCAACATCCTCTGCCTAAAGTGCCATACCGCTTCCAGCTTCAGCGGCGCTTCGGGCACACCGGATTTCCATAACCAGGCAGCGCAATATCAGTCATGCACAATCTGCCACGCGGCAATTCATGGCTCGAATTTTGACCGTCACTTCCTAAAGTAAGGCTCCAAAAAAATGACGATGCCAAGCCAATTAGGAAGGGATTCGAGGACTACGGAACCTTCTTGGCGCATCGACGGCTACGAGTCCAACTGGAGAAGGACATGAGACTTCCAAGCTCATTACAAGCTTGTTTATTTCTCGGCGCCTTGTCGATGGTGCTTGGAAACCCTTCCAATGCACAAAGCACGTCACAATCAGCGGAAGGCGTCGAATCCGGAAATTACAACATCCACCAGACTGTTGAATTCGGATACAGAAACGCAGATATCAGCGGCAACTTGGCCAACTACGGCACGTTCGTGAATTTGACCAGTGGAGTGCGGCTTTTCGAGCAGTCTTTGGACATGCGCTCGCTGAATCATTCAGGACTGCTTTTCGACAACCTTTCGATGCACAGTTTTGGATACGGCGGGGACCCTAACAATGTCACTCGTCTTCGCATGGGCAAGAACAAATGGTACGACTTCACTGGGAGCTTTCGTCGAGATAAATACCCGTGGAATTACAACCTGTTGGCGAATCCACTGAACCCTTCTTCTTCCGTTCCCGCCCTGCCGATCACAAACTCGTCGCATTCTCTCTATCTTGTTCGCCGGATGAGCGACTTCAATTTGATACTGCTTCCACAATCGCGCGTGAAGTTCCGGTTTGGCTACACCCGCAACATTCAAGAGGGACCGTCGTTCACGACCTTCGGCGGGGCCACGCTTCTTGACCCTCCAAACGGTTATGGAACGCAAACCCAGCTTTTCCAGGACTGGAAAACAACTCTGAACGGATATCACCTGGGTGTGGATTTCCAGGTTTCCAGCAAAACAAGCATCCACTATGACCAGTTCTTGCAGTACTTCAAACAAGACACGTCTTACGTCGATCGGAATCAGCAATTTCAGTTGCCCAATGGAGTTCCGGTTGATCTGGGAGTTGTTTTCGACACCGCCAGCAACGTAAATCCTGTGCCGTGCCCTTCACCCGTTTTGAATGGTGCGTCAACGCCACCTACTGCTGACCCTTCGTGCAACGGCTATCTGACCCTAACGCGGGTAGGGAGACCTCGCAGCTCGCTCCCGACAGAGCAAATCAGTTTTCAATCTGAATCCATCAAGAACATTTCGATGTCGGGCCGCGCCGCGTACAGTTCTGGAGAGGAAAACTCTCATGACCTGAACGAAGCCTTCACTGGCGCCAACGTGAGTACGCTGCAAGTAGGGACAAATGCAACAGGGCCCACGCACGCAAAACGGGTGATCTCCAACGCTGACTGGGCAGCAACCTGGAATGTGACATCCAAGTTTCGCGTCGAGGACTCTTTCACCTACGATCATTTTCAGATTCCGAGCTTTTGGAACCTGACCACGGTCAGCCTCTTTGCCCAAGCCACTTCGCTCAATGGTGGCCCAATCCTGGGGCAAGCCCCTGGCCAATTCAACCCGACGGCGTGCCCGCCACCATTCACGGATCCCACCTGCCCGCAGCATAACGATGATTCAGGCCCAGACCTGACGAACGGAACTTGGACTCGCTACCTTGCGCAGAACTACAAGGCCAACACCATTCAGATCGCGTACGACTTTACGAGCCGGTTCGGAGCGCGGCTCGGCTATCGGTATGGTAATCGAAAGATAGCTACGCAGGACACGCTGTTCTTGGCGAATGAGGTTTTCTTCCCCGGCGGGCCTACTGGCGCGGCGCGCGGCGATTGCGCGGATCCAACAATGTGCACGCAGCAAACAGACGGCTCGCTGGTCTTCTCGGGGTTGGCCATGGACAGCGATACGTCCCATGTATTGGACGCAGATATCACGAGTCATTCGATGCTCTCGGGTTTTTGGGCACGTCCTACTGACAAACTCCGGCTGAATGCTGATTTTGAACTATTTTGGGCCGATTCCGCATTTGTGCGATCAAACCCACGGCAGCAGCAACGATACAGATTACAAGCCGCGTATGTTCCGTCGAGCTGGATAAACTTTGACGCCTCGTTCGACATTCTGGAGCACCGCAACAGCATGGAGTTGTTGAACGACCGGGAGCACGACCGTGCTTATAGCTTCTCCATCATATTGACTCCCCAGGATCGTTTTTCGTTCGACTTGGGTTACACCTATAGCGATATCTATGCGCAAATATTGGAGTGCTGGGCCTATGGCTCGGGAGTCGCTCCACCAGTGGTGCCAGGTTTTCTCCCTGCAGGGAGCGTTACCACTCCGTGCCCGGTTTCTGCCGACCTTCAAGGCGGAGATGTCACCGCATTCGGGCAGTTGGCTCCTTATAGCAGCAAAACGCACTTCGCCTACGCCGATGTGGTATGGAGACCAATCAAACGACTGAGTGTGAAGTTGGGTTATGCCGGAACATTTGCCAATGGCAGCACGCTGTTCCTCAACCCCAACGCTCCCGTGGGGCCACTTCGTTACGCCTACCAGAAGCCTTATGCGGGATTCGCGTTTGACTTGGCAAAGGGACTCACGTACAAGACGACGTGGACCTATTATGGTTACAACCCACGATCGCTTGCGAATCCGGCGGGCCTGGCTCCGCTAGGCAGCCAAGACTTTAATGGAAACAACGTAACTCTTGCCCTTCGGTATTCGTTTTGAGATGGGGTCGCGCATGGTCCAACTCGATTTCTTGAGGAATAACTTCACGGAGGTTCAATCGATGAGACAGAGTGTAATTCGAATGTTACTCACTAGTCTGGTCGCAGTGGGTTTGCTCGTGCTTTGTGGTCACTCTTCTCGTGCCCAGAGCGCCGGAGAAACGCTCTTCAAGAGCAAGTGTGCTGCGTGTCATGGCCCCGACGGGAAAGGCGAAGCTCCAATGGGGAAGAAACTAGGCGCCCGGAACCTCGCCTCGACGGAAGTGCAGAGCCAGTCGGACGCTCAACTCGTCGAAGTGGTGACCAAAGGAAAAAACAAGATGCCGTCTTATGACGGGAAGTTGAAATCGGACGAGATCAAAGGGCTGGTAACCTACATTCGGGAACTGGCGAAGAAGTCATCCTAAGACGGCCGCGGACAGTGCCGGGATTTGATTGGGCGCGGATAGTCCGCGGCCACCAGCGCGTGAAAGCGAGGGAAAAAGGACATGACAGAAGAACGGGAAGTTCCGAAGAATCCGCTGGGCTGCGAGAGTGCGCAGAACTTAGAGGTGAGGCAGCCTACGGCAACAGGGAGAAGGTCATTCCTCGGTGTGCTTCTCGCTATGGGCAGCGCGTGTGTGGGCGCACTTCTTTCGGTCCCATTGGTTCGCTTTGCGATATTCCCACTTATTCGGCAGACGACGGACACGAAGTGGGCACCGGTGGGTCCAATGAATGAATTTTCCTCGTTGTCCGATCCGGCCGTGCGAACTATTCAGATCGAACGGCTGGACGGGTGGCGCCGCGCAATTTCCGAGAAAGCCCTGTATGTAACAAAAGATGTGCGAGGGGAGGTTCGGGTCCTTTCCTCGGTGTGTCCGCATCTCGGCTGTACCGTTCCATGGAATCGCGACAAAAAGCAGTTCATCTGCCCTTGCCACAATGCGATTTTCTCGTTTGATGGTGCACGCATCGAGGGGCCAGCTCTGCGCGGGATGGATACTCTTGAAACAAAGATCGAGGATGGCCAGCTACAGGTGCGCTTCCAATATTTCCGGCAGCTTGTCGCAACTAACGAAGTGATCGGCTGAGGAAGGGAATTAGAGAATGTCGGCGAGACACGACAGTGGTAGCGGTGGCCATGAAAGAGAACGTGGCTTTCGGGGATGGCTGAATCGCCGGATTGGGCTCGATGACTTGCTGCGGCACGCTTTGGACGAGCCAATTCCCGGCGGCGCACGGTTCGCCTACATCTTTGGTTCCGGGCTCCTATTTATTTTCGTGTCCCAAATTGTGACGGGAGTTTTTCTGGCGCTCTACTATGTTCCCTCAGCCGATCATGCGCACACGACCGTAGCCTATATTACGAAGCAAGTGACGGGCGGGTCTCTCCTGCGGAGTCTGCATGCCTATGGCGCGAGCGCCATGGTCGTGGTCTTGCTCCTGCACTTGTCACAAACCTATATCTACGGCGCCTACAAAGGCCGGCGCGAGATTCTGTGGCTTTCTGGCTGTGTTCTTTTTGGTCTGGTTCTGGGTATGGCTTTCACAGGGTATCTGCTGCCGTGGGACCAGAGGGCTTATTTCGCAACCGCTGTGGGGACAAACGCGGCGGGTGAAGTCCCGTTGATTGGAGAGAGCCTGAAGCGGATGATGCGCGGCGGCGCCGACATGGGTACGCTCACGATCTCTCGGTTTTTTGTGGCTCACGTTTTTCTGATTCCCGCGTGCATCTTTGCCCTCCTTGCAAGCCACATTTTTCTTTTCCGAAAGGCCGGCGCGGCGGGACCCATCGATGAGAATCCTTTTCATCCGGTGCAACAAGCCGAACTCTTCTATCCGCGACAGGTCTTGATGGATTTGTCGCTGACGGCGTTGCTCATCATCGGGCTTGGGATCTTGTCATTCATGATCCCTGTGCCGCTCGGCCCGCCTGCGAATCCTGCGGACACGCAGTTTGTGCCGCGCCCCGAATGGTATTACCTCTCCGTGTTCCAGTGGTTGAAGTATTGGCACGGTGCGGCGTCGATCATCGGCATTCTGGTCATCCCCTCTATCCTAGTGATTGCGGTTCTGGCTTTACCGTTTCTGGATCGCGGCATCGAGCGGAGGCCCTGGAAACGTCCTATCGCCATGGGAGCTTACGCGTTTGTTCTTGTCGGGCTCGTGGGGCTGGCCCTGCGGAGCCACTACTTGGATTCCCATGACGCCGGAATCGCTCAGCAACTGGCGCGGCAGAAATCCGAGGAAGCGGATTACATGCGCAAACCATTCGAACCGGAGCTGGCGTCCGGTTCGCTGGCGGCTGCCAATGCGGCTTTGGCGGACCCGCTCGCGGCTAAAGGTAAAAGCATCTTCGAAGCGCAATCCTGCAATGCATGTCACGGCGACAATGGAACCGGCAGCGCCGCGGGCCCGAAGTTAATTGGCGTGGGAAATAAGTTCGACAATCAGAAGTTGGAAGCGCTTTTGAAGCGCCCCTCAACAGCAATGAGCCAGGGAGGAATGACGCCTACCGATCTTAACGGCGAGGAGCTAAAGGCTCTAATTGCATATGTTGGGAGTCTCAAATAACTGCAGGACCTAATGCGAAGATTCAGCGGAGTTGGTCCCAGCAGTTATGTAGGGTCGTGCGGAGGGGGATGTGACCACTATTCAACGGCATTGTGAGAGTTCTCGGGGGATTCGCATGAGGCCGGAGTTGATCTGAACTCCGAAGACGCATCCTCCATCAGAAGCAGGCGTGTCCAAGTTTTAGACAATGTCGACACGACCGTACGAAGTGAGGTTTCGATGGCGAGCAGAATAAGAGCCAATGAACCGTTGAATGCCAAGCAAGTGCGGGTGTCAGGCATTCTCCTGATTCTTGGTTTGCTGATAGAGGCTCTGACCTTGGTCTGGAACCATCCGATTTCGTTTTGGGTCTTCCTGTTTGTCGGCGGCGGATTCCTGCTGAGTGGAATTATGGTTTTCCTCTACACTTTCATTATTCATTTTCTAAGAGCTCGGAGAGACTGATCAGTTGGGCATTGGAGCAGGCGATCGGGAAGCGACACCCGAGCCAGGCGAATTCCAGAATACCTGCGCCGAGTACGTCGCGTAACATACATAGGACATCCCAATTCTTTGGAAATGCCTTCGGACCCCCCCTGAAAAATAATCCCCTCTGCGAAGTCGTCAAGCGGCCTGCGAATCACAATCGTCGTCTCAATGGCGCAGCCTCACGATGGTTTGCGCCGTATCAGCCAGCCCATGCTAATCCCCAGTCCAAGCAACAGCCCCGAAAACCCCGTCCAAGCAAGCCTTTCCGGATTCATCGCAAGCCATCCCCCAACTCCCGGAGATTCGACGCGGCCTATCCATTCGCCCAGCTCCGCAGAGCTCCAGTTCACATCAACCAGGGTCGCTCGCCAATTCAGATCGTGATCCAGAAGGAAAATCTCGTTCGGATGAACCAGCACACCGCCTTCCGTCATGATGGAGTAATGGAAATAGTCGAAAAGGCGTCGAATCTCCGCTTCCTCCGCCCGCACGAGAAGCCACTTTGTCGGCACATGCTCGCGCTGTCGAAACTCGCGGACGCTTTCAGTATCTTCTGTGGGGTCAAACGAAAAAATCAGCACACGGTAGGTCGCGCTGTCGCCCAAGCGCAGTGCTTCTTGCGCAAGCTTGCGCGTGAGCGTGGGGCAACTCATCGCACATCTCGTGTAGACCGGCAGAACGATGACCGGGCCACCTCCTGCTCCCCTCAGTTCCGCCCACAACGAACGCTTTTGGTTCGCTTCATCCCAAATCGCGACGTTCGGAATTCTTCCTAAATCGGACTTTGCGGGGACAACCGCGCCTCGCACTCCAGACGCGCACAGAACAACGGCGAGCGGAGCCAGCCAAAAGAACGTATGCCGCGTTCGGATCGCAGTCGTCACCGCACGCTCTCGACCGCCACTGGACTATCCGGTTTGTATCCCGGTGCTGGTTTGAACTTACTTTTCAAAATATCGCTGATCGGCGAGTAGTACGCCAAAACAATCAGCAACACCGCGGCCGTAACCCACGGCGTGAAGTTCTGCACCGCGGGGATATTTTCGTCGTGATACGTCTCACTGAGTGGAATGGAGAATGGCACGTGCTCCGACGCAGCATCTTTCGCGCCCGCTAGACTCCGGATCAGAACCACGAAGTACAAAAGGATGGCGAGTCCCATGATCAACCCGCCCAGCAATCCCAAATGCGTCGAAATCCACCAATCCGGCCGGTAGCTGGGCGATGCTGGATTCAAATAAGTCAGCCCCAGATTCGTGCGCCGCGGCTCGCCGCGCAGTCCGCCCAGGAAGAGTCCTCCTGAGAAAATAAATGTTCCGCCCATCCATAAATAAGGAACCCCGACCGCCAAGCTCCGCGAAAGCACTGGCTTCTTCAGGAGCCCGGCAATCAAATACAGGCTCATGCCCAAAATCCCCAGAAAAATCGGCCCGCCTACCGTCAAATGAAAGTGCGCCGGAATCCACGCCGTATTGTGCACGACGTTGTTCATGTTGTAGGACGCATTCACGATGCCCGTGATGCCGCCAAACAGGAAAATCACAAGCCCGCAGAAGAGATAAGGGAAGAACCAGTTCTCGCTCTCGAAATACGGCAGCTTTCTCCACCAGGCAAAAAGTCCCGTCCCGCCCCTCCTGCGCGCCGCGAATTCCAGGGACGCTGCAAGCGTGAACGCTGTCAGCAGACTGGGGATCACAATAATCAACGTGAGAACTCCCTGGATGCCTTTCCAAGTCGAGGAGATCCCGGGATCCGCGAACTGATGGTGCAAACCCAGCGGGCAAGACAGCAAAATGAGCGACATAAACGTGAATCGCCCCGCAAAGTCGCTGAAAAGCTTTCCTCCCGCCAGCCTCGGCAGCATCGTGTAATACAGCACGTAGATCGGCATCAGCCAGAAATAAACGAGCGGATGCCCAAAGAACCAAAACAGCGTACGGCTCAACACCACGTTTACTCCTGGCGTCCATCCCAGGGACCACGGCACAAGCAGGACAAGCACTTCAAAAGCTACCGGCAAGGTCGCGATCTGCCACACGATAAATGTGGCAAAGATTCCCACGACCGCGAGCGGGGTCTTCTTTCCCGGATTGTTCTTCCTCCAGCGCCGGTACACGGGAATCCACGTGAATAGCGCCACCCACGAACCCACGATAAAGATCGCGAGGCCAAGGTAGAACACCGGGTGCGCTTTGAGCGGCGGATAAAAAGTGTAAAGAACTGTCGCCTGCCCGGCGTAAATCATGGCTGCGGCCATCACCGCGCCCAGCAGCATCAGAGCCAGCGACAGACCCGCTCCAAACAGGGAAAGCGGCGATCTCAATTCCTGGCTGACCAGCGCATGACCCAGCGCCACCGCGAAAAACGTCGTCAAGACGATCGCATTGATCACTCCGTGCGCAGTCAACCCCTGGTAATATTCGATTCCCGCAAACGAATTCGCTCGAATTACTCCGGCTCGAAACAGTACCTGCAAAACACCATGAAAAGTGCCAAGGAGAAGAAGTCCGAGCGGCACCAGAAGTTCGATCAGAATAATCCTTTGAAGATTCTTTTGAAGTTCCATGTTATTTCAGATCCTTCAAGTACTCTTCAATCTGCCTGATTTCCTCATCGCTCAACGGCAGCTCCGGCATCACCGGCTCATATCCCTTCACTACATCTTTCGAGGGATGCAGAATCAAGTCCCGGACGAAATCTGCATCGAGTATGTGGGTGCTGCCGTCCGTCAACTCCACCGACTTTCCCCACATCCCCTTGAAAGTTGGCCCCACTCCCGCACTGCCATCCAGGCTGTGGCACGCCAAACAGCCCTTATCCTCAAGAATCTTCCCGCCGGAGGCTCCCCTTGCTGGAAGCCCATCCACCGAAATATCCGTCGCCTGGTCACTGACTTCGACCGTCGCGTTCATGTTGTGATGCGCCGCGCCGCAATACTCGTGGCATACAATCGAATAAATTCCCGGCTTAGCGAAATGCACGCGCCCATTCACGATCGCCCCCGGCACCACCATCAAGTTGACGTTCGTGCCCAGGATTTGGAATCCGTGCTCCACATCTTTGCTCATCACATATACATCCAACGTCGATCCGGTGGGCACTCGCACGCGGCTCGGCTCGAACGCCCACATCTTCGCGACGAAGTGCACTTCATAATTCTTCTCCTCATGCTTCGTGACGGATGCCTGCTCGAATCCCTTCGAGGCCGACACGCAAGTCGGCACATTGATTCCCAGCCCCCACGTCGCGTACGCGATCAGCCCAAGGCTAGCCCCAATGAACAAAGTCGCACCCAATAGGACCCTCTTCTCGGTTGTATTTACCTGAGAATTGTCGCTTGCCGCCTCACTCGCCATCTGTCTCCAGCCTCCCTACAGCCACAACTGGCGTTGTACCAGCAATAGATAGATCCCCAGCCAGATCAGCGCAAAGCCAGCGAGCACGGCAACAAAAAATGCGATCGCTCCCTTCGGGAAGAAAACCTCGTCAGTTACACTAGAAGATAGTTGTTCGATCTTAGAAGCCACGCTTGTCCTCCTTCCATTTTCAAATTCTTGAGCTTTCCAGCCTTTTTCGTGCTTTTCGTGCACAACTCAAAGCGCGCGGATTTCTGGCCGAAGCCGAGCCAGGGAATTGATGTAGATCACAGCCCGCTGTAGAAGATATCACTCTCCAAGCCCGCCTGCGCCGGCTTAAAATGCGCCCTCCATGCACAATGCCTGTTCTGCCCAGCCCGCCATCTCCCGCCATTTAGGAGCGGGGCGCTAATTCGGAACCTCCCTTTTGCGTTCCAAAACGCGGACACGCATTGAAGGGATTTCGTCCAGTTGTGCCGCGTATTGCGCCAGCGTGTAGTAACCCGCGACGGATTGACACTTATCTCTTTCCGGGATTGGCGAATCCCGGTTCTGGCTCCGGTTCCACAACATCCGTGCTTCTTCGGCCCCAAACGGTTTCCACAGGATGATGTTTCGAGGCTTCCGGGTAGACCGCTCTGGCGCGGCTCAGAGCTTCCGCGATGCTGTTGCACATATTCTCGGGTCCGATGTGGTGTTGAAACTCCGTCTGATGCATTAGTCTCGAAGGTTGTTCCCTGGCTCCGCAGAGAATGAGTTCTCGTCACGATTCGTGTACCTGATCCGCTAAGCCCTCCAATGCCTGGAGGCCGGTGGAATCGATCGCGGTCATGTTACGCAACCTTAGAATCAGGATGGGAGGCAGAGAAACTTCATTGCTGAGGGCTAGCGCCTGTCATCTGGAAGGGGATGTTGGTTTCACGCACCGGCTTGTCAATTCCGCCGGGCTGCGCGGGCGCTTCCAAACCGTCCATGAGCAAGTAGGACTGCAGTGAAAGCGAGCTCGTGGCGAGATTCTCCAGCGCAGTGACGTAGGAGACTTCCAGTTGCATCAGAGTTCTCTGAGCGATGAGGACCTGCGGGTAAGCGGCAGCCATCGCTTGGTATTTTTTGGTGTACATCTCATACGCTTTTTGCGCCCTCGGGATCATCTGGTTCTTGTAGCGGTCAACCGCCGTTTGCGAGAACGTGTAGGACTGGACGACGCTTGCGGCCCGCTCCCGCAAGACGAGCTTCACGCGCTCCACTTCGCGCCTGGCCCTCTCGGCGTCGGCTTTCGCGCTTGCGATGTTTCCTTGGTTGCGGTTAAAAATGGGAATTCTGAGCCCCACATCAGCAAAGCCCTGCAGTCCGACGGATCTCCCGTTAGGCCCGGACAACTCGCCATTCTGCTGCATGCCACCGCGGAGTTGCAGGTCGGGGATGGGTTCGCGCTTCTCGCGGACTAGGGATGCTTCCGCACGCTTGACGCCGAGCTCGGCAATTTTGACGGCCGGGCTCTCGTTCACGATCTTCTCCACGAGTTCCTCCGGATTCACGGGTTGGAAGTCTTCGAGTTTTCCTTCGAGTCGCATCAAGGGAAGGCGCGGATTTCCTACGACGGCGGCCAATGCTGTCCAAACCCGCTGCTGGTTCTTTTCGGCCATGATGACCGCGAGTTGCGCCTGCTGCGCTTCCACTTCCGACTCCAGAACGTCGGGAGCGTCGGCCTGGCCGACATTCGCAAGTTGATGAGAAGTTTCGACGGCGTCATCAGCAAGCTTGCTGAGGTTGTTTCGCAACTCCAGCGTCTGCTGCGCGGCCAGTGCTTGGAGATAAGACATTCGCACGTTTGTGACGACGCGCAGTTTTTGTTCATCGGCCTCGGTTTCTGCCTGCTTGAGCTCCTGGTCAAAAATCTGTCGATTCAGACCCAGCTTTCCACCCAGCACGATGTCCTGCTGAACGAAGAAACCTTGCTCGCCTCCGTGAAACGACCCGCCCCGGATCTGTTCGCCCTGGTAGCCAACGGTTGGGTTCGGGTAGAGTCCTGACTGCTTCTTCCGGCCTTCCGCCGACTTGATATTCGCGTCCGCCTGAGCGAACGTCGGGTTGTTCTGTAAGGCCAACTGTTGGAGCTCTTCGAGTGTGATCGTCTTCTGCTCGGAAGCTGGGGCTTGCGCTCGGCCCGGCAAGGCGAGCAGGAACAAAGCCCAGGAAAGGCAGAGTACGAGTCGGATTACACAACGGAGTGGTGACACTGTTTCCCTCACTTCCATAAACTTCACCGGCATAGTCAGGTTATTCATGTTTGTGCTCCATCCCCGGCATGTCCATCTTCATTGGTTTATTGCCTTCCTGCTTTTTTCGAAGCTCCATGATGTGGTCGTACTTGTCTTGAGGCAGCACGCGTACGAACGTCATCATTCCCGCCATGAAGCCGCTCCAGCCCGGACGCAGGCCGAAGTTTTCCGGTTTGTCGACCATTTGATCCATCGCCATCATGGGACCTTCCATGAAGGCATCCTGCGGAAAGCCCGGTACGGAATTCGCATCCTTGCTGACATCGGGCTTGCCCATCTGCATCCCCGGCATGTCTTGGTTCTGCATCGGATTCCCGGCTTTCAGCGGAGAATTCGACATGAGTTGCTCAGCTGTCGAACCGACGCCCATGCCACGACCGAGGCTAGGCCCGTTGTCGTCGGACACGGGGCTTCCCTGTTTCATGATTCCCATGGTCACCGGAATTGTTGGCGACAAATTCGACATCGCGTGATTGCGCCACACCGACGAGCACAGTGTTGCCGGGACCCCAAGTGGACTCGGGCTGTCGCCCGCCTTCCGTTCCGGTCACCACGAACTGGTGACCATGAAGATGAATGGGATGGTGGTCCATGCCAAGGTTGATCAGCCGAATGCGCACGCGTTCCCCATGCCGCGCGATCAAAGGAGTAGTGGCTGGCCCGGCTTTACCGTTGAAGGTGAGCCAGTTGAACTCCATGTTCATGGAGTTGGGAACTGTAATGTTCGGCAGAATCGCGTATTCCTGCAGGATGACGAGGAAATCTTTTTCAACGCGAGGTTTGTACGGTTGCTTTGGATGCATGATGAACGCACCAATCATTCCCATCATTTCCTGCATGGCCATATGAGAGTGATAGAAGTAGGTTCCTTCCTGGTGGAGTGTGAATTCGTAGACAAATCGCCCGCCGGGCGGGATGGGGTCTTGGCTCGAACCCGGTGCGCCATCCATCTCGACAGGAATCTCGAATCCGTGCCAGTGCATCGAGGTTGGTTCGGGGAGGTGATTGTCCACGATGACGCGAACGCGATCGCCCTGAGTGACCTGAATCGTGGGTCCTGGCGCACTGCCGTTATAGCCCCAGAGGTCAACGATCCGCCCCGGGATGACTTCCTGCTTCACTGGCTCGGCAATCAGATGAAATTCCTTGATATTGCCGTCCATGCGGAACGGGAGGTTGGGCACGTCGGGGGTCTCAACAGGAACGAAAGGGCCGTAGTCAGGCGCCGTCTCTTTCTTTCCCTTCGTCTTCATTCCGGGCATGTTTTTCATGTCCTGCATGTCGTCCATCTTTTGCTGCGGTAAGCCGGAAGCTTCTCGCGCGGCCACAAGGCCCGCGCCGACAACCGCGGCTCCCTGAATAAATGTTCTTCTTCCTTTGTTCATTTCATTTCTCCTGAGACCGAATTCCGTTTTGTTCTACCGCGTTTTCGCGGTTGCTGTGCGTGCATGATGGCGTCGATGATCAAGCACCGAATCCAATAAGCAGTCCGTAGAAGTTTTCCTTGTAGCGATTCAGCAAGCGTCACCTCCTGTGGCAGCCTGGGGCATTCGAGGGGAATCGGAACGGGGCGACAGGCCTGCAACGCGGAGTCGCCAGCGCGCACTAACGTCTAGAGTTTGAAAAAGGAATAGACAGCGAGGAGAGAATCAGATTCGAAGAACGGAAATTTGCTGGTACAGAGGAATGCTTGAGGCATGAGGTGGGGCGTGCTCTGAAGCCTCTGCTTGGGGAAAAATCGCGGACAAGCCGTGCGCAACCGAGAAAGTTGCTGCGGAAGCGTTCAAATGGTCCACGACACTCAGCTGGATTTGCGAGACATCGCCGGACTTCGTCACAAACAATCCCGGATGCTGGTGTTGCGAGCAATCAGGAGTGTCCGGGCTTTGGTGGTTCGATTGGTCTGAATGATGCGAGGGCATCTGGTCGCAATCGTGACCGGCTGTCTGCCGAACCTGGTCGGGACAAACACCAACCGCGCAAATCGTCGTGCA
>WNGH01003065.1_pt1 | contig 17092 bp, 28 predicted proteins | sample 5400631 | NCBI WGS metagenome assembly WNGH01 (sample SAMN13153373, study PRJNA577476) | soil metagenome | isolation source: 115 cm soil or saprolite under Garry oak tree replicate 1 | place: USA:California | collected 2016-06-15
GACTACAGCTACCGGCTGCCGCACAAGGTTCTTTTGGGCGCCCTGCGTTCGGCGCTTTCGGCAAAGTTCGCCGAGCAGAAGCTGACCGTGGTCGATGCCTGGTCGCTCGAAACCCACAAGACCAAGGCGCTGCGCGCCACGCTCGACAAGTTGAATGGCGACCGCACCATCTTGCTGGTGGACAATGGAACGAACCGCAATCTGGAGCTGGCCAGCCGCAATCTAGATGGCGTCAAGCTCGTCGCGCCGAACGTTTTGCAGCCTTACGATCTCCTGCGGCACGATCGCTTGATTTTCTCGAAGGACGCCGTGGCGCGGGTGAGCCATTCGCTCGATCCGGACAAGGTGCCGGCGGAAGCGCCACACGTGGAGACGATTGCGCCTGCCCCGGCGCCCAAAAAGAAGCAAGCTGCGCCCAAGGCCGCGGCCAAGAAAGCTAAAACAGCCGCGCGCGCCACGAAGAAGGCGGCCAAGCCGGGCAAATCGAAAGGCAAGGACTGAGCCGTGGCGATACAAATTCATCAGATCATTCGCCGGCCGATCATCACCGAGAAAGGACTCGGCGTGAAGGAATTGCAGCATACGGTGGTTTTCGAGGTCGCCGCCGGCGCGACGAAGACGCAGATCAAGGAAGCCGTGCAGCAGATTTTCAAGGTGAAGGTTGCCGGCGTGCGCACGGCGAATTTTCCCGGAAAGATGCGCCGGCGCGGGCGGTTTGAAGGTTACCGCCGCGACTGGAAGAAGGCGTATGTCAAACTCGCCGAGGGCGAGAAGATGATCGAGTACGCGGACAATTTGTAGACCAGATAGCAGGCTTGCGGAAGAACAGAGGCGCTTATGGGACTGAAGAGTTTTAACCCATACACGGCATCACGGCGGTTCATCACCGTCCTGGACAGGAGCGAGATTACGAAGGATTCGCCGGAAAAAACACTGCTCGAGCCGAAGAAGCGCTCCGGCGGGCGGAACAACCACGGCGAAGTGACCATGTGGCACCGCGGCGGAGGCCACAAAAAGCAGTATCGCAAGATCGATTTCAAGCGGGAGAAAACCGGTGTGCCCGCGAAAGTGGCCGCGATTGAATACGACCCGAACCGCTCGGCGCGGATTGCGCTGCTGCACTACGCCGACGGCGAGAAGCGTTACATCCTGCACCCTGTGGGTCTCGAGGTTGGAATGACCGTGCAGACCGGCGAGGGCGCGGACATTCTTCCGGGGAATGCGCTGGCCTTCCGGCACATCCCTCCGGGCACGATGGTGCACAACCTCGAGCTGTATCCCGGCCGCGGCGGCCAGGTGGTGCGCTCGGCGGGCGGCGCAGCGCAGCTTTTGAGCAAGGAAGGTGATCTCGCCCTGGTGAAGCTGCCCTCGGGCGAAGTTCGCAAGTTTTCGGTCAACTGCATGGCCACCATCGGCCAGGTGGGTAATCTGGATCACGAAAACGTTACCTACGGCAAAGCGGGCCGGACGCGCTGGCACGGCCGCCGGCCGACGGTTCGCGGTGTGGCCATGAACCCGGTGGACCATCCACACGGTGGCGGTGAAGGCCGAGGCAAAGGCAATCACCCGCAAACGCCGTGGGGTTTTCCGACGCTGGGCGCGAAAACGCGGCACAACAAACGCACGGACAAGAAGATTGTCCAGCGGCGGAAGGGGTAAGCACGACGCAGTGAGGGAGAAAGCGGGCGGTGATGGCAGAGCCTCCCGTCGAGAGTGGACCAATGAGAGCGACACGAACAGCAAGGGCAGGATCGCGGCGGGCTGGCCGATCGGTGAAGCACGCGAGCAGAAAGCACCCCGCCAAGTCAGCCGCGAAGGTCCTGCACGCAGCCGTCAAACCGCGCATCCAGCCGCCCCAGCCGGTTCTCTACCGGCTGTGCAAGCCAGGATGGGCCGTCATCGTGGAGCGGCAGCCGAACGCGCAAGGAACACGCTTTGTCTGCCCGTTCTGTCCGCAATCGCATCGCGTGCCCGGGCCGGTGCGAGGCTTCAAGAAGATTCGGCGCGCGCAGTGGGGACGCCTGCGCCGCGTGGAGGCATAGATTAGCAATGGGACGTTCGCTCAAGAAAGGCCCGTTTGTGGACGGCCACCTGCGCGAAAAGGTGGAAGCGCTGAACGCGCGGAATGAAAAGAAGGTGGTAAAGACCTGGTCGCGCCGCTCGACGATTGTGCCGGAGATGATCGGTCACACCATTGCCGTGCACAACGGCAAGAAATTCATTCCGGTGTATGTGACCGAGCAGATGATTGGGCACAAGCTGGGAGAATTTTCGCCGACGCGCACCTTCAAGGGCCACGCCGTCAGGGCGGCGCTCGAAAGGGCCGCCGCGGCAGCGGCACCGGTGGGAGGCGCCGCGGCGCCGGCAGCCGCAGCGCCTGCTCCGAAGGCATAAGCCATGGCCAACGTTCAGACACAAGCGCCCTCGATTGAAGCCCACGCGCTCGCTCGCCATGTGCGGCTTTCGCCGCAGAAGGCGCGGCTCGTCATGGACTTGATCCGGGGGCACCGCGCCGCCGACGCATTGCAGGTGTTGCGCTATACGCCGAAGCGCGCCGCGCGGCACATCGAGAAGATTCTGCGCAGCGCCATCGCCAATGCCGAGCGCAAGGCGGAAGATGCCGGCTCGCCGCTCGACGTGGATGAGCTGTACGTCTCCAATTGTTTTGTAAACGAGGGCCCACGGTGGAAGCGGATTCGCCCGGCACCGATGGGCCGCGCTTATCACTATCAGAAGCGCACCGCGCATATCTGGGTCGGCGTGGCCGAACATCACATGGCTGCCGCGGAGCGCCACGCGGCGAATCTCGCGGAGGCCGAAGCGCAAAAGGGTGTGCGCGGCGTCGGCCGGCGCGTGAAGAAGGCTCTGGCGGGCAAGAAAGTGCCGGCGAAGAAGGGCAAGAAGAAGTAGGGGTCGGCTGCTTTGCGGCCGCGCAGAAAGTCGGCCGCTTTGCGGTCGCACAGAGAGAGGTCAGTGTGGGGCAGAAAACACACCCGTACGGTTTCCGGCTGGGTTACAACAAGACCTGGAAGTCGCGCTGGTACGCCGACCGTGACTACGCCGACCTTCTCTACGAAGATGCGCAGCTCCGCAAGGAGTTGAAGGATCGGCTGAAGTCCGCCGGTGTGAGTTCGATCGACATCGAGCGCGCCGCGAACAAGCTTGTCGTACGCATTTACACCGCGCGCCCGGGGATCATCATCGGCCGCAAGGGCGCGGAAATCGACAAGCTGAAGAATGAAGTGCAGAAGCGCACTAAGCGCGAAGTGCACATCGACATTCAAGAAGTGCACCGGCCGGAGCTCGATGCGCAGCTTGTGGCGGAATCTATCGCTTTGCAGCTCGAAAAGCGCGTGGCCTTCCGTCGCGCCATGCGCAAGGCGGTGGACTCGGCGCTGCGCTTCGGTTGCAAGGGGATCAAGGTGCGCGTGGCAGGCCGGCTGAACGGCGCGGAAATCGCGCGGAAAGAATGGTACCTGCAAGGGCGCTTGCCGCTGCAGACTCTCCGCGCGGATATCGATTTCGGCTTTGCGCAGGCCTACACGACCTATGGCGTGATCGGCGTGAAGTGCTGGATCTATCAGGGCGAAAACATCCCGCGGCGCCGAGAGCAGGAGCGCGAACGCCCCGGCGTGCTGGCGGTTGCATAAAGCGCATCACAGCGCGCAGGAAGGGGAAGCGAGAAAACGACGATGTTGATGCCGAAGAAAGTGAAGTACCGCAAGCAGCAGCGCGGCCGCCGCTCGGGCAAGGCGTGGCGTGGCGGCCACCTGGCCTTCGGCGAGTACGGGCTGAAGGCGCTCGAGGCCGCGTGGATCACCGATCGGCAAATCGAGGCGTCGCGCGTGGCGATCACGCGCTTCATCAAGCGCGGCGGCAAGCTCTGGATTCGGATTTTTCCGGACAAGCCCTTCACCAAAAAGCCTGCGGAAACCCGCATGGGCAAGGGCAAGGGCGCGCCGGAGCGCTGGGTGGCGCCCGTGAAACCCGGACGAATCATGTTCGAGATGGCCGGTATTGACGAAGCGACGGCGCGGGAAGCGCTCGACCTGGCGGCGCACAAGCTGCCGATTCCCACGAAATTCGTCACCCGCGCGGGAGGATTCTGACGATGCCGCGGCGTATCGAAAAGCTCCGCGAAGCGGACCCGAACGAACTGCACGCGCAGCAGAAAGAGCTGACCGATCAGATTTTTCGATTGCGGTTTCAGCTTTCCACCGGCCAGGCCGAAGCCCTCAAGCGTCTTCGCGAGGCGAAGAAGAACCTGGCGCGGATCAAGACGCTCCTGCGCGAACGGGCATTGTTGGCCGCCGCGCGCTCGCCGGAGGCCGCTGCCGCTGTGCGGCCGCCCAAGACGTCGGCTGCCGTGCAGCCGCCCGAGACATCGTCCGTTGCGCAGCAGACAAAGGCGGAAACTTCGAAATGACAGCGGAGACACAAAATACGGCGCGGGCGCGGCAGGAGCTGATCGGCAAGGTGACCAGCGCCAAGATGCAAAAGACGATTGTGGTCGAAGTGACGCGGCTCGTGCAGCATACGAAGTACCGCCGCGTGGTGCGCATCTCGAAAAAATTCTACGCGCACGACGAACAGCGCGAAGCGCGCCCGGGCGACACCGTACGCATCATCGCCTCTCGGCCGCTTTCGCGGCTCAAGCGCTGGCGGCTCGCGGAAGTGCTGACGCGCAGGGCGGCCGCCGAGTGAGCGAAGGCAGGGGAGCGGACCGATGATTCAGATGCGAACCTGGCTGACGGTGGCCGATAACAGCGGTGCGCGCAGGTTGATGTGCATTCTCCCGGTGGGCGGCGACGCGGGCCTCAAGGCGGGCCTCGGCGATATTGTGACCGCGTCGGTGAAGGAGGCCACCCCGGAGAGCCAGGTCAAAGAAGGCAAAGTGGTTCGTGCGGTCATCGTGCGCATGCGCAAGGAACACCGCCGCAAGGATGGCACCTACATCCGCTTTGACGACAACGCCGCCGTGCTCATCAATGAAGCGGGAGAGCCCGTTGGCACGCGCGTCTTCGGCCCGGTGGCGCGCGAGCTGCGCGACAAAAAGTTCACCAAGATCGTCTCTCTGGCTCCGGAGGTTTGGTAAGCGATGGCCCTGCGTCACGCACAAGCGGCGCGGCACACGATCCTGATCCGCAAGGGCGACCAGGTGCGCGTCATCAGCGGCCGCGACCGCGGAAAGGCCGGCCGGGTTCTCTCCGTGAATCCGAGGAAGAACACGGTGGTGGTCGAGCACGCGAATATCATCAAGCGGCACACGCGGCCGAACCCGGCGAAGAACATCAAGGGCGGGATCGTCGAGAAAGAGGGGCCGATCAACGTCTCGAACGTGATGATCGTATGCCCGTCGTGCGGAAAGCACACCCGCATCGGCCGCCACGAGCTGCCCGACGGAACAAAGGCGCGCGCCTGCCGCCGCTGCGGAACGACTTTGGACAAGTAGGGCGAGGCGAACAGGGAAATGATCAGCCGTTTGCAAGAACGCTATCGCAAGGACGCCGTTCCGGCGCTGATGAAGCGTTTCGGGCGAGAGAACCCAATGGCTGTGCCGAAGCTTCAGAAGATCACGGTCAACATCGGGCTCGGTGAAGCGAGCCAGAATGTCAAGCTGTTGGACGCGGCCGCGGTCGAGCTCGGTCAGATAACCGGCCAGAAGCCGATCATCACGCGGGCGAAGAAGTCCATTGCGAATTTCAAAATTCGCAAGGGCATGCCCATCGGCTGCGCAGTCACTTTGCGTGGTGATCGCATGTTCGAATTTCTCGACCGTTTGTGCAATGTGGTGCTGCCACGCGTGCGCGACTTCAAGGGCTTGGCATCGAACGCCTTCGATGGCCGCGGTAACTACACGCTCGGGCTGAAAGATCAGCTCGTGTTTCCGGAAATCGACTACACGCGCGTGGACAAGATCAGGGGTATGAACATCACGCTCACAACGACGGCGAAGAACGATGAAGAGGGCCGCGAGCTGCTCAAGTTGCTCGGCGTGCCGCTGCGCGCGTAAGGCGCGGGGAGGAAGGAATCGCATGGCGCGAACGGCCAAGATCGCAAAGACGCGGAAAAAGCCCAAGTTCAAGGTGCGCGTGCGCAACCGCTGCCGTATCTGCGGCCGTGCGCGCGGTTTCATACGCAAATTCGAGTTGTGCCGCATCTGTTTCCGCGGCATGGCCCTGCGCGGGGAAATTCCCGGCGTCGTGAAATCGAGCTGGTAAGGACCAAACGATGCAGACGGATCCGATTGCCGATTTTCTGACGCGCGTCCGCAATGCGGCCGCAGCCAAACACCAGCGTGTGGACGTGCCCTCGTCGAAGCTGAAGACCGAAATCGCGCGCATCCTGAAGGAAGAGGGCTACATCGCCACCTTCAAGCTCGTGGACGAGAACAAGGCGCGCAAAACTTTGCGCGTGTTCCTCAAGTACACGCCCGACCGGCGCAGCGTCATCACCGGGCTCAAGCGCATTTCGAGGCCTGGCGCAAGGCTTTATCTCGGCGCGGCGGAGATCCGGCCGGTCGTCGGTGGGCTGGGCATCAGCATTCTGACGACGCCGAAAGGCGTGATGAGCGGACGCGCGGCGCGCAGGGCCCGCGTCGGCGGCGAACTGCTTTGTGAAGTTTGGTAGGTTGTTTTTGCGGCGAGGATTTGCAGGGTAAGGAAGAAACGAATGTCGCGGATCGGACGTAAACCGATTGTGGTGCCGAGCGGAGTGAAAATTGCCTTACAGCCGGGCTGCGTCGAAGTGCAGGGGCCCAAGGGCAAACTCGCCGTTCCACTGCCAAAAGGCATTCAGGTCGAGCAGAAGGATGGCACGCTCGTTGCCGTGCGCCCAAGCGATGAATACCGCGCCCTGCATGGCCTGGCGCGCGCGCTCGTGGCCAACGCCGTGCGCGGCGTGACCGAAGGCTTCAAGAAGGAGCTGGACATCGTCGGCGTCGGCTATCGCGCGGAAATCAAGGGTAAGGCCGTGAACTTCGCGTTGGGCTATTCGCACCCGATTGAATTCCGCATCCCTGAAGGGATCACCGTCACGGTGGACAAGCAGACGCACATCGTCGTCAGCGGCGCGGACAAAGGGCAAGTCGGCCAGGTGGCGGCGAACATTCGCGCGTTGCGCCCGCCCGATCCCTACAAGCAAAAAGGCATTCGCATCACCGGCGAACGGTTGAAGAAGAAGGCAGGCAAGGCCGGAGCGAAGACTGGCGCCGCCTAAGGAGAGACCGAAGTGGCCAACGCAAGAGTCGGCAAAATGTCCCGCGATCGGCACCGCCAGGTGGTCCACGCGCGCGTGCGCACGCGGGTGGAGGGCACTTCGGAGCGCCCGCGCCTCTGCGTCTATCGCTCGCTCAGCCATATCTACGCGCAGGTGGTTGACGACCGCTCGGGCCGCACGCTCGTTTCCGCCAGTTCGCTCGACAAGGACACGAAAAAGCAGCTCAAGGGCGGTGGCAATGTTGCGGCGGCGAAAGTCGTGGGCAAGGCCATCGCCGAGCGCGCCAAGGCGGCAAAGATCGGGAAAGTCGTTTTCGATCGGGGAGGATACAAGTACCACGGCCGCGTCAAGGCGCTCGCGGACGCGGCTCGGGAAGCGGGGTTACAGTTCTAATCTATGTCGAAGCAACTTCTGCGTGAGAGCCTGGCGGTGCGGCGGCTGATCGAAGTGAACCCGGCCGATTTGAAGGACGATGTGATTGCCATCAACCGCGTCACGAAGGTGGTGAAGGGCGGCAAGAACCTGAGCTTTTCGGCGCTGGTGGTCGTGGGCGACCAGCGGGGCCATGCCGGTTTCGGCATGGGCAAGGCCCGCGAGGTACCCATGGCCATCAAGAAAGGCATCGAGCAGGCGAAGAAAAACCTCATCAAGCTCAACCTGAAGGGCACCACGATTCCGCATCAAGTTGTCGGCCACTACGGCTCGGCACAGGTGCTGCTCAAGCCCGCATCCGAAGGCACCGGCGTAATTGCCGGCGGCCCGGTCCGCAAGGTGATGCAGGTTGCGGGGGTCACGAATGTGTTGACGAAGTCCATCGGCACATCGAATCCTCACAATGTTGTCAAGGCCACGTTCGCGGCTTTGCTTAGCCTGAAAGACGCCAGCCAAGTTGCCGAGACACGCTCGAAGGCCGTCGAAGAGATTATGGGCAGGCCAAAGGCAGAAAAGGTGGAAAAGGGAGTGGGAGAAAAGTAATGTCGGCCGAGAAAAAAGCAACAAAGAAATCCGCCGGCACTTTAAAGATTAAGTGGGTGCGCAGCTTTATCGGCTGCACCGACGACATGAGGCAGACGGTCCGAGGGCTGGGCTTTCGGAAAATGAACCAGGTTGTCGAGCGGCACGACACGCCGGCCGTGCGCGGTATGATCCAGAAGGTGCGGCACTTGGTGGAAGTGGTGGAGTAGGGAGCGGAGAATGGTCACGAAAGACTCTGCGGACCAAAAAGCGGCCAAGGCTTCGGGTGATCGCCCGGCCGCCAGCCTGTCGAATTTGAAGCCGCCCCGCGGCGCGCGCCACCGCAAGGTGCGCGTCGGCCGCGGCATCGGCTCGAAGCTGGGCAGGACGGCTGGAGCGGGGAACAAAGGACAGAAATCCCGCGCTGGGTATTCGCGCCGGCGGGGGTTTGAAGGCGGCCAGATGCCGCTGCACCGCCGCATCCCGAAGCGCGGCTTCCACAATCCCTTTGGGACGGCGTTTTCGGTAGTGAACGTCGAGCAGCTCAATGCCTTCACTGCGGGCGATACCGTCACGCCCGATGTGCTCCGCGCGCGCGGTTTTGTCCGCCGCGCCAATGATTCCGTCAAGATTCTTGGCGATGGGGAATTGAAGACCAAGCTGACCGTGCGAGCGCACGCGTTCAGCGAATCCGCCAAGCAAAAGATCACTGCCGCCGGCGGCAGTTTTGAGGTTGTAGCCTAGGGAAAGCCCATGAACCGTTTCCTGCAAGCACTGGCGAATCTCTTCCGCATTGAAGATTTGCGGAAGCGGCTGCTGTTTACGCTGGCCATGCTGGCCGTGTACCGCATTGGCGCGCATATCTTCACGCCCGGCATCAACACGGCGCTGCTCGACCAGCTCTTCGAGCAGGGCCGTGGCTCCGTGCTTGATTTCTTCAATTTGTTCAGTGGCGGCAACTTCCGCCGCCTGACGATTTTCGCCCTCGGCATCATGCCGTACATCACCGCGTCCATCATTCTCCAGTTGATGACCGTGGTCTTCCCGTACCTCGAGCGCCTGCAAAAGGAGGGTGAGCTTGGTCGGCGCAAGATTACGCAATACACGCGCTACCTGACGATTGTGTTGAGCATTATTCAGTCGCTTTCGATCGCCTACACCTTGCAGGCGCAGAGCATGAATGGCCAATCGCTCGTTTATCATCCCGGCTTGAGCTTCACGCTGATGACCGTCATCACGCTGACCACGGGCTCGGCGTTTATCATGTGGCTCGGCGAACAGATCACCGAACGCGGCATCGGCAATGGGATGTCTCTGATCATTTTTGTCGGCATCGTCGTGGGGCTGCCGCGAGCCATCGGCGACCTGTACGAGAAGGCCAAAACAGGCGCCTGGGGGCCGTACACTCCCCTGGCGTTGATCCTGCTCCTTGCCATGATGATCGCCGTCATTGGCTTCATCGTGTTCGTCGAGGGCGGCCAGCGGCGCATCCCCGTGCAGTACGCGAAGCGTGTCGTCGGCCGGCGCATCATGGGCGGTCAGATGGCCTATTTGCCGCTCCGCGTGAATTCCGGTGGCGTGATTCCGCCCATTTTTGCCAGTTCGCTGCTGGCGGTTCCGGCGACGCTCTCTCTGGTGTTTCAGCAGAAATACCAGTTCATTAGAGGCATCGGTGACGTACTCCGCTTCGGCGAGCCACTGTACAATCTGGTGTACGTCACGCTGATTATCCTTTTCGCGTTCTTCTACGTCGGAATCGTTTTCAATCCGACCGAGCTCGCGGACAATATGCGCAAGAACGGCGGCTTCATTCCGGGCATCCGGCCGGGCCGCAACACGTCGGAGCACATCAGCCGCATCCTTAAGCGGCTCACGCTTATCGGCGGCGTCTATCTGGCGCTGGTTTGTCTGCTGCCGGAATGGCTGATTACAGGCATCAAGTTGCAGCACCTGTGGCTCGTGGGCTCCTGGATTGACGCGCACTTCCCGCGTTTTATCTTGGAAGGGCTGAACGTGAATTTTTACTTTGGCGGCACATCGTTGCTGATCGTCGTCGGCGTGGCCGTAGATACGGTGCAGCAACTCGAGGCGCAGCTGGTGATGCGCAATTATGACGGGTTTACGAGGGGTCGGGGCCGGATACGCGGCCGGCGCTGAATGGAGGCGCGCAACGTGGAGCCCGCGCACGGGCCCGGCGACGCGCTCGATCGCGCCGTGATCTTTATCGGACCACCGGGCGCGGGCAAAGGTACGCAGGCGAAGGAATTGGCGCGCCGCTATGGCGTGCCGCACCTTTCAAGCGGCGATATGTTTCGCGAGCATGTGAGCCGCGGCACGCCGCTCGGCTTGAAGGCGAAGCCGATTATGGACCGCGGCGATTTGGTGCCGGACGCCATCGTGCTCGAGATGATCGAAGATCGCATCGAGCGGCCCGACTGCCGGCGCGGGTTTGTGTTTGACGGTTTTCCGCGGACCGCGGCGCAGGCGGAACGCCTCGGCGAGTTGTTGAAGCATCACGGGATGGGCAAGCCTGTGGTGATTCACTTCGTGATTGACCGCGGGCTGTTAATGCGGCGCTTGACGGGGCGGAGGATGTGCAGTGTGGGCGGCGAGATTTATAATATTTACGATCGCCCGTCGAAGGTCCCGGGGCGCTGCGACAATGACGGCGGAGCGCTCATCCAGCGCTACGATGACAGCGAGGAGGTCATCGGGCCGCGACTGAAGGCCTATGACCAGCAGACCGCCCCGCTGGTGGCGTACTACCGGAAGCAGAGCGTCCTGCGCGATGTGGATGCGGCGGCCGGCGTGGAAGAAGTAACTCGGCGCGTCATGGAGATTTTGCGCAACGCGCGGTGAGGCGGATGGCGATTCATCTGCGAAGCCCGGAAGAGCTGGGAAAAATGCACCGCGCGGGTATCATCGTCTGGGAGGTTTTGACGGCCCTGCGGCAGTTCGTCCGGCCCGGCCTGACAACGATGGACCTCGAAACGTTTACCGGGGAACTCATCGCGGGCAAGCCGGGGCACGCGGCGTTCAAAGGCTACCGCGGCTACCCGTGCGCGCTGTGCACTTCGGTGAACAGCGAGATTGTTCACGGGATACCTTCGCCGAAGCGCAAGCTGCGCGAGGGAGACATCGTCTCGATCGACTTTGGGATGGAAATGGACGGCTATTATGCGGATTCGGCGGTGACGGTACCGGTCGGGGAGATTCGGCCGGAGCTGAATAAGCTACTCCACGTCACTCGTGAAGCGCTGGATCGCGCGATTGACAAGATGCGCGCGGGCAATCGGCTGGGCGACGTTGGCCACGCCGTGCAAAGCTGGGTCGAAGAGAATGGTTTCACAGTGGTCCGGGAGTTTGTCGGGCACGGCATCGGTACGCGGATGCACGACGAGCCGAACCTGCCGAACTACGGCGAGCCGGGACGCGGCGCCCGGCTGCAGGAAGGCATGGTCATTGCGGTCGAACCGATGGTGAACGCCGGGCGGCCGGACGTGCGCATGCGCGACGAGTGGACTGCGGAGACGGCTGACGGCAGCCCCTCGGCGCATTTCGAGCACACGGTCGCGGTAACTGCGAATGGTCCGTGGATTTTAACCCGGCCCCGGGAAGTCACCGGGCCGGCATGGTGAGCGAAGCAGGAGTGTATGGCGAAGCGGCCGAACGACGATAGGAAAAAAGAAAAGGGCGACTCGGGCAATCCCAAAGAGGACGCCATCGAAGTCATGGCCACGGTCATCGAGCCGCTGCCGAATGCGATGTTTCGCGTCCAGCTGGAGAACAAACACCAGGTACTGGCGCACGTCTCCGGGAAGATGCGCAAGAATTTCATCCGCATTCTGTCGGGAGATAAAGTCGCCGTGGAATTGTCGCCCTACGATTTGACGCGCGGCCGGATCGTCTACCGCTACAAGTAGTGCGAGGGTGAAGAGAGGCAGCATGAAAGTTCGGTCATCGGTAAAGCCAATTTGCGACAAATGCAAGGTGATTCATCGGCGCGGCGTCGTGCGCGTGATTTGCAAGAATCCGAAGCACAAGCAGCGCCAAGGCTGAGGGGTAAGGAGAACCATGGCACGCATTGCAGGTGTGGATCTGCCGCCGCAGAAAAGGCTCTGGATCGGGCTGACCGCAATTTATGGCATTGGTCAGTCGCGCGCAAAGGCCCTCGCCGCGAAGGCCAACGTGGACTTCGCCAAGAAGGTCCGCGACCTCACCGAAGAGGAAGTGAACCGTTTGCGTCAGGCGATTGAATCGGAAGGCCGCGTGGAAGGCGATCTCCGCAAAGAGATGCAGATGAACATCCGCCGGCTCATCGAAATCCAGTGCTACCGTGGCATCCGGCACCGTCGTAACCTGCCGGTGCGCGGACAGCGCACGCACACCAATGCGCGCACGCGGAAGGGTCCGCGGCGGGGCGCGGTCGCAGCGAAGAAGAAAGTTGTCGGAAAGAAGGGATGATTTTAGCCGCGGCAGCCAACCTCTGCCGCCGCACAACTCAAACAGGAAACGGAGCGACACGTGGCAAAGGAACAGAAAGGCGCCGCGCCGGAAACCGGAGCACCGGCAAAGCGCAAGAAAGAGTTCAAAAAGAAACGGGAGCGGCGCGTGGTGCCGCACGGCGTCGCGCACATCCAAGCGACATTCAACAATACCCAGGTGACCATCACCGACACGGACGGCCGGGCGGTGTGCTGGTCGTCGGCCGGCGCGATTGGCTTCAAGGGCTCGCGCAAGGGAACGCCGTATGCGGCGCAGCAGGCTTCGCTCTCCGCCGCCGGCGTCGCGCGCGACCAATACGGGATGAAGAGCGTGGAAGTTCGCGTGAAGGGCCCCGGCTCGGGCCGAGAGTCCGCCGTCCGCGCTCTCGCCGCTGCTGGATTACACATCGTGGTCATCCGCGACGTCACGCCGATTCCGCACAACGGGTGCCGGCCGCCGAAGCGCCGCCGGGTGTAAGGAGTTTCATCGACTTTTACGGAAGGAGAACTGAAGTTGGCAAGACATCGTGATGCAGTCTGCCGCCTGTGCCGCCGGGAAGGGCAGAAGCTGTTTTTGAAGGGCCTGCGTTGCTTCACCGAGAAATGCGCGATTGAAAAGCGCAACTTCGTTCCGGGGCAGCACGGGCAGGCGCGGCGCCCCAAGGTGGCTGGTTACGGCTTACAGTTGCGCGAGAAGCAGAAGGTGAAGCGCACCTACGGCCTGCTCGAGCGGCAGTTCCGCACCTATTTTCACAAGGCAGTGCGTGCGAAAGGTCCGACGGGCGAAAACCTAATCGTCATGCTCGAGCGGCGCCTGGACAACGCGGTCTGGCGCGCGGGCCTGGCTTCTTCGCGCTCTCAGGCCCGTCAGCTTGTGCTTCACGGTCATGTAAGCGTGAACAGCCGCAAGGTGAACATCCCGTCGTATCTGGTGAACGTCGGAGAAGAGATCACGCTCAAGGAAAAGATGCACCAGAATGCGATGGTGCTTGAGGCGCGAAATGTGGCCCAAAGCCAGAACACCGTGCCGTGGCTCGAGTGTGATCGCGAACACTTCAGGGCCCGCGTCGTCGCGCTCCCCAAACGCGAGGACGTGCAGACTCCGCCGATCAACGAGCAGCTCATCGTTGAGCTTTACTCGAAGTAGAACCGGCGCGGCGCGCCGCAGAGAGTTTGGTCCGACACGGTCGGGCCGGGTTGACCCCGATCCTATCGGGGTCACACTTGAAAGGAAGGAACACGATGTGGAAGGGTTTTCAGAAGCCGAAGCGCCTCGCAGCCGAGCTCGAGTCGCTGACCGAGAAGTACGGGCGTTTCTCCGCGCAGCCGTTTGAGCGCGGCTGGGGCACCACCGTCGGCAACGCGCTCCGCCGCGCGCTGCTCAGCTCCATCGAGGGAGCGGCCATCACCGCGATGAAGATCGAGGGGGTGCTGCACGAATTCAGCTCGATCCCGGGCGTGGTGGAGGATGCGACGGACATCATTCTCAACCTGAAGCAGGTGCCCATCAAGTTGAATACGGACCTGCCGAAGACCATCTATCTGAACGTCGAGAATCCCGGACCGGTCACCTCCGCGATGATCGAAGAGGACGCCGACTTCGCGGTGCTCGACAAAAACGTCTATATCGCGACGGTGAGCGAAGGCGGCAAACTGCAGATCGAGATGCGCGCGAAGAATGGCCGCGGCTATACGGCTGCCGATCGCAACTACGACGAAGACCTGCCCATCGGCTACATTCCCGTGGATTCCATCCACTCGCCGGTTCGCAAGGTGAACTATTCCGTCGAAGCCGCCCGCCTCGGCCAGATGACCGACTACGAGAAGCTTCTGCTTGAAGTCTGGACCAATGGCGCGATCACGCCGCAAGACGCCATCGGCCTCGCCGCCAAGCTCGTGAAGGACCACATGAGCATCTTCATCAACTTCGAGGAGACCCCGGAGATCGCCGAAGCTCCGTCGGAGGCGGTGCACGATCCGCGGCTCGAGCATCTCGATCGTTCGGTCGAGGAGTTGGAGCTTTCCGTGCGCTCTTACAACTGCCTGAAGAACGCGAATATTCAGACCATCCGCGAGCTCGTGCAAAAGAGCGAGAACGAAATGCTGAAGACAAAAAACTTCGGCCGCAAATCGCTCAACGAGATCAAGGAAATCTTGCAGAAGATGGGCTTGAGCCTGGGAATGAAGTTTGACGAGCACGGGCGCGTCATCTGGCCACCCCTCCCGAGCCAGACGGCGCCGCCGCCGGCCGAGGAGTCCATGGGGCTCTGAGCCGCCTGAGGAATCGACCATGCGACACCTGAAATCGGGATCGAAACTTGGACGCAACCCGTGGCACCGCCGCGCGACGCTGCGCAACCTCGTGACCAATCTCTTCGAGCGGGAGCGCATCACCACGACGGTGACGCGCGCCAAGGCCGCGCGCCCCATTGCCGAGCGGATGATCACGCTCGGGAAGCGCGACACGTTGCAGTCGCGGCGGCAGGCGGCCGCGTTTCTCATGACTCCCGAAGCGACGCAGAAGCTCTTCCGCGACATCGCGCCGCGCTTTGCCGACCGGGCCGGCGGCTATACGCGCATCGTGCAGGCCGGCTTCCGCGTCGGCGACGGCGCCAAGGTGGCCATTCTCGAGCTGATCGGTTCGGAGCTGAAGAAAAAAGAAAAGAAAGAGAAGGCGCGCAAGGAGCAGACGGAAGATAAGGAAGCTTCGGCGAAAGGTTGAGAATCGAAGAAATTCGGGTGAGGCCCACTCGGGATGAACCGGGCGGGCCTCCATCTTTTTCCGGATGGGCTTCTTCGGCGCGCCCGCTAACGCGGCGTGGCGGCGCGGCTGGGCGAGACGTTCTCCCGCGGGCCGCGAAGACGGATCCACAGCCGGGAAACGAACATCGAAACGAACGCGCCGGCGGAGTCCAGCAGCGAATCATACGGGCTGGCGGTGCGCACGGGAACGAACGACTGATGAAATTCGTCGAGCGCCGAATAGCCCGCCGCAATTGCGAACGCCGCAAGCGCCCAGGTCCAGCGCCAGCCCTTCCGCCCGCCCCGCACGGCCCGGAACAGCAGCAGACAAAAGATGAAGTACTCCGTAAAATGCGCGGTCTTGCGAATGTAGTGATTCAGCAGGCTGAGCGTCTCGGCCGTGATGGACGGAAAGAAGCGGTGCGCGATCGCGCTGAGAATCGAGCCGCTCTGCTCGGCGGAAAAATATTTTGTGGAAAACGTCCAGATGACGGCGGCCCAGAGAATGGCGGGGAGCCAGTTGCGGAGCCAGGCGGAGGCCAACCGGTTCAGAATAGCCAGGCGGAGGCCAACCGGTTCAGAATAACGGACTGAGCGACGGGACGCGGGTTACGCCACGGTTCGATTTCCGACAAAGGCCTTCGCTCCCTTCCCTCGGTTCGATGCGACTCATTCCACGCGGTAATTCGGCGCCTCACGCGTGATGATGACGTCATGGACGTGGCTTTCGCGCAGGCCCGCCGCGGTGATGCGGATGAAGCGGGCGCGCTCGGTGAGCTCTTTCAAGCTGGACGCGCCGACATAGCCCATGCCGCTTTTAAGGCCGCCGACGAGCTGCTCGACCAGGCCGCCGAGCGGACCTTTGTAGGGGACGCGTCCTTCGACACCTTCGGGGACGGACTTACCACGCTCGGCGGATTCCTGCGCGTAGCGGTCGGCCGAGCCGGCATCCATCGCACCGGTAGAGCCCATGCCGCGATACGATTTGAACGTGCGTCCCTGATATAGGATTGTCTCGCCCGGAGATTCTTCTGTTCCGGCAAAGAGGCCGCCGATCATCACGCAGGAGGCGCCGGCGGCCATAGCTTTGGTGATGTCGCCGGAATATTTGATGCCACCGTCGGCGATGATGGGCACGCCAGTCCCCTTTGTGGCGCGCGCCGCTTCCTGGATGGCGGTGATTTGCGGCACGCCGGCGCCGGTGACAACGCGTGTGGTGCAGATCGAGCCGGGGCCGATGCCGACCTTCAGCCCATCGAGGCCGAGCGCGATAAGGTCCTTGGCGCCTTCGTACGTGGCGACGTTTCCCGCGATGAGCTGCATTTCCGGCAGCCGGTGCTTGATGGTTTTGATGGCCTCCATCACGCGGTCCGAATGGCCGTGGGCGGTGTCGATGGCGAGGACGTCGGCTTTGGACTTTGCCAATTCCACGGCGCGTTCGAGAAAATCTCCCGTCGCGCCGATGGCCGCGCCAACGCGCAAGCGTCCTTGGTCGTCTTTGGAGGCGCGCGGATACTCGAGCTTTTTCTGGATGTCCTTGACGGTGATGAGGCCTTTCAGATTGAAGTTCTGGTCCACGACGAGGAGCTTTTCGATGCGGTGCTTCTGGAGGATGCGCTCGGCCTCCTCGAGCGTGGTGCCAACGGGCACGGTGACGAGATTTTCCTTCGTCATCACGGCGCTGACCGGGAGCG
>WNGH01006041.1_pt1 | contig 17090 bp, 8 predicted proteins | sample 5400631 | NCBI WGS metagenome assembly WNGH01 (sample SAMN13153373, study PRJNA577476) | soil metagenome | isolation source: 115 cm soil or saprolite under Garry oak tree replicate 1 | place: USA:California | collected 2016-06-15
CGTATCCCGCTCAGCTACCGCGCAAAATCGGGCTATCGAACCACCCAATGGCACACCCCAGATTTCTTTGTGTTACGCCGCGAGTCGGCGGGTTGGGAGGAGTGGAAGCAGGCCTCCTCACTCGATGTCCTGGCCGCTGAGAAGCCTGCTCGCTATCAGCAAGCAGGAACTGGACAGTGGCACTGTCCTCCGGGAGAGACCTATGCAGAGCAATTGGGGTTGACCTATCGATTGCGTTCTTCCTCAGAGTTCCATCCCCTAGAGATTCAAAATCTGAAGTTTTTGCAGGACTTCTGGGCACACGAGGTTCCTCCACAGCCGGAGCAAGAAGCATTGGCGCTGACTCATATCCAGGCCCATCCTGGCATTTCTCTCAACGAGTTGCTTGTGCTCTATCCCAGTTTGGCCGTCGATGTCATCTGGATATTACTTTCCACCTGCCGTGTTTTCACGGACCTTTCCGCGACCCTGCTCATGCGTCATGAGCAGGTCACCCTTTATGCAGAGGAAAGGCAGGTTCCGAAGGTTCATCAGGGGGAGCTTGCTCGTCTTTCGACTCCCTTACCCGATGCACCTGTCGCCTGGGATGGACGGCTCTGGCGGATCGAAGGGTGGGGAGAGTTGGTCCATTTGCGCCCAGAAGTTGGCGAACTCCTCGCCATATCGCAGGCCGAGTTCGAACACCTGAAGCAGGAAGGCTCTCTCTGGGCGGTAGGGGCAGCATCCCCCTCACCCATGACTCCAGAGGTGCGAGAGCTTCTCACCCAGGCAGGTTCTAAAGCACAGCAGGCGGCCAACCAGCGCATGATTCATATGCTGGCTTACGCACGCGGGGAACCAACTACTGCCCCAAGACGTTCTGTCCAACGCTGGTGGAAAGCGTACCAGCAGGCCGTTGACCAGTATGGATGTGGCTATCTGGGATTGCTTGATCGCGTTGCTGCGCGAGGAAACCGAAACCAGCGCATCGAACCCGCCTCCTTACAACTGCTGGAAGCAGTATTGCAAACCCACTACGCTGCCCCTCAACGCAAAAACGCAGCAGCCGTCTATCGGCTGTACCGCGAACAGTGCCTCAAACTCGGGCTCCCTCCCGTGAGCCAGCAAACGTTTTACCGGGTTCGCGCTCGCTTTACCACCAACGAGGTGGTGGCCCGCCGCCGTGGTACGCGTGCAGCCTACGCATCTGCCCCCTTTGCGTGGCTCGACCAGACGACTCCTCGCCACGGAGACCGCCCCTTTGCCCTTGCCCACCTGGATCATACAGAGCTGGATATCGTCCTGGTTTCCTCGCTCACCGGCAAACCGTTGGGCAAGCCCTGGGCAACCTTTCTGACTGATGCCTACAGCCGACGTATTCTGGCCTGCTACCTGACGTACGATCCTCCCAGTTATCGCTCAGTAATGATGGCGCTGCGGATCTGCGTGCAGCGCCATCAGCGCTTACCACAAGAGTGCTTTGTTGATCGCGGCCCCGAGTTCGGGAGCGTCTACTTTGAGACGTTGCTCACGCGGTATTTTGTGACCAAAAAAGACCGCCCGACGGCGCAACCACGCATGGGTTCAGTGATTGAGCGACTCTTCGGGACGGCCACAACACAACTCTTGCACCAATTGTCTGGGAATACCCAGGCGAGTCAGCACCCACGTCAGATGACGCGAGAGGTTGATCCCAGGCGTCTGGCGGTCTGGACCCTGGAACGGTTTTCCGCACGCCTGTGCCAATATGTCTATGACGTGTATGATCAGACGGATCATCCGGCTTTAGGGCAGAGTCCCCGCGAAGCGTTTGTTCAGGGCATACAACTGGCGGGCATGCGCACCCATCGTCTGATCCCCTATTCAGAAGAATTTCTCATTCTCACCTGCCCCACGACACGCACGAAATACGCGAAGCTCGATGCTGCGCGTGGGGTAGTGGTCAATGGGTTGCGCTACTATCACCCCCTGATGCGTTCCTCAAGAGAAGCAGGCCAACGCGTCGAGGTGCGGTACGATCCATTCAACATTGGCCTGGCCTATGCCTTTGTGGATGGGCAATGGTTGACCTGTACGGCTGATGCCTTTCTGGTAGTGCAGGGACGCTCGGAGCGGGAATGGGAACTCATCCTCTCTGAATGGCGCGAACAGCAACGGGCCCATCACCGCAAGCGGGTGACCATTGACAGTTCGAGGCTGGCGGCGTTTCTGGAAGAGGTTCTGACCGAAGAAGCGCTGCTCTCCCAACAACAGCGCGATCTGGAGGGCGTGTCCATTCGCGAAGCAATTGTTGGCCAATCGAAGACGACTCGGCTCGAACTGGGCAACGCCGAGAGCGAGATGGACGATGAGCTTGATTTGACCACCCTTCCAGTGTTAGAGGAGTATCGCTAACATGGCAAAGCTCGAACCCGAGGACAGAGCACGACTGGATGCCTTTAAGGACGTTATCGTAAAGCATGCCCACCTCCAAGAGGTTGATGACCAACTGGCCTTATGGGTCGAAGAGCATACCGATGCGACACATGTGTTGCTCTGTGGACCAGGTGGCGTTGGGAAGTCCAAAGCCTTGAGCGTTGTGGCTGACCGATTCGCCAGAGAGGAGGCCGACCGCTTCGTCGTTCCCATCCTCCTTTTGGAGCCGATTCCGCCAGATCAGGGACTCTACCTTCGGCTCGATTACTACTGGCAAATCATCGATGCCCTCAAAGAACACCTGCTGGTCAAAGAACTTCTGGGAAGTGTGGCCCACATCATGGCCGCACCCAAAGCGACCCGCTCCAAACTGGGCGCCATCGATTGGCTCAAGATGCGCCAGGTGGCAGAGCAAGCTCTGATCCGGGCGCGTGTCAAGGCGGTATTCGCCGATGAAGGACATCGCCTGATGCAAGGAGATGGGAGTCACAGTGTGGATGAGCAACTGGAATGGTTGAAGTCGTTAAGTAATCGCACGAAGGCGTTACATGTTCTGGCAGGTCCCTATGCCTTATTCGGGTTTCGCAATACCAGTGGACAACTCGCCCGTCGTGGTCGAGATATTCATTTTGCCCGCTATCACGTTGAGAACAAAGACGAACGCACCGACTTTGTGGCGGCCTTGAAATATTTGCTGGAACGGGTTCCGCTTGATGTCGATCTGAACGCGAATCTCGCGCGCTGGCGGTGGTGGGCCTCCGGTTGTGTTGGGTCTATTGGAGTCTTGAAAGACTGGCTGGTTGATGCAATAGCGGCAACCCTGGTTCAAAAAGGGACCAGCTTGACAGAGGCGATCCTCACGCGAACCATGCCTCATCCGGCCAGACGACTCAGCCTGGAGATGGAAGCACGCGCAGGCGAATACAAAGTGGCGCTCCACGATAGCGAGAGCGCGAAGCAGTTTCAGGCGCTGTTGAAAAAGCCTACAAAGACGACAAACGGGAAGACAGCACCGACGCCTGGAAGCATGCCTGGTTCGCCTACAGCGCTCCAGGCAGACGAGAGAGCTTCATCCGTCTCTGCATCTTTCCCCATGCCACAAGTGTCTCCCAAACCCACGCCACCTCGTGTGGGTCAGCGTGCGATAGCCCGTGATCCTGTTGGAGAAACAACGGTTTCCCCAATGCGCAAAGCCATTGGATGTTCTTTTACCGAAGTCATTCTGGTGTCACTCGCTAAGGTGGAAGAAGCCGGAGTTTCACACTTTGAGTGTCCAACCTGTCTGGCAGTGAGAGATATTCCACCGAAAGGGGGGCGTGTCAAATTTCCCTGGCACCCGAAACGCACAACCACTACTCCTAATCAGGGGCGACGCTGGGTGAAACGCGAAATCGCTTGGGGACTTTCGGAATGAAGAGGGAACGTGAGAAAACAGGATCGAGAACGCGTTGTTCTCGGCACAACACCCCATGGAGGTGGGTATGACATTTGAACGTTCCACCGGCAAGCACAACTTGCCTGCTCCCGTGTCGAGCTTCATTGGGCGCGAGCAGGAGTTACGCGAGATTGGGCAGCGCTTGACTGAACACCGCCTGCTCCCGCTGACAGGAGCGGGGGGCACTGGCAAGACCCGCCTGGCGCTCCAGGTGGCGACCGCCGAACGAGAGCGCTTCGCCGATGGGGTCTGGCTGGTGGAACTGGCCGAGCTTCGCCGACCAGAGCTGGTAGGGGAAGCCCTCGCCACCGTGCTGGCCGTGCCTGAGACCGCTGAACCGCCACTGGAGGAGCGGCTGTGCGCCGCGCCCTCAGCCAAACACCCGCTCCTGGTGCTCGACAATTGCGAACACCTCCTGGACGCCTGTGCCCGGCTCGTGGCGCGCTGTCCGGGTCTTCCAAGCCTCCCTCCTGATACTGTCTTCCTGTTCCCATCTGGCAAAACGAAAAATGCTCTATCTGAACGTGCCCTGGGTTATATCGTCAAAACATATGCCAGCGAGGCCTCGCTCCCTGATGTCAGTCCGCACGATTTGCGGCACCGTTTCGGTTATCGGATGGCGGAGTCCGTGCCACTGCACCGATTAGCTCAAATCATGGGGCATGACTCGCTGGACACGACCAAATTGTATATTCAAGGCACCAAGCACGATTTGCAACAGGCCGTCGAGACCATCGCCTGGACATGAGGGAGGAGAGACAGCCTATGCAGCACAACATCATCGTCTTTCCGGAGCCACCTCCAGGGAACAGAGAGCATCGCGCCATCCAGAATCTGCCTCCCTCACTTACTCCGCTCATTGGTCGTGAGCAAGAGGTAGAGGCGGCCTGCGCGCTACTTCGACGTCCGGACGTGCGTCTGCTGACCCTCGTCGGAACGGGAGGAGTGGGCAAAACGCGCCTGGGGCTGGCGGTGGCGCAAGCGTTGCTCGACGACTTTGCCGATGGAGTCAGCTTCGTGTCGCTCGCCACGGTCAGCGATCCTGCCCGGGTCCTGGCAGCGATCGCCCAGGCGCTCAGCCTGTGGGATGTGGGAGATCTCCCCCTGGAGGAACAGGTGCGGGCTGCGCTGAGCGAGCGGCACCTGCTGCTGCTGCTGGACAACTTCGAGCACCTGCTCGAGGCGGCACCCCAGCTCCTTGTGTTGCTCGCCTCCTGTCCTCGTCTCAGCATGCTCGTCACCAGCCGAGCCGCCCTCCACCTCTCGGGAGAGCAGGAGTTCCCGGTTCCCCCGCTCGCGCTCCCCGATCTCGCGCAGCTGCCAGAGCCACAAGCCCTCTTGCAGAGGGCCTCGGTGCGCCTCTTTGTCCTGCGCGCGCAAGCCGTCCAGCCTGCCTTTGAGCTGACCGCGGCTAATGCGCACACCATCGCAGAGATCTGCGTGCGCCTGGATGGCCTGCCGCTGGCGCTCGAACTGGCCGCTGCCCGGAGCAAGCTGCTCCCACCGCAGGCTTTGCTCCATCGCCTTTCCCATCGTCTGGATGTCCTCACCGGTGGCGCACGCGACCTGCCCATGCGCCAGCAGGCGCTGCGCAACACGCTGCAGTGGAGCTACGACTTGCTGACAGAACCGGAACAGCGCCTCTTCCGCTGGCTCTCCATCTTCGTTGGCGGCTGCACCCTCGAGGCTGCCGAGGTGGTATGCCAGCAGGACAGCACCCAGACGTTCCATGTGTTGGATGGCATTGCCTCTTTGCTCGATAAGAGCCTGCTACAGCAAACAGCGCACGAGGGGGCAGAACCGCGCCTCGTCATGCTGGAGACCATCCGCGAGTTCGGGCTGGAACAGCTGCACCAGCTGGGCGAACTCGAAGCAGCCCACCGGGCGCACGCACGCTACTACCTGCAGCTGGTCGAGACAGCCGAGCCGCACCTGCTGGGTCCCGACCAGCTGCTGTGGTTCGCTCGGCTCGAACAGGACCTGGACAACCTGCGAGCTATCCTGCAGGCAGGAATGTCTGGGGGAGCGGAGGAGGTGGAGCTGGCCCTGCGCCTTGCGGGTGCCTTGCGACTGTTCTGGAACGTCCAGGGGTATCTGCGCGAAGGGCGCGACGTGCTGGAGCGATTGCTGGCAGACACGCGAGCGATCGCGGCCCCCATGCGCCTCAAGGCGCTCAACACGCTCGGAGTGATCTTGTGGTCACAGAGCAACCCGCACAGGTTAGCGCAGGTCGCCGACGAAGCCCTGGCCCTGGCCCGGGTGCAAGGGGACCGCGTGCCTCTGACCATCGCCATGATCCACCGCGCAACGGCCATGATGCTGGGCAGAGGCGACTATACCGCAGCACAGGCATGCCTGGAGGAGGCGCTTACCGAGGCCCGTGCTCTCGGGGATTTCTATACCCTCGTCTCTGCGCTCATGAGCCTGGGCCGCCTAGCGGAGTACCAGCACGATGCTCAGCAGGCGATTCCCTGGTTCGAGGAGGGCCTGGCACTGTGCAGAGCGGCGGGTGCGAAGGTGCTGATGGCGACCGTCCAGATTCTGTTCGCTCAAGCCGAACTGAGTCTGGGCCATGCAGCACGCGCCCAGCCTCTGCTGGAAGAGGCCCAGAGCATCTATCAAGAGCTCGGCAGTATCCCGGCGATCGCCCTGATCTTCAACATGCTGGGACGGCTAGCCATCCAGCAAGGGGAGCTGCGCCAGGCGGAGGCGTTTCTGACAGACAGTGATCGGCTGGCTCGCCAGGTCGGAGATCAGCACAACCTTGCGTTGCGGTCGCGTTTGCTGCTGGCAGGGCTGGCCGCGCTCCAGGGGGACTATGAGACGGCCCGCCTGCGGTATGAAGAAGGTCTCGCCACCGCCCTGAAGCTCGGTCACATGAGCTTGGTTGCATCCGGTCTGAAAGGGCTGGGCTGTGTGGCCGCCGCGCAGGCGTTGCATACCTGGGCAGCCGTGCTTTGGGGGACAGCCGAGCCCCTGCGCGAGTCCCGCAGTGTGGCCATTGCGCCGGTGTTCTATGATCGTATGATGGCCGTAGCCCGCAGCCAACTGGGCGAGCCAGCCTTTGAAGAGGCGAAGGCCCAGGGGCGTGCTTTGACGGCAGCACAGGCGCTCGCTTCGCATGAGACCCTCACTCCACAGGTCCCGCAGTCACCGCAGCCGGCCCAGGCAGCGCCAGGTTCCTTTCCGGTCGCTCCTACACCCGCTGCGACACCGGCAGGGCTGACCCTGCGCGAGAGCGAGGTGCTTCGTCTGCTGGCAACAGGTCTCACGAGCGCCCAGATCGCTGAGCAACTGATCATCAGTGTGCTCACCGTCAATGGCCACATCCGCTCAATCTACAGCAAATTGGGCGTCACCTCGCGCAGTGCCGCCACCCGCTACGCGATCGAGCACAAGCTCGTTTGACACGCGAGATGCTCTTTGGGTATCTTGCCAGGCGCGCGTAGCTCATCCCGGCAACGTTGATGCGTCGTCATCGCCTGCTCTGGGTACCTCCCCATCTCTTTGTGAAGAACAGGTGCTCTAGTTAGTTCTAGGGGGATGACCCTCACACACACCTCTCCGACGCGTACAAAAAACACTGTGTTCTGGGGATGCGCTTTCCATCTTTGCACGCTAGACTGTGAGTAAGAGGGAAGCCATCCTATTGCTTTCCTTTCGACGCCGAGACTGGCGATACGTGGCAGGTGCAATTTCTGCACATCGATCAGGATATGCGCTGCTTAGCTACCTTGGCCGCCTGGCGAACCTGGAGCTGCCCAGGATGTGGGCGTTCGCGCGCCAGGCCGAAGGTCGTGAGCAGCTTGTCATTGACCGACTCTCTGATCTGGCGCGAGCCAGGGCTTGCTTCAGGACCTTGCAGGTTCACGGGGGACATCGCTGTGATCGATGTGGATGGTGACGCGACAGACAACCGGACCAACAGCCCCGGCGTCAAGGATGAGCATCCCGACTGGTCGCTGTAGGGTGTCAATGACAGCATTCGTGTTCAAAATGGACCAATGCTGATCGTTTGACAAGTGATGAAACCAAACCTACTATTACACGCTCGGAGGAGCAAAAGTTGTTGTCGGGCAAGGAAAAACTCATTGCAGGAGGGGAACTATGGGCATGACCACTGATGACCTGTCCTACTGGCAGGCCGAAAGCGAGGGGATCGCTCTCCTCGAGATGACGATTGGTAACCTCTTAGATCGTCGCGCCGATGAACTTCCGGCACAAGAAGCGATTGTCTATTCCTGTTACCCTGAATTTGGGGATGCGCTCACTATCCGGTGGAGCTACCAGGAGTATCGAGAACGGGCCAATGCGGTTGCCAAAGGGCTGCTGGCCCTGGGGCTGCACAAGGGCGACCACATCGCCGTCTGGGCAGCCAATCTCCCCGAATGGCCCTTGCTCATGTTGGGTGCTGCCAAAGCGGGGCTCGTCCTGGTGACCATCAACCCGCTGCTACAAGCTGCCGAGGTGGAGTACATCCTCAAGCAAGGGGATGTGCATGCACTGTTCTTCATGGCGCGGGTACGCGATTACGATCATCTGACGACGGTCCGCGCACTCACCACGCCTGGTCCACACAACGGCGAGGTGACGAGCGAGCGGCTTCCCAGGCTGAGCTATGTAAGTCTGATGGGCATGCCTCCGTCCGGCTTGCTCGAGCAGGAGGGCTGGAGACCCACGCTTTTGCGTGAGGTGAGCGCGGCTGGCACACCTGTAAGCAATGCTGCGTTAGCCGAGCGGCAAGCTTCGGTCACGCCATCCGACCCGGCCATGCTGATGTATACCTCCGGCACGACCGGCTTTCCCAAAGGGGCAGTGCTGACACATGAGAGCCTGGTGAACAGCGCTGTGATCTATGGAAAGCGTTTGGAACCGTTCGCACAGCGGGAAGGATTGGAAATGAAGGACTTTCACGCCAATGTGGTGATACCGTTCTTTCATGTGGCAGGTATCGTGGCCGGCCTTCTCGCTCCACTCTGCTTTGGTTATACGATCTATCCTCTGCTGGCCTTTGATCCTGTCAAAGCCCTGCAGGTGATTAGCCGCGAACGCTGTCATCTCTCTGGTGGTGCTCCGACCATGCTGCTGGCGATGCTCCAGCATCCTGATTTTGAGCAGTATGATCTCTCGTCGCTCAAGGTTGTCGTGGCTGCTAGCGCCCCGGTTCCCGTCTTCCTGATGGAACAGGTGAAAGCACGCATGGCAGCAGATGTCTTCATCATCTTCGGTCAAACTGAAGGCTGTGCGTGTACAACGACGTTACCTGATGATTCGTTCGAGCTGAAAGCGGCGACCGTGGGCAAACCGCTGCCCCATATCACGGTCAAAATCATTGATCCAGAGACAGGCCAGGTGGTTCCAGTCGGAGAGCGCGGCGAGCTGTGCTATCGTGGCTTCGGGGTCATGGCAGGCTACTACAAGATGCCGGAGAAGACCGCTGAGACCATTGACGCAGACGGCTGGTTACATTCGGGTGACCTGGCCACCATGAACGCACAGGGCTATGTCAACATTGTGGGTCGCCTCAAAGACATGGTCATTCGCGGTGGCGAAAACCTCTTCCCGGCTGAGATTGAACAGTTCCTGATCCGCCATCCCAAAGTCGCCGATGTGCAGGTCGTTGGGGTACCTGATGCCTTCTTCGGCGAGGAACTGCTGGCAGTAGTCCGGTCCAGAGAAGGCGTTCAGCTCACTGAACAGGAGTTACGCGACTATTGCCGTGGCCAGATCAGCCACCAAAAGACTCCGCGCTACTTCCAGTTCGTGGATGCCTACCCCCTAACAGCCAGTGGCAAAGTGCAGAAGTTCGTGCTACGCGAGCAGGCCATCAGCATGCTGGGTCTGCAAGAGGTAGCACACACGAAAACAGCCTGAGGTTCGCAACCGCGTCAGCAGGCAAGCCCATCGGGGAATCCTGTTGCTTTCTCGCTAGCCTATCTCATCTGTCACTGTGGACTGGACCCTGCGGCGATGGTTTGATGTCTGATGCGCTTCTTCGCGCATCGTAGCAAGGAGTGATGACGATGTCAGCAACCAAGGTTTCTCCCACTGGCGCGGGGACGACCACGACCCGGAGCGTTCGCTCCGTCCTGGATGTAGTGATGCTGGTGGGACTCTTCATCGTCGTGGTGGCCGATGGGGTGGTCCAGCTCCAAGCAGGCCACATCGTCCCGCCCGTCCTGGTCTTCCAGGCCCTCTATCTGCTCTGCGGGATCGTCGTGGCGACCGGCTGGCGCTGGGCCATGCTCCTGCCACTGGTGATCTGCCCGCTCGGCATCGCGGGGGACTTCGCGTCGGGGTTTCCGGAGTATACCCTGACCCATCCAAGCAGCAATGCTGTCGCATTCGACCTCTTCGTGCTGGAGTACCCGCTCCTGGCACTGGTCATCGGTGCCAGCGTCAGCAAGCTTGTGCAAACGCTGCGGCGTGAGCCATTCCACGCGCCGCGTGGGTTCTCGCCCACGTTGGGTGCGGTGGCTGGGCTCATCCTCGGCGCGTTCCTGATCGGAACCATCGCTGGGACGCCGGCTGCGGGTGGCTCGGCCCCGGGCCAGGCGGGGAGCGCCACCGTCCACTTGACGGCCGCCCGGTTCGCCCCGGATATCGTCGCCCTCCATAAGGGCGACCGGCTGATCATCGTGGACGACGGCCCGGTCCCGCATACCCTCACCAATGGGTCCTGGAGCGCCGACAATCGGCCCGTGCCAGGTGTGGAGCCGGGAGCGCCCCTGGTCAACAACGTCGCGCTCAACAACAACACGGTCACGATTGGCCCGTTCACCACGCCAGGCACCTACCACCTCTATTGCACGATCCATCCCGGCATGAACCTGACCATTGTCGTCCAGTAAGAGAGGAGATCACCAGGACAGTCTGGATTGTTCCAAACCGGCCTATGAGGCCATAAAGATCTCCTCTATTTTATGCACAGATACATGGACTCAGCCGAAACGACGACACTCTACAAGCAGTCGATCTCCAGCAATCGACGCTCTTGGGTCTGCCTGAAGCAGGTATGAAGAGAAAATTGAGCCGGGTCGGCGAGAAGAAGGATATGCAGTTGGTCGGAATGAGTTCCGACCCTCGAAGCAAGAAAGGAATGTGCAGCATGTTAAGTGGACCAAATTTAGTGACGAGCATGAATACCCCCATCTTCGCTATCGCTGGCTACTACACCGATTACGACGGTTTGCAGCATGTGATCGCGGCTGCGAAAGACGGCAATGTGTACCAGGTGCGTTGGATCTCGAGCGAGTTAGAACCCTATCATCCCTCTGCAGACAAGCTGGGGCACTTCGACAACATCACCACGATCGCAGGGTTTTTTACGCCTGATGACAATTGCCACCATGCTGTCGCCAGCACCAGTGATGGCAAACTGCATGAACTCTGGTTCAAACTAGACGAAGCGCCCCATCAAACCGACTTGCCCTACAACATCAGCGGCTTTCATCCGAGTAAAGGAATGGCCAGTTTCTTTTCACTTTGCGATAACTTGCGTCATGTGGTGATTGTAGATCGTAACGGACACCCCATGGATATCACCTGGAAGGCGAACTCTCCAACGAACGGCGTACCGATCACAATCCCACCCACCGTCAGCCAGATCGCCTCGCTCAGTGGTTTTCTCTCGAAAGACGAGAATCCCAACAATCGTCATATCATCGTTGCCCAAAATGAAAGGGCGGAGTATCAGCACCCGGAAATGAATGGTCTCCTAATGGGGGTTTAGTTATTCGAAAACGGGTTCCATACTTCCCAAGTGGGCGATCCCTCAGTCCCATTGTCACAGCTCTTCTTGAAGCGATGAAGGTACGGCGATGCAGATCCTGTACACACTAGATTAAACACCTGCGAGTTTTCTTGAATTGGAGGCGTGTCATTATAATTTATAGGATACATAACTGTAATCTTATTCATATTCCAGTTATCAGCGGATAGACTATCACCTCCTCCAGCATTGTGTTCGATATGTATCGCTCGAATATTAGGCGAACTATACGTAAAGCTGTCGGAAGGATTAAGCCAAATCCAGCCCTTAAATATAGAGCCATTGGGATATCCTACGCCACCATTCGACATGCTATACTTCTCTATAGGCCATCCAGAGAAACGTTGCATAAAAGCTGTAACTGTCACAGTATTTCCCTGACGAATGTCATCGCTGCCTACCCAAATCATCACAGCCAATTTGTTGAGGCCTGACCAGCTGGCCCGGTACTTCACAGACCCGTACACTGGACCGCAGGTTACTATTTTCCCATCCAGATCAGCCACCGCAGAAGCAATTTCGCTCCCGCCAAGACTAAGCACTCCTCCAATAGCTGTTGCTGCCAATCCTTTGATCGCTCGACGACGCGAAGTCGTGCGGGTTAGAGCTTTGGTCCAGTTGTCAAACCGTGATGAATCCATGTGTATTTCCTCCTGATGGTGAGTAGAGTTCGCGAAGCGTGGCTTCTTGTTGTGTCACTGTTGAAAACTCTATTAGTTCGCGTATGTTGTAACACGATCATACATGGAAAGTTGATGAAGAGTAAAGGACAAAAAAGGGCAGATAGAGAGGACACAAGCGGACATTTTGGTTGTCATGCATTTTTTCTCCACCATTGCAGATTTGCAATGGGTATGGCTTACTAAAAAAGAACAGATCAATCTTGTTTTTTGTGAGAAAGGTGACGTGAATCCCAAAGGAGAACTTTATGAGCGAACCACCTCGCAATGCAAAGCACAATTCTTTGTTGCGCCAAGCACGAGAAGAACGAGGCCTGAGCCAATCAGAAGTTGCAGGGGCAATTGGCGTAGATGTCCGAAGCTATCGCCGCTGGGAAAATGAAGGGCAGCTTCCTGGCGGGTACGCGCAGACCCAACTCTTGAAGTATTTTGGCAAGACGACTCCAGATGAGTTGGGATTTGCGAAACGCACTCGTCGAACCTCATTGTCATACCAACCAATACAACAAGCGGCGCCGGAGGAAGCTGACCAAGAGTATGGTCCTCTTTCTGAATCCTCTCCAGTTCAGAAAGAGTCAATCCAAGGAGAGCAACATCCTCCTTCCCCGTCTCCTCACTTTCTTCGCAGATCCCGACGCCCCTTATGGTATATGTTGCTCTTGATTGGCGCGATTCTCGCTACTCTGCTGTCAGCACTGAGTCTCTTCTGGGTGTTTCATCCACGTCCTATGCTCTCCGGACATTTCGATCCAACCCCCGCGAGTGTTAATCTCACACAAGAGGGAACACTGGATTGGGTAGATTGGGGCTATCTCAATAGTGATGTAGGGAATCCGAGCCAGTTTCTTGGCAACCCGGTGATGATCGACTGCCAGTATAATTTTCACTGTCTCAATCGAAAAAAGCAAGGAAACAGGTTCATCAGTGACTATACGCCCATCGGTCACTTCGACCCATCCCGCCTGCCTTATCGTCTCTATTTCAGAAATGGCCTACAGTTTTCCTGGACCAATGGTGATCCTGTGGCTATTGGAGCGAATGTACGAACGACGGAGTATATGGCTTTTGCGGGAAACGGCTTTCAGTTGCACGTTGCTGCGGATCAAACCGTTCATACATTCAGGATCTATCTCGGCGTCTATCAAGGTCAGGTCAAATGTACGGCTGTGCTCAGCGATCACAGTGCCCCTTCTTTCACCGACACGACCCTTAATACCTTTGATCTGTTTGATACAGCCCGTGTTGTTTACTATAGCTTTACCTATCGGGCTGCATCTCCTGGGCAACGTTTGACGGTAACGTTGACCTTGGCGGGTGTTTTTGGAGGAAATAATATTTCGCTTTCGGCAGCGACTCTTCAATAAATATGAAGAGATATAAAAGCCAGTGCGAGTTCGTGCATAACTTGTCGGAGAACGCTCGGCTGGGAATAGGACTTCCACGACGAGTGTTCTCCGACAAGAACGCAAAATATCCTATATGCAAGAACTCTTCGTGGAAATATATGGTAAACAAGTTACCCTATCTGCATGATGCAATGAACTGATCAAATAACAAAGGTAGTCCCCCAAAAACAGGATTGCAAAGCGTCTAAGTAGTAGGCATAAGCAGAGTGTCAAGCAAAAGGAGTGTAAACAATGGATCAACCTAGGACAGACCGCCCCAGACGCGCAGAAGCAAACCGTAGGTCAACAACTCGTTCTGAGGCCTCTCATGAACCCAAGGCCTCTCCTACCCCTACGCAAGGTACGACACAGCCTCAGGAGTTGTCTCCCCCGCAAAGCTTCCCTGCATGCTCACCACCAGACGCACGAACGCCTCCACAGTTCACCTTCGCATTCCGCCGTCCCATCCTACTCAAAGACTTCGTCGATTTTGCGCAAGAGACAACCCCGACGCCTGCTCAGCTCGCCTGTCTAACTGTGACGAACTGCTCCGTTGATGTAGGAATCGACCCACTTTTCGAGCAAACCTGGAATCTCACGGAGGTTGCCATCGGAGACCTGGCGTCAACGATGAGTCTGGCACCGTTGTGACTAGAACCATAAATTGACGCCTGCACGAAGCATATCCTGGCGTAATGAAGAAAAAGTTGTCGCGCTCGGCGGCTGAATGTTTTGGTGAAAGGAACAAGAAGGCACCATAACGTGTCCGAAAGTGCTCAAAGAAGGATAATGTGCCTGAAAGTCCTTGCTCAGTGATCCTTTCACGTCTTCCTCGTCATTGATACCATCAGGTTGGAAATAGGTGTTGCCATGTGGACGAGGAGAACTCCAATATGCTGAGTGAGGAACGGTTTGAAGTGTGGTGCCTCCAACACCACCTTTCGGAGCAGGCAAGAGCCATTGTTGGGCGGATTCGCTCTTCCCCTCCATCACGTCTGGTCCGGGGAGCTGCAGGCAATGTGAGTGGCCGCTATCCCAGTCAGAAAATGGGCTGCACCATTCAGTTTGAGAGCCATCGAGGCGAACTTGCCTTCATTTACCAATTGGAACACGATCCTGCGGTCTTCGAGTTTTTCGATCAGCCTGAGTCCATCAAGCTCGTCTATCCTGGGAAAACAGGCAAGCCGGTGGGTCTTTTCCATACACCCGATTTCTTCGTCATTCGCGAAGATGGAGCAGGCTGGGTCGAGTGTAAAATGGAAGAGCACCTCCTTCACCTTGCTGGCCACATGCCTCACCGGTACGTGCGCAATGGTGATGGAACGTGGTCGTGCCCTCCAGGCGAGGCATATGCACACCCCTTTGGATTGTTTTACCGTCTCCAGTCATCGGCCCAGATTGACTGGGTGTACCAACGTAATCTCCGTTTTCTGGAAGACTACTTGCGTGTTGCTCACCTTCCTCAGACCGCCGAGGTGACCACAGCCATTCGTGCGCTGGTTATGAGCAAACCAGCGCTGACACTCTTGCAGCTTCTGGAAGGATTGCCCACAGGAACGCCGGATGATGTGTACTTCCTCATCGCGACGGAGCAGTTGTACGTTGACCTCTCGCAGACCCCACTGGCTGATCCCCAGCACGTGCCAGTCTTTGTGGATCGCGAACAGGCGGTAGCCTACACCACACTCAGTCAATCCACCTGGCACCTGTTTCCTGGTTCGTCTTCCTGTTCCCTGATCCCAGGAACGCTGCTGTGGTGGGATGGGAAACCTTGGAGAACCCTCAACCTAGGGGAAACGACGGTCACCTTGCTTGCCCCTGAAAACCATGTGGTCGATCTTCCGGTCGAGGTCTTCGAGGACTTGCTGCGACAAAGAAAAGTGACGGTGGCGACCCCTGTGCCTGGTGATCCCCGATATGCCGAGGAACACGAACTCCTGCAGCAGGCAAGTCCTGAGCAATTGGCAATCGCGACCTACCGCTACAAACTGTTGGGGCGAGCCTTGCCCGAAGAAACCGTGGTCTCGGCAAGAACCTTGCAGCGCTGGCGCACGAAGTTTCGTACGGCTGAAGCCATTTACGGGCATGGCTTTCTCGGTCTCATTCCCGAACTGTGCCGACGTGGGAATCGCCAGCCACGGCTGAGTCAAAGCGTCGAGCAACTGCTCGAGCACTACATTACCGAGCACTACGAAACCCTGAAACAGCAGTCGAAAAGCGCCGTCTATCTGCTGTTCGAGCGTGCGGCCAGGGAGAAGGGGCTTGCTGTTCCGAGCTACCGGACCTTCCTGAACCGGATCGAGAAGCGTGATCGGCGTGAACACACCTTGAAGCGGCAAGGGCCACGGGCGGCGGCCCAGCACGATGCGTGGGTGTGGGAATTGGAGCAAACCACACCCAAGCACGGAGATCGCCCACTCGAGATTGTGCATATGGATCATACCGAGTTAGACATTGAGCTCGTCAGCGCTCGCACGGGGCAACCGCTTGGCAGGCCCTGGGCCACGTTCATGACGGATGCCTTCTCCCGCCGTTTGCTCGTCGTGTACCTCACCTTTGATCCCCCCACCTATCGCTCCTGTATGATGGCGCTGCGTGAGTGCGTGTGGCGCTACGGAAGGCTGCCTCAGACCCTCGTGGTGGATGGCGGCCCGGACTTCCGCAGTGTGTACTTTGAGGCATTACTGGCCTACTACTCCTGCACGAAAGCCACCAGACCGTGGGCCAAGCCCAGGTACGGATCCGTCGTTGAACGGCTTTTTGGCACGGCCAACACGCAATTTGTCTGTAACCTGACTGGGAATACCCAGGTCACCAAACAAGTCCGTCAAGTCACCAAATCGGTGGACCCGAAGCGCCATGCCGTCTGGACGCTCGGAGACCTCTACAGCTACTTGATGACCTGGGCCTACGAGGTGTATGACACGACGCCTCATCCGGCTTTGGATATGAGTCCGCGCGAAGCATTCAGAATGGGGATGGCAAGGAGTGGAGAACGCAGCCATTGTAGCATCGACTACGATGAGACGTTTCGTTTTTTCTCGCTTCCTACCACCCCCAAAGGGACGGCGCAAGTCGAGCCAGGACGTGGCGTCAAAATCCACTCGGTGTATTACTGGTCCGACGACTTTCGCCCCGCCACCATTGAACATACTCAGGTCCCTGTCCGCTACGACCCGTTTGATATTGGGACAGCCTACGCGTTTGTCCAAGGGCGCTGGGTCCCCTGCATCTCGCAGTATTACCTCCAGTTCAAGGGACACTCTGAGCGCGAATTGCTGCTCGCCACGGCCGAACTGCGCAAGTGCCAGCAGAATCATGCCAAGGGAACATCGATGAGGGGAAAACGCTTGGCGGAGTTTTTGGCTTCAGCAGAAGCGCATGAAGTGGTGTTAACCCAACGGCTGCAAGATGCCGAAGCGCAG
>WNGH01009114.1_pt1 | contig 17090 bp, 9 predicted proteins | sample 5400631 | NCBI WGS metagenome assembly WNGH01 (sample SAMN13153373, study PRJNA577476) | soil metagenome | isolation source: 115 cm soil or saprolite under Garry oak tree replicate 1 | place: USA:California | collected 2016-06-15
ACCGACCGTGCCTCTGTCAGTACGGACTTGACAGCGGAGCAAGTGACGTCCCTCCCCATCCTTGATCGAAATTTTACGGAACTGGAACTGTTGCTTCCTGGGGCTGCAAAAAATCCGTGGCAGCACGGTCAGACTGAGAACCCGCAAGGGGGAATCCAGATTGCTACAAACGGGCAGCTCTTTAGCGGAACTAATTTCATGATCGATGGCATGGATAATAATGACCCAGTGTTGGGCATAATTGTCATCAATCCGGCCATCGATTCGGTGCAAGGATTTAACGCCACAACCAGCAATTTCGATGCTGAGTTTTCGCAGGCCGGTGGCGTGGTTGTGCAGGTCGAAACAAAGTCCGGAACCAACCAGATCCATGGATCAGGATTCGAGTTCTTCCGGAACAACATTTTTGAGGCACGTGATCCCTTCAATCAACCTACCAGCGTGCCAACGGTCCATTGGAATCAATTTGGCGGGTCTGTTGGTGGTCCGATACGCAAGGATAAGATGTTCGGATTTTTCGACTATCAGGGATCACGCCAGCATAATCCCGGTTCAACCGGAATCCGTGTGCCGACGCAAGCTGAACGAGCGGGAGATCTCCGCGATTTGGTCGTGAACATCTACGATCCAACCACAGGCAATCCGGACGGTACGGGACGGACGCAATTTGTGTCCTTTCCCACCGGGTCGAACGCTAATTCCCTCTGCACGAATGCAGCCGGGTGTCCTAACGTCATCCCCACGAGCCGCATTTCGACTCCGGCGGCGAACCTCCTCGCTACCACCTTCGTGCCGTTGCCAAATTGCTCGTCAAACTGTCCGGTGGACCCCACCGCCAACAATTACTTTACGAGTGGAGTACAGGAATTCAACACGAACCAGTTTGTGGGCCGCTTTGATCACTATCTGACTTCAAAACTTCGCTATTTCGGGCGTTACAGTTACGGTGGTTACTACCTGAATGCCCCGGGGGCTTTGGGGAAGACAGCAGGAGGCGCGCAACTCACGGGCTTCGAGGGAACGTCCAATGTGCGAAATCAGAATGGCGTAGGTGGCTTGAACTACAACTTTAGCCCTTCCTTACTCGCAGACTTTCGATTTGGCGTCACGAGATACCGAGTGTTCGTGACAGCCCCGGATGAGTCACAACAATTAGCCACGCAAGTAGGCATTCCTGGCCTTAATGACCCCAACCGCAAAGATACGTGGGGGCTTCCCCAACTGAACATTAACGGCACCGCCGGATTTCAAATGGGCTATCAATGCAACTGCCCACTGAACGAACAGGAGCTCCAATACCAAGGTGTGACGAATTGGACCAAGATCATCCGAAATCACACCTTCAAGGTGGGGGCCGACATTCGGCGACGTCGAAACAAGCGCCTGCCGAGCGACCAGCACCGTTCGGGAGTCTATGGATTCAATCCCGATATAACCGCTCTCAATGTCGCGGGTACGCCTTCAGGTGGCTTAGGGCTGGCTTCTTTCCTTGTGGGCGAACCCAGTTCGTTTAGCCGGTTTGCTCAAATCGACACGACAGAGCAGGACGTGCAGTGGAGCATGTACTACTATGGCGAAGACACCTGGCGCGTCACACCAAAACTGACCCTTAATTACGGCTTGCGCTGGGACACCTGGTTCGCGGATGAATCGCTCAACAAGGGGCAAGGCGGCCGATATGATGCTACCACCAATACCGTTTTCATTCCGGGCGTTGGCGGGGTTTCGCTGTCTGGAGGAGTTAAGACGCCATACCACAACTTCTCCCCTCGCTTGGGTATTGCCTACTCGCTGAACCCCAAAACTGTGATTCGAACTGGATGGGGACGCAGCTACTTCCAGGGAACCTTCGGATGGACCTTTAACGTATTGGATGCCGACGTATATCCATCGATCGTCAACCAACATGTTCCCGTGGCCAACAGTTTCTCGCCGGTTAACTTTGGAACGCCTGTGACACCCTGCGCCTCACCTCTCTGCACATCTCCTCCCTCGTCTACGGCGCTCTTCCCGGCAATACCTTCGAATGGCCAGTTGCATTTGGTATGCTGCGAAATCCAGACTTCAAACATACCGACAGACCTGAAAATCCCATACGTAGATTCCTACAACCTGACGGTGGAACGCGTAGTCTTTACCGATGCGACATTGAGTCTGGCGTACGTTGGAAACGTTGGCCGCCACCTGAACGGAGGGTGGAACCTCAATGCTCCGCCTCCGGGACCGGGGCCGCTTACGTCCCGAGAGCCTCTCTTTGCCGCCTTCGGCCTCTCGCAAGATATCTTCAATAAATGCGATTGCGAAAGCAGCGACTACAACGCCTTGCAGGCGAAGCTCACTAAGCGCCTTTCACGCAATTACTCCCTGCTGGCGAGCTACACGTGGTCGAAGACTTTGGACTTCGGCGAGTTCGGAACTTCCACGAACCAAAACAACTATAGGGTAGACCATGGCCCGGCGTTGTTCGACCGCGCGAGCATTTTTACGCTTGGTCACACTGCATTGTTGCCATTTGGGCGCGGACAGCACTACTTCTCGGACGCCAGCTCTGTGTTGAATGCGTTCATTGGTGGCTGGGAGTGGACAGGAATTACAACGGCAGAGAGCGGCATCGTATTCTCACCCGGTATCGATGCGGGTTCCTTGAACAGCCGCGACCAAAATCTCCGCCCCAATAAGGTCGGTAATCCGAACAGCGGCTCATGCCCAAGCGGTGCGGCTATTCATACGGTCAACTGCTGGTTCAATCCGACGGTATACCAGCCACCGGCTGCCTATACATTCGGGAATGCCAGCCGCAATTCGCTTCGGGGGCCGGGCCTGTTTACGGCTGACTGGGGCTTGGACAAGAATTTCCAGGTCCGGGAAAATCTGAAGCTCCAACTGCGCTGGGAAGTTTTCAATGCGTTGAACGTAGCCAACTGGGCGAATCCCGGTGGTGACGTCACAAACTGCAACTCAGTGAAGAAGAATCCGCCAGGTAGTGGTGCACCTCCTGCTCTTACTTGCTCATCTTTGCCGGGGCAGATTACTAATGTTTCGCTGCCAATGCGCAACCAGCAGATTGGTTTGCGCTTAACTTGGTAACTGTGCTTAACCGCATTAAGAGCCGCCAGAGTTGAGGCGACTTTTGACCTGCGGACCATAACCATGGGCTGCTCGATTCGCTTCGAAGCAGGGCAGCCCTTTTTTCGCCCCGCCTATACGCTTCCGACGGCCGGAGTAAATGAAGATTTCAGCCAGGAGATGTTCGCCGATGAGGCTTTCCCGCAGGTCGCTTGCCAGAAACTGCATTGCCATGCTGGCTGCCTCCATGATTCCGCAAGAGCTTTGGGCCACACTTGGCGGAGCATTCAAGCCATTCTCTTACGCGGTGCCTCTAAGCTCTTCGGGCCCGCCAAAGATGGTGGTGGAGGATTTTTCGAAAGTATTCGATCCTGCTTATCTGAGCAACGGCCTGATTGGTATTCGTCCAGGCCCAAATCCCCTGGCAAGGGCGCAAACATGTGTGAGCGGCTTTGTGTGCGCTCACACGGCGCATCGGGTTGAAACTTTGTCGCCCGCGCCATACCCGCTCGAAACAGATGCTCGAATTAGGGGAATCAGTTTGCTGAAACATCCGGATTTGGTGAAAATTCGCCGCCAAACCCTCGATATGTCGTGCGGCGAATTTACGACTGAAATGGTTTTCGCGCCGGGCAACGGCACCCGGCTCGAAATGGAAGTGCTGCAATTTGCGTCGCGTTCGGTCCCGTCGCTGCTTTGTCAGGAGATTCGAATCACGCCCTCGGCGGACACCGAAGTCGAGCTTGTCGCGATGATCGGCCGTGGTGCCACGCCTGGCCGCGCCTACCTAACGGAGCCGCCTGAGCGCACGCAGATCGATCTAGTGAATGGCTTCGAGAGCGAGGGAAATCTGAGCAAATTGGGCATCGCGCTTTGGGTTCTTACCCCGGATGGGCCATCTCAAAAACAGGAGCCTCGTCTCACTGAAGATGGTTTGATACGAACTTATGAGTTGAAATTGCAGAGAGGGCGGCCCGTTCGCTTCCAGACAATTGCGGCGATGGTTTCCGAACTCTATCACCCCGAGCCGCCGCTCGAAGCTATTCGTCTGGCAAGCTGGGGAAACCAACTGGGGTTTGAGACGCTTCGCGGCGACAACCGGGCAGCATGGACGGAGCTCTGGAAATCGCGCGTCAAAGTAGTCGGGGATGCGCATGCCCAACGTGCGCTGGATGCCGCGTTTTTCTATCTACACTCGAGTCTACACGCCTCGACGCGTACGGGAATGCCGCCCTTCGGCTTATCTCAATTTGCCTATTATTACGGACACAGTTTTTGGGACACCGAAACATGGTCCTTACTGCCAATCACTCTGGCCGCGCCGGCAGCGGCAAAGTCTCTGCTCGAATACCGAGTTCGCGGACTTGAATACGCAAAGAGGCAGGCCGCGCTATATGGCTATCGCGGGGCGCAATTTCCGTGGGAAGCGGCTCCCACGAACGGATTCGAAACGACGCCGACATTTGCCGGCACCGGATGGGGCGAACAGCACGCCACACCAGACGTCGCTTTGGGTTTTTGGGAATATCAGCTCGCAACCAATGACCATGATTTCTTGCACGCAGGTACTTGGCCGATTCTCAAAGCTGTAGCCGATTGGATCGAAAGCCGCGGCGTTTTTACTGGCATCAACAACGTCTCGTACATGAACCTGGTTTGCAAGATGGTTCTGACAGCCGCAATTCGCTGTGCCCAGATGGCCGGCGCGCGCGCTCCAGGATCTTGGAGCAAGATTCGAGACGCTTTTGTTCTTCCCCTCGACAACGCCAAGAGGATTGTTCAGCCCTACGATAATCCACCTCCACCTTCAAGCAAGTCTTATTCCATGGCTCAGCTGGATTTTCTTGCCGTTCATGACATCCCGATCGACAAAGAGTTGTTGAGAAGGACTCATGCGTTTGAAGAATCAATCAGCCTGAGCAAGCCCATCGCCCCGGTTATGGCGGAGTCGAACTTTACAATCGGGTTTGCAGAAGCCGCCGTTTCGGCGACGGCCGCGTTCTTGGGCGACAAACACACGGCTTTCGAACTCTTTCGTCGGGCCTGGAGAACCTCCTGGCTTGAACCCTTCGGAATGATCCGCGAAACGCCCTTTCAGGACTATGGCTGCTTCCTGACGGATTACGGCTCGCTCCTGCAAACGGCGATGTTTGGGTTCACCGGCCTCCGCATTTCCGAGGGTGACTGGCAAAAATATCCTGCATCTTTGCCAGAAGGCTGGAGCAGAATTGAAGTAGATCGTATATTTGTGAAAGGCGAGGAAAAAAAACTGATCGCGACGGATGGTGCTCCCGCCCAGCTCGTCAGCGCCTGATGGCGATTGGACTCCTCGAAGACGCTCAAAGCTAATCCCATGGAAATGCGACTGAACATTTCCCAGGGCGAAGGATATTGAAATTCAGCTCTCTCCCGAGGATTGGAGAGCATTCGATCCATGTCGAGAAACTCTAGACTCGTGGTGGCCATTCTGTATCTTCTGTCCTTGGGTGTTGCATCGTTCGCAAAGGCCCAGGAAAAGCCAGAGGACCTGGCGCAAGCTCATGGCTTATTGGAACGCGGCAAGACCGATGAAGCCTTCGCTGTACTCCAGCGCATCTCCGCGCAGCAACCCGAGCTAAAAGGGCTCCCGCATGAAATGGGCGTCGCGTTGTACAAGAAGAGCAATTTTGCTGGTGCGATCACTTCCTTATTGAAGGCTGTTAACGAGGATCATGGGGACAAGGAAGCAATTCAATTACTGGGCCTAAGCTACTACTTCACCGGCAAATTTGCCGACGCAATTCCTTTCCTGGAGCGCTCTCAATCGTGGTATCGAGTGGCAAATGTTGATGCCCTCTACGTGCTCGGCCTCTGCGAGATTTTTGTCAAAGATTTTGATGGCGCCCGCGCGGTATTTGCAAAGATGTTTGACGTGCCAACGGAATCCGGCGCCAGCTACTTATTCACAGCCAGGATGCTGATTCGACAAGACCTAGGCGCTGCTGGAGAAAAATACGCGCAAAAAGCAGTTGCGCTTGATCCGAAACTACCGCTCGCGCACTACCTGCTCGGCGAGCTTTACCTGTCTCAATCCAAAATTCCGGAAGCTCTCGCGGAGTTGCAAAAGGAACTGGACATCAACCCCGGTTACGCGGGCGTGTACTACAAGCTGGCCGATGCCGACATGCGGCTGGAAAAATTTGAAGATGCGGAGAGGTTACTGCAGCGCTCCATTTGGTTGGACCCGACCTCCACTGGACCTTACATTCTCCTCGGCAAAGTTCTTGAGAAAAAGGGAGAATCCGAGCTGGCCGTTCGCACGTTGCGGCGCGCACTGACGATGGATCCTAACAACCCCATCTCACATTACGTGCTCGGCCAGGCCTACCACCAAATGGGACGCAACGATGAGGCTAACAGTGAGTTCAAGCTGGCAGAGCAACTGCGGCAGGGCGAGAACGCCAAGCCGTAAGAAAAAGTGAGCAAGCAGGACCAGTCTACATGATCACCATGTTCCCAAAGCGGGCGTATCGCATCCTGGTCTTCGCCTTTCTGCTGCAGGCCATCGGCCTCGCGCCTGTTTTTCCCTCACCCCAGCAAACCGCTCCCGCAACCTCCGGTAAGCAAAAAGCTCAGCGCAATTCAGGCGACCCCTGGTGGAGACATGCTGTGATTTACGAAATTTATCCGCGTAGTTTTCAGGATTCCAATGGGGATGGCATTGGCGACCTCAATGGCATTACATCACGGCTGGATTACCTGCGAGATCTGGGAATTGACTCCATCTGGGTCACTCCTATATATCCGTCGCCGCTGGTGGATTTTGGCTACGATGTTTCCGATTACACGGCTATTGATCCGTTGTACGGTACGATCGCGGATTTTGACAGATTGGTGAGTGAGGCGAAAAAGAGAAACATCCGTGTGATTATGGATTTTGTTCCCAATCACTCGTCGGAGCAGCATCCCTGGTTCAAAGAGTCGCGCTCTTCACGAGCAAATCCGAAACGCGATTGGTACATTTGGCGCGATGGAAAAAGGCCGGGAGAACCACCCAACAACTGGCAATCGTGGTTTGGCCATTCCGCATGGCAATTCGATCCGGCGACGAATCAGTATTACTACCACCATTTCTACAAGGAGCAGCCCGATCTCAACTGGCGGAATCCGGAAGTGCGAAAGGCCATGTACGACGCTATGCGCTTCTGGTTCAAGCACGGCGTGGCCGGATTCCGGATCGACGCTGTCTCTCGATTGTTCGAGGATCCGGATTTGCACGATGATCCGATTGTGCCCGGACGAAATGCTTATGGCGATCCAAATATCTTGCACAAGTATACGGACAACTTGCCGGAGGTTCACGAAGTCCTGAGGGAAATGCGGCGGGTGGCCGAGGAGTTTCCCGGGAGTCGGATATTGATTAGCGAGGCTGACGAGCCGAATATCAGCGAGCTCACGAAAATGTATGGCAAGAGTGACGAAGTCCAATTACCAATGGATTTTCAGATCGCCGACGTAAACAAGCTCTCCGCGCCAGACTTTCGCAGGTTACTCGACGAGGTGGAAAACAATCCCGCGGGCGGGCAACCTCACTATTTTTTCAGCAATCATGATCAGCCGCGTCAGTGGGACCGCTACGGAGATGGTGCGCACAATGATCAGATCGCCAAGCTCATGGCGGCGCTACTTCTCACCCACGCCCCCCGCTCGGAAAGAGGACGTTCAGGATCCCATCGGAAAAATAGGCTGGCCCGAGGAGAAAGGGCGGGATGGCGAACGCACGCCCATGCAGTGGGACAACACGAAAAACTCAGGATTTAGTTCGGCGCAGCGGACCTGGCTTCCCCTGCCACCCAGCGCGGCTGAATATAACGTTGAGTCCGAGTCGCGCGATCCAAATTCCATATTGTCCTTCTATAAAAGGGTGCTGGCATTGCGGAGTACCGAGCCTGTCTTGCAACATGGAAGCTACGTAACTGTGGACCGCGATAATCCATTTGTCTTGTCCTTCCTCCGAAAAAATGTCGGCAAGGGCAACTCGATTCTTGTCGTGCTTAATATGAGCGGTGCGCCACAAACGATCAAGTTTGACCTCGCTTCCCAGGGAATCAAAGAAAGCTCTGCAAAGCCACTTATTGCAGCTCCACAATTGGGCCCGGATGCAACCGTTCTTGCCCATTTTACGATTCCCGCATTTGGAGTCTTCATCGGAGCAGTGCACTGAAGAGTTCGGAACGACCTTGACCTCCGGATATCGTCGCGGGCTCGGAAACTTGGCACGCGGCTTAGAAACAAAGCTGTGGGAAGCAAAACACGAGGTTCTGGATGTATTGTCGGCAACCCTTACCTAATCGCATTACGTGAGAGTTCCCCCGTTAACCAGACACTAAACTTAATGCCATGATTTGACACTTCCGCCCGCAACCCTGTCTGTTTCGTACAGGTAATTCATGAGAATTGCGGGTGTTCCGCGCCGTTGCTTCTCGAGTCCTGGAGTGAACCCCTAAGATGGCACAACTTCCGGTCGTTCTGGCCGACATCAACGGTGATGGTCTGCCGGAAATCCTCACCTCGGAATACGCTGTAAACAGTGCCCCAAATCCTCTTCTGGCGAACGTCGCTGCGCAGTCCACTTCCGCCGCGGAAGCCCTCATGCCGCAAATCTCAACTGAAGTCCAGGTCGACGCAAACGGAAACAAAATCATGCGCCCGCGCGTGGATATAGCAGCTCAGGTGTCTTCCCAAAACCTTTATAACGCGCCCCGGATAGTGGCCTTCGGCAGCGACTCATCCTTGGTGCGGACTTGGAATATGCTGGGCGCAAACGGCAATCAGCCCTTCTACATGGCCAAACTGACAGTAGGCGACTTCAATAAAGACGGCCTGACGGATATTGCCGCCACCTACTGGACGATCGAAGGTGGTGCAATGGGAGGCTGGTTGAAAGAAGGCGTGGCCACTGTCCTTACCACCGGAACGCCCTATAACGCATCTGCAAACGACTGGCCGATGATTTATCAAAACCCGCGCAACACGGCCGTCCTGATCCGCGATGTCACTCCGCCCACAGTGGCCATTACATTCCCGGCTTCCGGTGCCACCATCAGCGGGTCCGTTGTGGTCACCGCCAATGCGGCTGACAACGTCGGCGTGATAGGCGTGCAGTTCCAGCTTGACGGCACAAACCTGGGAGCAGAAGCAACAACAGCTCCGTGGGGCATGACGTGGGACACGACTACCGCATCCCCGGGATCTCATACACTGACAGCCGGCGCTCGCGACGCGGCAGGGAACCGCACAACCTCGGCGCCAGTGAACGTCACTGTCACGGCAACTCCTTCGTTTGTCTTCTCCCCACGTCGTTGAGTTTTGGTTCGCAGCAGATCAACACCGCAAGCCCGAACCAGTACGTGACTTTCACAAATAGCGGCCAGGTGAGCTTCTCGGTTTCCACGGTAGCTTCCTCGGGAGATTTTTCGCAGACCAATAATTGCGTCACCACTCTTGCTCCCGGAGCTTCCTGCACGATCAACGTCGCATTTACGCCGACCGTCCGAGGGCCAGAGACCGGAACTCTCTCCATCTCGGGAAGCTTTTCCGGGACGGCACAGACCGTCAGTTTAAACGGCGCTGGACAGGCCCTGCTCTCCAGCCTTGCTCCATCCAGCCTGACTTTCGCGGGACAGCTGATCGGCACGACCAGCTCGGCCCAGGCGGTAACCTACAAAAATACCGGCGATTTGCCAGTCACAATCACCGGGATAACCGCAACGGGGGACTTCGCGCAGACCAATAACTGCGGCACTTCGCTGGCCGTCGGCGCAAGCTGCTCCATTAGCGTGACCTTTACTCCCACCATTCGGGGCGGTGAGAGCGGAACCCTTTCGGTTGGTGGAAATTCCAGCGCTAGCATGCCCCTTAGTGGAACGGGCTTGCTCGCTGCCGCTACGTTCTCGCCGACGACCCTCAACTTTGGCAGCCTGCCGGTGAACACCACGAGCGCGCCACAAAATATCACCATCACGAATACCGGCGACGTGTCGTTCTATATCAACACCTGGAGCAACCCAGGCATATATCCCACGACCAACAATTGCCCCATGACTGTCAATGCAGGCGCTAGCTGCACCTTCACGGTCACCTTCGCGCCGACGTCACCCGGCACCTTCAATTACAGCTTGACCATCGGCGGATCCTTCCCGAATTCTCCGCAAACGATCGCCGTCAATGGCACGGGTACTGCCGCGGTCGGAATTCTTTTGCCAGCCAGCCAGTCCTTTGGAAACCAACAGGTGGGCACAAAGAGTGCTGTGCAGGCCGTTGACCTCATTAATTCCGGCAATGTGCCGCTGAGCATTACAGGCATTCAAGTCACTGGCGACTTCGCGCAGACGAATAATTGCGGATCGTCGCTTGCGCCGAGCTACAGCTGCGTAATAAGTGTTACGCTTACACCCACGGCGAGCGGCATCCGCAGCGGCACCGTCAGCGTCAGCAGCAACAGCACTCCTCCCGTCTCTTCCGCGAGCGTTACGGGCACGGGTGTCGCTGGGCCCCTCGCGGCCTTCTCTCTCTCGTCTTTAACCTACCCCGCGCAACGGGTCGGTACGTCGAGCGCGTCGCAGAATGTCAGCTTATCGAACACAGGTGGGACAGCACTCACAATTACGAGCTTCAGCATCACTGGGGATTTCAATCAGAGCAACAATTGCGGCACCACCCTCGCAGCTGGCGCAACCTGCTCCGTCAGTGTTACGTTCACGCCCACCACTCGCGGCAGCCGAAATGGCGTTCTCACTTTGAATAGCAACACTTCGGGCGCCGCACCTACCGTGAGTCTCACGGGTACCGGTATCGCGCCTGTGGCTAATACTTCGCCTGCTTCCCTGACATTTGGCAACCAGATCGTTTACACCGTCAGTGCGCCATTGTCCTTGACACTCACCAACGCGGGCGATGCCACACTCAATCTGTCGAGCATTTCCACCAACTACGATTTCTCGCAGACCAATAATTGCGGCGCTGCTTTGGCTGGAGGCGCAAGCTGCTCCGTCAACGTGACATTTAAGCCGACAGCGGCGGGCAATCGCAGCGGTACCGTGACCATCACCGACGATTCCTTGAGCGGGAGCCCTCAAATAGTCAGCCTCTCCGGGACGGGAATCTCTCCTGCGGGCACGATCTCCCCCTCTTCGCTGACTTTTGCTTCGCAGCTGGTGAACACTTCGAGCGCCTCGCAAACGCTGACGCTGACCAGTACCGGCTTCGGGCCGCTGTCCATCAGTGGTTTTACGTTGACGGGAGACTTCAGCCAAACCAATAATTGCGGCACGACTCTTGCCTCAGGCGCGAGCTGCTCGGCATTCATCGTCTTTACTCCCACAGCGCGGGGAAACCGTACCGGCACAGTTACCTTGAACAGCAACGCTGTGGGGAGTGCTCCAACGGCCAATTTGACGGGCACGGGGGTCGCGCCCGTGGCAAGCTTGTCCCAGACCTTGTTGAGCTTCTCAAGCCAGCTTGTGAATACGACCAGCGGGCCCAAATCCGTAAACTTGAACAATACCGGGGATTTAACCTTGAACATCTCTGGGATTTCTGTAAGCGGCGACTTTGCCCAAACTAACAACTGTCCGAGCGCCCTGGCAATAGGCGCGAACTGCAATATTAATGTCACTTTTGACCCCGTGATCTCCGGCAGCCGCGCAGGCTTGTTAAGCATTTCCGACGATTCCTTTGGAGGCAGTCCGCAAACAGTGAGCTTGAGCGGCACGGGTGTGGATTACTCTATGGCGGTGACGCCCGCGAGCGGCACGGTGACTGCCGGGCAATCGGCAACGTTTACGGTCACGGTTAGCGCGCTCGGCGGAAACTACAATCAGTCGGTTTCTTTGGCCTGTTCAGGGCTGCCGACTGCTTCCAATTGCAACTTCTCCCCGAACTCCTTGAATCCGAACAGCGGCTCGGTCAACTCCACGCTGAAACTCTCCACCCAAGCGAGACATGGAACCAATGGAACGCCGGCAGGCAGCTATACCGTGACCATTGCTGGGACTGCTCACAACACCCAGCACTCAACCACGGTGCAGTTGACGGTGAACTAAAAGAGGTTGGCAACCATGCCGCGAGCAGGCCAGCCATTCCAGTTTCGCTTGGAAGGTGACGGAAGTGGGAACGCCGCAAGGAGTAGTGGTTTCGCCATCACTCGCCAACGTGTACCTGCATTATGTCTTCGATCTGTGGGCCGAGTCCTGGCGCAAGAAAGTGGCGAAAGGGGACGTGACCGTCGTCCGCTACGCTGACGATCTTGTGCTTGGTTTTCAATACCGAACGGATGCTGAGCGGTTCCTGCAAGAATTTCGGGGACGGCTGGCGAAGTTTGGTTCGGAACTCCATCCGGACAAGACAAGGCTAATCGAGTTCAGGCGGTTCGCCGCTCGAGACCGGAAGCAGCGTGGAGAGGGAAAACCAGAGACCTTCACGTTCTTGGGTTTCACCCACTTTTGTGGGCAGCGCAAGGCGAGTCAGCGGAGCCGCTTCTAGTGGCGCGAAGATGACGTCGCTAGCAGGAATGTGGCTACACGCCATTTTGATTAGTTCGCGCTTGCCCGGCCACGAATACCTGCGGACTTGAGCCGCCAACAGTCTCGGGCGATAGGCCAATCTTCTTGAGCACGTACGATTAAGACGTGAACGGTTGAATCAGATAACGAAACTTCTTGGTCCACAAAAGACTGCGTATTCTTTGCGGCGTCGAGTTTCAGACCAAGGAATCCGAAGTTGGCACAAGCTGCGGCTCGCACCTCGGGTGAATTTTCTCCGATCCCTGCGGTGAAGATCAACGCATCAATTCCGCCCAACGCCGCAATCATCGCGCCGATACCAGCTTGAAGCCGGTGAACAAAAATCTCGAAGGCCAGCTTTGCCCGCGGATGGCCATCTTTCATCGCTGCCACGATCTGCCTCATGTCGCTTGAGATCCCAGAGATTCCCAGGAGGCCTGATTTGGTGTTCAGTATGTCGTCAAGTTGCTGCCCTGTGAGCTGACCTCGTCGCATTAAATAAGTGAGGATTCCGGGATCCACAGAACCTGATCGTGTACCCATCATCAGTCCTTCCAGGGGCGTAAAGCCCATCGTCGTATCCACGCTTCGGCCGTCGCGAATCGCCGCCAGGGAGCAACCGTTCCCAAGATGGCAGGTCACGAGTTTCAGTGTTGGCAAGTCCTTGCCGAGGAGCTGCGCGGCGCGCTCCGCGCAATACTGATGATTGATGCCGTGAAATCCATAACGACGAATCCCCTGAGCGAGCCATTCATAAGGGCCGGGATATACAGCCGCTTGTTCGGGCAATCGGCTGTGAAAGCTAGTGTCGAACACCGCCACCTGGAGAACCTCGCCAACGCGTTTCTCGATGATCTCGATCCCTTCTAGCTCGGCCCGGTTATGGAGCGGTGCAAAGACGGACATGCGCGCTATTGCAGATTTCACTTCCGGTGTGATGGCGGTAGCCTCCTGGAGGCTCTTACCACCGTGCACAACACGATGACCTACTACGTCGATTTCGGAGGACGCAGAAAGTACACGCGGCTCTCCACTCCACAACGTATCCAACAGGCGTTCGATGGCATCCGAGCGCGACGCAACCTTGACGCGATCTTTCAGCTGTGCTCCCTGTGAATTCCGCACCTGGACGTCGGATTGACTGCCGTCCCATTCGATCTTGCCTTCCCAGACGGGAGCAGGCGGGTGTTCCGGAAGGGTTTTTCCGATGTCGTAGAGGGAGCCCTTCTGGCTGCTGGAACCCGAATTGAGTACAAGGATTTTCATGGCTTAATAGGGCCACTTCCAATCCCGGACTTCCGGCAAGTCGTCTCCATGTTCGCGGATGTATTGTTTGTGTTCGACGAGCTTGTTGCGCAGAAACTGTTTGAAATGCGCGCCGACGCGTTGCAAGCGAGGGACGCGGTCGACCACGTCGCCTGCGAGATGAAATCGATCCAAATCGTTTAGGACTGTCATATCGAAGGGAGTGGTCGTTGTTCCTTCCTCTTTGTATCCGCGGACGTGGAAGTTGTCATGATTCGTGCGCCGATAAGTCAGGCGGTGAATCAGCCAAGGATAGCCGTGATAGGCAAAGATGACCGGCTTGTCGATGGTGAATATGGAGTCGAACTCACGATCGGAAAGTCCGTGGGGATGCTCGGTTGAGGGCTGGATGGTCATCAAGTCAACCACATTGACGACCCGGACCTTGATGTCTGGAAAGTGCTGGCGCAACAGATCGACGGCTGCAAGCATTTCCAGTGTCGGGACATCTCCGGCACAGGCCATCACCACATCCGGATCGCTTCCCTGGTCGTTCGAAGCCCACTGCCAAATTCCGATGCCATTCGTGCAATGTTCGATGGCGGATTCCATGTCGAGCCACTGCGGCGCCGGCTGCTTTCCAGCCACGATGACGTTGACGTAGTTTCGGCTGCGGAGGCAGTGATCAGCCACCGAAAGCAGGGTGTTGGCATCCGGAGGAAGGTACACGCGCACAACATCCGCCTTCTTATTCACAACGTGGTCGATGAATCCAGGGTCTTGATGGGTGAATCCGTTATGGTCTTGGCGCCAGACGTGCGAAGTTAAGAGGTAATTCAAGGAAGCGATCGGCCGTCGCCAAGGAATACTTCTTGTCACCTTGAGCCACTTGGCGTGCTGGTTGAACATGGAGTCCACGATGTGGATGAAAGCCTCGTAGCAGGAGAAAAAGCCATGGCGACCAGTGAGCAAATAACCCTCGAGCCAGCCCTGGCACATATGCTCGCTTAGCACCTCCATCACCCGGCCGTCTCTCGAAAGGTGCTCGTCCGTAGGGAGCATCTGTTCCATGAACGCTTTGTCAGTGACTTCGTACAGAGCATCGAGCCGGTTCGAGGCCGTTTCATCAGGACCGAATACCCGAAAGTTCTTCGAGTCTGCGTTCCGTTTCATAACATCGCGCAGAAGATTTCCTAAAACTCGAGTTGCTTCCGCTGTCTCAGTGCCCGGCTTCGTCACTTTCACCGCATATTCGCGGAAGTCCGGCATCAGAAGGTCCTTAAGTAGCAGGCCTCCATTGGCGTGCGGATTGGCTCCCATCCTACGTGTGCCACTCGGCGCGAGGTCCGCTAGTTCTGGAATCAGTTTGCCACTTCCATCGAACAGTTCTTCTGGCCTGTAGCTCTTCAGCCATTCTTCCAATATCTTCACGTGGTCAGGGTGCGACACAAAATTCGTGACTGGGACCTGGTGCGCACGCCAGGTGTCTTCGACCGGTTTTCCATCAACTATCTTTGGCCCGGTCCAGCCCTTCGGTGTTCGCAGGATGATCATCGGCCAAGTGGGAAGGCCACTAGATCGTCCGGCGCGGGCGTCATTCTGAATGGCGCGAATTTCCTCGATGGTCGTGTCGAGCGTGTGTGCCATGAGTTGGTGTATGGTCTCCGGCTCATGACCCTCCACAAAATACGGTTTGTAACCATAGCCGGTGAAAAGCTGAGTCAAGTCCGCATCAGTCAGACGACTGAGTATGGTCGGATTCGCGATCTTGTATCCGTTCAAATGCAGAATGGGAAGAACAGCTCCGTCGCGAACGGGATTCAAGAACTTGTTCGAGTGCCAACTGGCCGCGAGCGGACCCGTCTCGGCTTCGCCGTCACCTACCACGCAGCACACCAGCAGGTCTGGGTTGTCAAAGGCAGCTCCGTAGGCGTGGGCAAGCGAGTATCCCAGTTCTCCACCTTCATGAATTGAGCCCGGCGTCTCCGGTGCGACATGGCTTGGAATACCTCCCGGGAATGAGAACTGCTTGAATAGCTTCTTCAGGCACTCTTCAGTTTGTGAAATGTTGGGGTAGAGTTCGCTGTAGGTGCCTTCCAGGTAGGTGTTGGCAACCAAACCGGGTCCTCCATGACCTGGACCCGTAACGTAGATGACATTCAGGTCGTGCTTCTTGATCAAACGATTGAAATGAACGTAGATGAAATTCAACCCTGGTGTCGTGCCCCAATGACCCAGCAAGCGAGGCTTGATATGTTCGATTTTCAGCGGCTCATGCAAGAGTGGATTGGCATAAAGATAGATCTGCCCCACAGAAAGATAGTTTGCAGCGCGCCAGTACGCGTGCATCTTGCGCAGCTCTTCTTCGGATAAAGGCCGTTTGGATTCATAAATCCGTGGTGAACCTGTGGACGCTGGTGAGGCCATTTCAGTGCACTCCCTGTGTGGGACCAAGTCGGTGATTCCTCGGCAGTCAAGAAAAAAGACCTGTAAGCATAAGGTCACAATCCATCTTATCCCCCTAAATTTGAACAGGCCATTACAACTAGCTGGCTACCCGGCTCGAGAAGGTTGAGCAAGCAGAATGCATGGGATCGCGACAATCAGTGTGGTGTCGAGCACCCGCCGACGCAAAGCTTCAGGCCCGCTACGTTGCCGACAACTCCGTGTGGGCTTCCGCGGCTGCGAGTTCTGGCCAGAGCGCCTTAAGTACGACTCCGTATCCTTCCTCGTACACCAGGGAAAAAGCATGTGAGCAACGCTCGCACAGCCAATAATGCCTCACGCCGTGGACTCCCCCTGGTGAGTCAGCTGTTGGATTACTCGCGTTTGCTGAAACCGGATCGGGCCGAAATCGGAAAAACTTGCCGCCCCCGGTCCAATGAAAGGCTGTGGGACACGCCGGGTTTGCACACTTGGGATGCTGCTTTTGGTACAGAGGGGTTCCTCTCAACGTTCCGCCACCGGGGGGTGGCTGTTTGCTGTGAGCCTTGCGAGCAGCTGCCCGTTGTTCTTCCAGACGCTGAATAGTTGCCCTAAGCCAGCCTCCAACTGTTTCTTCGGTCTCGTTTTGATTGCCGTACCGATATAGAGAATCCAGCGTCTCACCGGATACGTTGAACGGAATGTGGCGGCAGGGAATCTTTTCGGAGCGGCGCTCGGGCGTCACCAGTTGCATCAGAACACAATCACTGCACGGACCGGGATTCTCTTTGGAATCGTAGTTCATGCAGGTGA
>WNGH01005046.1_pt1 | contig 17086 bp, 17 predicted proteins | sample 5400631 | NCBI WGS metagenome assembly WNGH01 (sample SAMN13153373, study PRJNA577476) | soil metagenome | isolation source: 115 cm soil or saprolite under Garry oak tree replicate 1 | place: USA:California | collected 2016-06-15
TGCACTACGCATATAACCCAGACCGCCGCTGATGCTTAAATGCTTGCGCAGCAGGTTCGACAACTGCCACGCCGCCGTTCCACTGACTAAACCACGACTGCCAATCCCTTGACTAACCTCGAATGTGTTCGATTCGTTGATCCGAATGTTGGCGCCGGCCTGTACGTTTAATGACGCGGGCCCAAACGTCTTAACGCGCGTGGCGTTCACAAACAGGCGCCAACGCGAAAATTGTTTGGCGGCGCTGGCTAAGGTGAAAGCTGCCTTCCTCAATTGCGGGGTGCTGCTCTGCGTGTGTGAAAAGAACACCGTGGGCCATCGACCGCTCGGCGTCAGATTCAGGGTCGCGGTCTCAAACCGATTGAAGTCACCAGTTCGGCCGGGCTTCGTTGCGGTGCTGCCGCCAAGTGAAGCGGTGATCCACTTTCTTGGATGCCACGTTAGATCCCCGGCGACAAGGTTGGTTGGCTCGAGCACCCCACTCTGCGCGCTGAGAAAGTTTCGGCCCACATACGTGTATCGCCCTTGCACAATCAGCTGATCAGTTAACGGTAAAGAGCCAGAGAGATTAACGGCTACGGCTCCGCCGTCGACGTGATTCCCATCGCGACTGACTCCAGAGAATTCACCCGCTCCGAGATCGGCTTGAAAGCGGTTGCCGCCGGAGGCGAAGCGAACACTACCCGTGGCCAGTTCGCCACGCCGATTCGGTCCGACAAAATGCATGGCGCCTGACGAGAAAAGCAAATCGTGTCCCCCGTGAACTTTTGCGTAAGAGCCCGCAGTCACATAAGCACCAAAGACATTTGTATCGTAGTGGAATTGCGACCGCCGCGGTTGCGTCTGCTGCAGCGAGCCGTCCCCCGTTACATCAGCCGGCGCAAACAAAACTGGTATTATTGTTCCCGACATTGCGCGACCGGCAAACACGTTCAATCGCACTGGGCCAACAGGTAATTCCGCCGACGCACCACGTATCGTGTTAGACATAAACTGAAGGTCAGTGCCCGTGCCAAAGTCGCCTAGGACGAAGGCCTGCCCGCTCGGCCGCTCCAATTTGAAATAGCCGCCATGAAGATTCGCTAGGCGCGACTGCGCGGTTCCACCGTCGAAATTCGTCAGAAAAGTGAAACGCCCGTCACCCAACCGGCCGCTGCCGCGCAGCGTCAGGTTGTGATCGAAGAAAGAAGTGTAACGGCTGGCGTTGTAATCGTATTCAAGCTGGTAAAGCTCGATTCGCGCGTGTTCAGTGCCCGGTCGGACTGTACCGGCTTGCGTGCCACCGCGCGTGATTCTGATCGCTCGTCCTTCCTCTCGTTGGATCGAAACATCAAGAACGGCGGCGACAATCTCGACCGGCAGCATTAGTTCCTGAACATCAGGTGGAAAGACAATGTCTGCTGTCGCCGAGATGGCCAGGGTGACGGAACCGTTCTCGCGGACTTGATTTAGCTGGGCGCTAAATTCCGCCACAATGCCGCCCTGCCGGCGAACTGTGACTACGCGCGATGTTGGGTCAGATTGGATCGAATCTCCGAGAGCGCGCGCAATACTGGCGATCGGAAGGAAGAGCCGGCCGCCACGCTGCTGCGCGGAACTATTCGGACCCGCCAGGGTCCGCCAACTTTGATCAGGCGACGCGTATCCAGACGAGCTTTTTCGGAGCTACAAAAAAAACGCACTTTTGAAATATCGCTGGAAAGCTGGGTCATTAGTAGTTTTTCTATGATAAGAATTCTGTCAGGGTAATTCAGCGAAGCGGCGTGGTTTCGGAATATTGAACTGGCGTCAAATTCTGATTTAAGGAAATAAAGTCTTGAACTGGCTCAAGTGTCACAATTTCTGGCTGGCGGCGGGTGTGGTACTTCTCCTGCCCTTTATGGCTCGGGGTCAATCCCATTCTGCCCCAGTAACCATAAATGCCAGTGTCAGCGAAACAGTGGCCCTCTCGGTCGGAGAGGCCTTCGCTGAGAACAATGTTCGAATTGAATCGCATGGTGCTGGCAAGACGTTGGGATTGACGCTGTCAGGATCTTCGACTGATGTCGTGGCCATCCGCGTGCCAATCCTGATTCGCTCAAATACCAGTTACAGAATTTCAGCCTTGATTCAATCGCAGGCTGCGACGCTGGTTAACTTCGCCGTAATTGGGGCGCGGCCGACTGGCAGGTTCGCGGCCATAAATGCCGTCGCAAGTCTCAACGTTGCGCAAGAGTTGGACAGCCGAAGCCCGAACGGCGGGATACAAACTCCTTTCATGCCTTTGAATCTCTCTTCCTCATTTTCAATTCTTAGCGGACTTCGCGTTTCTCTCGCCGGCACGCTAAGTTCAATGGATAATGCGCTGGAAGTCACCGTGTTAATTGCCGCGAAGCCAGAAGCGGGCGCGGATGACTGGACTCTTCATTTGATCTTGACAGCATCACCTGGAAACGACTCTTAAAGCAGAGCGATCAAGTCTTTAGCGCTCAGGGCTTCGCTGGTTTGGCATCGCCCCGTGCGGACGAGGGATTGGCGGCCGCATTACCAACCACCAAATCTGTCACACCCTCAGTCGGCCTGCTGCCATCCTGGAAATCGACTCGGTACTTAATGTTGTAGACACCCGGCGCCAACGCCTTTTCGATTGTGAGAGGCTTAGCCAATTCCGAGCCTGCCAGCACTGGCAAGGATTCGTTCTCGGTCGCTTCAGCTACGATCTGGCCGGCTGCATTAGTTATCTGCGCTGAAGCCAAAGGCCGAATCGCGCTGTTGCCTTGATTCTTCAAAGTCGGAATCAAGCGCACGCTGTCCGCACTCGCTTCAGCGTGAAGATTCTCAAGGGAACCGCGGCGTGTTAGCTGGCCGACTTTGATGTAAAAGACGGCCGCCATGCGGTAACGCACGACCATTTGCCGCCGATTTTGAATCAGCTTGATAGTGTCGGGTCGTTGCTCGACAATCAAGGCGCTCAGATGATCTCCAGGTGTCGCATCCTTCGGAACAGAGATCGTTACACGAATTGAATGAACGTTGCCGGGAGTTACCGTCGTCTCGGCCGGACTATAAATCAGCCACCCGCTGGCCGAGTTGGGAAGCGTATTGGCTTTTTGAAATTCCACTTCTCCATTCCGATTAAGAGTCCAATCGTTCAAGCTGGCGACGATGCGCACGGGCTGCGAGTTTTCGGCCGCGTGATAATCGAGATCGACTACCACCGTGGCTTCTGTGCCCGGCCGCATTTCCATTTCAATTCGCGCAGGTGCTAACGAGATACCGCTACCGCTTTTTGGTGCGGATACCGCTTGAGGGGCCGTTTGCGCGACCACTGAAGCGGAAAAAGCAACGAACAGGCAGAAGCATAGGGCAATGCGATGTGTGGTTTTGGTCAGAGCTAGCATTCGGGTACCTCCATCTAACAAGGAACATTCGGACCTGCGGAAATGGTAAACGTCAAAGTTGCCGAGGACACGCCTGCGGCAAAAAACTGCGGCGTGATGGCGAAGATGGCGTCGAATATGTATCCGTCGTTTGTCCCCCGGTTCTGGCCGTTGGTCTTCTTAAGCCGCGGCCCGCTCAAGATCACGGTTGCGCCGGCGATGTTCGACAGTGACGACTGATATGTCACCCGGCCATTGGCAGCTATCGTCACAGTGCTGGCCGGGTCGTTGTTAAACGGCGGATAAAAGATGTGGCTGCTCAGGGTGCAGACCTGCGACTGATTTCCCATCGCACGAATGTTTGTGGCGCCAAAGCCAATGTCCGACGCCTGTAGGGCTTGGGGATTCGCATTGCCCAATCCTGCCAGCGAGACGGAGACCTGGTAGGGCTGGTTGCTCCGGATCCCGATTGGCACAACCACCTTCACAATGGCGTTCGTATTAGCCGGCGATACTTCGCCGAAGTTAATCGTCACCACCAGATTGTTTAGCACACTCGCGCTGCCCGTGACTGAGCCGCCGAGCGTACCCGTGATGGTCGGCTGGCCGCCGCTGCTGATGTCCAGCGCCTGCGCCGAAATCGTGGTGGCGGCGCAGGCGATGAGCAGGCAAAGGCAGCTCGCAGAAATGACGAAGCGCAAATTCATCTCTTATGGGGCCGTAACGGTGAAGGTCACCGAAACGGTTGTGCTTCCGTTCTCGTAGAACTGAGGCTTAATGGCGAACATTGCGGGCACCGTAAGGCCGTTGGTGTTGCTGCGCGGCACCGCATTCAGGATGAACGCGCCATTAAGCGCGGTCGTCGAAGCCGAAAAGGCGCTGAGATTAGACTTGACGGCGGTGTACTCATAGCGGCCGGTCGCCCCGTTGATCGAGCCGTTGCCTGCCAGAGTTGGATCGCCCGACGTAGCGTTCGTGTCCGAGCCACCGGTGTTCACGCCCGTTCCCGAGCGCGTGACCGAGCCCAGGCCGAAGCCCACGTCAGTGTTCACAATTTTGTTGCTGGTCGAACCGGTGCTCGTCACCGTTGCGCTCATCGAAAGCACGTAGGCGGCGTTGCTCCTGAGCTTGAGCGGTACGGATGCTGTCACGAAACTGTTCGTGTTGCTGGGCCCAAGTTCACCGAGATTGATCGAGGCGGCCAGCGGATTGTCGACCACTCCGTCGGGCGCTCATGCTAACAGTGCCGGTCGTGGTTTGCGCAAACGCGGTAGCCGCAAAAGCCACGAGCAATACGGTGAACAGGAGTGCTCGCATAATGATTGGTGTGGTTTTGGTGTCCATGATAGTGTCCTCTCGTTTTGGGGTTAAAGTGCTCGTCGCATGCCGCCGATAAAGTAGATTCGGTGGCATGCGGCGAGATATAAGGGATGGCCAACAAAAGTATCAGCACTTATGGCGCGGAGATCGTAAAGTTCGCGCTGATCGTGATCGCGGCCGCGGGATCGTAAAACTGCGGCTTGATCGCGAAGATTGCGGGCACTACCAGGCCGGCGCTGTTTGACTTGGGGGTCGTCTTGTTAATTCTCGGCCCGGTCAAAGCAGCAGTCGACGAAGAGAAATCGTTCAGGGTGGAGTTCGAACCGGCAAAGACCCATCGACCATTAACGTCAGTCGAGCCACCAACCGTCGGATCTCCAGGCGTGGTGTTGGTGTCCGTGCCGCTGGCCAGATTGGCGGGCCGTGCGCTGGGATTCATGCCAAAACCAACGTCAGTACTCTTCAGACTGTAAGCCGTGGCACCGGCGCCGGAAACGCTGCCGCTCATCTTGAGCTGGTAGCTGACGTTGCTCCGGAGCTTGAGCGGCACGCTCAATTCCACGAAGCTGTTGGTGTTGCTCGGTCCTAATTCGCCCAAGTCAACGACCACCGCCAGCGGTGTGTCCACTGTACCGTCGGTGGTAACGCTGCCGCCGGAATTTCCACTGAGCGTCACCGCTCCGCCGGAATTCAACTCGACATAATTCGAAACGGCCGCGGACATAGTTACCGAGCCGGTAGTTTGTTGAGCCGACGCAACCACCGCCGTCATCGCCAACAGGGCGACAACGCCTACGAGAGTCACGGCGCGCTTGATTGATTGAAACATAATGTTTTGCTCCTCTTTGTTAGTGATTGCATCCGGGGCCATAACAGTCCGTGTTAAGACTCTAGCCTCCGTCCGATGTGGTAAGGATTGTCCCTAATCGCCAGACGACGGTGAGAGATGGTGAGGCGTAAAGCCTCGCTTCACGTTATCTACAAGCCGCGTGCCGCAAGCCCAGCGAACCGAGTGAATCGATCTAAGTTGAAGACGGAGCGTCGCTTGCCAGAACTAGATGACGACCAAGCGAAGAATGCTACAGGTTCCAGGAAGTGCCAAACGCTACTGACCTTTTGTCAGGCTACTGACATTTTGTCAGGTGAAGTCAAAGTGTGAGACGTGAGATCTCAGCGCACAACATACTTTATTATAGCTTTATGAGTACTTACAAGTGGGTTGTTTTAATGTCTTGCCAAATTCGGAGTTGTTTCAGCTCGCTCCCATTCGTCGTACAACTCAGCCAAACGCGCTTCCGTTTGCTGATATTCATCGTTAGCCTGGACAAGTTTCGTAATGTCACGGGCGACTTCCGGACGAGCCATCTTTTCTGATAATTGAGAAAGATGGCTTTCCAATTTGGATATCTCGGCTTCGATACTCTCCGGATCGCGCGCCTTTTTGATGATCTTGACTCGGGGTGAGCCGTCGGTTGAACCGGATCGGGCGGCTTTATTTTTACCTCGGCGTGTCCCGCGCGCCGCTGTGGGCGGGAGCAACCGCTCGCCCGCTGATGAAGATGAGACTAATTCGTTCGAACTACTCGCTATTGATCTCTTTGATCCATACGCGGCCGCAGAGCGCACAGCCCGATCGCCGTCTTTAATTCGCGCAGCCTTCCAATCGTGATATTCGGTGTAATCGCCGTTGTAGTCCTCCGCGTTCCCTTCACCATCCAAAGCCAAAATCTGCGTGGCCACGCGATCGAGGAAATAGCGGTCGTGGCTGATCGTGATGATCGTTCCCTCATAGGCGTCGAGCGCTGCTTCCAAAGCTTCGCGGGAGGGAATGTCAAGGTGGTTCGTCGGTTCGTCGAGCAGCAGCACATTGACGCGCGAGTAAATTAACTTCGCCAGCGAGAGCCTTCCCTTCTCTCCACCGGAAAGATCGCCCACGTGTTTGTAAACGTCGTCGCCAAAGAAAAGAAACCTTGCGAGAAAAGATCGCAACTCGCCGGCGGTAGCGTTTGTAGGGGCAACGCGGCGCAATTCCATGATGATCTCGTTTCGGTCATCGAGGTCTTCGAGCTGTTGCGCGTAGTAACCAATCTGAACTTTGGCGCCCCATCGCAAGTCGCCCGACAAGGCTGGAATTCTGCCGAGGATCGTCCTTAAGAAAGTTGTCTTGCCCGATCCGTTTGGTCCGATCACTCCGAGGCATTCGCCGCGGCGGAGAATCAGCGAAATGTCCCGCGCCAGAATCTTGTCTCCGTATCCAATCGTCGCTTCATCTACGGTCAGCACATGAGTGCCCGCGCGCTCGATTTCCTGCAAGCGAAAATCTCCGGAGGATTGTTCGGCGCGAACCGCTTCGACGCGGTCCAGACGTTGCAGCATCGTGCGTCGGGACTTTGCTTGTTTCGTTTTCTGGCCGGCGAGATTGCGCCGGATGAACTCTTCGGTCTTGGCGATTAACCGTTGCTGATTGTCATAAGCGCGCTGTTGAATCTCGCGCCGCTCTTCGCGTTCGACAAGATAGTCCGAATAGTTCCCGTTGTAACTCGTCGCGCGCCCGTGTTCCATTTCGATTATTCGCACGCAGGCCCGATCCAGGAAATAACGATCGTGGCTGATGATGACAAAAGCCGACGGGTATGTTTGCAGAAATTCTTCCAGCCATTCGACGGCGCTCACGTCGAGATGATTCGTTGGCTCGTCCAGCAAGAGCACATCCGGTTCCGAAAGCAGTAAGCGGGCGAGTCCCAAACGATTCTGCTGTCCGCCGGAAAGTTTTTGGGTATCCGTCTGCCAAGTCTCGCGATCAAAACCAAGACCTTGCAGGATCGCCTCGGCCTTTGCGGAATACTCAAAGCCGCCTTCGCGCTCAAACTCGTGTTGCAGATCGCTATAACGCGAAAGAATCTTGTCTAAGTCTTGGCCCGCGTCGGCCATGCGATGCTCCAACTCATGCATCTCGTGCTCGATCTGTTGCAGATGGCCAAACGCCGCCAGCGCCGATTCATGCACAGTCGAGCCCGCGTCGAAGTGAACATGCTGCGCCAGCAATCCGAGCTTGAGCCCGCGCGCCCGCGCAACTTCGCCGCTATCCGGAGTCTCTTCTTCGTTTACCAGGCGAAAAATCGTCGTCTTGCCGGCGCCGTTGCGTCCGACCAAACCGACATGCTCACCGGGATTGATCTGAAAAGAGGCGCCGCGCAGAACGTCCTGCGCGCCGAAGGATTTGTAAACGTCGGTAAGCCGAAACAACATTTCAATTTTGGATCCGCCGCGAGCGCCAACCGACTGGAGCGCAAGCGTCCTCGCTTGCAAGCGTCAAAACTTTCGCACCTGTCCCGTTCATTGCAAGCGAGGACGCTTGCGCTCCAGTGATGCTCTGCCGCCGCACTCCAAATGGAAACGGGTGCGAACTCAAATACTTCTTGGTCGCACCCGCCGGATCGGGAAAGTTTCAGATGACTACTTACTTGGCGACGCTGCTTTCGCGGGCGACGCGCTTGCTTTTGCCACAGGCGAAGCGCTCGAAGCCGGCGTTGCCGCGGGCGTTTCAGCGCCTTTTGATGGTTCAGGCCCGGCAGGACGCAGGCCTAGATTGCTGGGATTATTCAAAATCTCAATCGCCAGATTATTAACTACTTTCGCTTCGGACATCGCCACGGTAAGCAAAGCGGCATTCAGAATCTGCTTTCGCTGATCGGTCAGCTCAAGCGTGATTTGCTGACGCACTCCCGGACTCTCCAACGTGCGATTCTCAACTTCCAATTGTTTCCGCTTCAGTTTGAAGATATACCAGCGGCCATTGAACTGCACCGGCTCCGTATATTCTCCTGGTTGCATCGCGAACAACCGAGGTATCAGAGCGGCCGGAAAATTATTTCGCTTCAGATCATCTTCAGAGGCAAATCCAATGTCGCCGCCTTTGATTCGGCTTTGATCTTCGCTTTTGGCCAGGGCCACGTCGCCGAATCTTTCGGTGCCGACAGTCTTCAGCTGCTGATAGACGCCGTCAATCTTCTGCTTAGCCTCAGCCTCAGTTTTAGCATCGTCCTGAAGGCCGTTGTCCTGAGGGTCTACCACGATATCGGCCAACTCGACGCCTCTACCAAGAATGAACTCGGTTTTGTTTGCGGTGTAGTAGTCCTCGACTTCGCGATCGCTGATGGTGATTTTGCCGGCGTATTTGTCCTGAAGTTTCGAGATCGCAATATCCTTCTTCGATTCCTCTCGGAGCGCTTCCATGGTCATGTTTTGCTCCTTTAGCTGGCGCGCGAATTCTTCATCAGTCATGCCACTGTCCTGCTTCTGCTTATTGAGCGCATTGGTAATCTCTTCATCAGTCGGCAGCAGCTTTTCCTGTTCCGCGCGCTGGAAAAGGACGTCGCGCTGAATCAGGTTGTCGAGCACCGACAAGCGGGCCTGCGCGAGAGCATGGCTGGAAAGCTGCGCCTGTTTGCCATGCGTCTGTTGTTGGATCAGCCGTTCGACTTCGGCAACCATTATCTTCTTGCCATTAACCGTGGCGGCTACGGTATTAGCCGGGCCGGCGTCGCTTCCAGAGCCACAGGCCGCGAGCAGCATCGCGCCGATCATTACGGCGATCAGCCCCAGGAATTGTATATGTCTTGTTTGCACTTTAGTTTTTTTTACTCCTTAATCGTTGCGAAGAGGTGTTCAGAGTACCGACTTCAGTCGGGTCTTTCGTCAAACGCACAGAAAGCCCAACTGAAGTTGGTACTCTAAGCACCTGCATCCGAAGCTTCCTTGACCGACCGTCATCTCGTTTGTTATGGTTTTCGTTTCAAAGACCTCCGCCGATCCACACCGTGGTGTCGCGCGTTAATCGACAGGAGCGTATCAGCAATCATGGCTAAGCGTTGTGAAGTTTGTGGCAAAGGCCCGCAGTTTGGCAACAATGTCTCGCATGCCAACAATCGGACGCCACGTGTTTTCAATCCTAATCTGCAATCAATCCGCGTTCAGTTACCTCAAGGCGGCGTGCGCCGGATGAAGGTCTGCACAAGCTGTATTAAAGCCGGGAAAATAGCGAAAGCAGCCTGAACGTGTCAGAACCGCGAGCGGTAGCGACCGGATCGTAGGTGCGCGCGATTCTATGATCCGGTCGCTACCGCTCCCGGTTCTGATACAGCTATCGCCTCAATCTCTACCCTGGCATCGCGCGGCAATCGCGCCGCCTGTACCGTCGCACGTGCCGGGGGCTGTGCGCCAAAGAACCGGCCGTAGACTTCATTCATCGCGGCGAAGTCTTCCATGTCCGCCAAAAAAACCGTCGTCTTAACAATCTGATTCAATTCAACTCCGGCGGCTGCAAAGACGGAAGTTAAATTGCGCAGCACCTGGTCGGTTTGCTCGGCAATTCCACCGGCGACGAATTCGCCGGTCGCCGGATCGATCGGAATCTGTCCCGACGCAAACACCAAGTTGCCCGCGCGCACCGCTTGTGAATATGGTCCGATAGCACGAGGCGCGCGGTCGGTGGCGATTATCTGCTTCACGGTAAGCAAAGACGCAATGTCGGCTGCCAAAACAAACTCTGTACTTTAACAGACGAATGGATAAAATGAGAAACTCGGAAATCAGTGTTGAGAGTTCAATCCCTGGATTGTTCTGGTCTAACACATCCTGGTGGTTTGAAGTCTCAAACTTCTTCTCAAAGGTTGAGGACATTCAATCATGAAACTGAAACTCTTGAGCACGCTGACACTCGGCATCGCAATCCTTTCAATAAGCGGTTTTCGCTTCGTTCAATGGAAACCGACACTTTCAGAAGACGATCGCCTGAAAGGTAGCTATCGGTTCGAGCGTAACGGCTGGATCTACGTCCACCTTCAGGGCTCACCCGAACAAATCGGTTATCAGCATGGCAAACTGCTGGCCAAAGAGATCGAAGATCTCTTGCGCGTGGTGAAACCGTTCCTGCAACACGAAAGTAAGCGCGATTGGGACTTCTATCGTAAGGCTTCGCAGGAGATTCTCTGGCCAAAGATCGATTCTGAATTTCAGCGTGAGCTTGACGGCATTGTCAAAGGATTGAACGATGCGGGCGTGAAAGCCGACCGCTGGGACATTGTCGCCCTGAACGCGCTGGAAGAGCTTCCCTACTATTATCTGCCGTGGCTGGAAAAAAAGCAGGGCCGCTTGCCGACGACGCACGCGCCGGGCAATTGCAGCGCCATAGTCGCGACCGGTAGCTATACGAAAGATCATCGCATCGTGATGGGCCATAACACCTGGACCAATTACATGGTCGGCGAGCGATGGAACATTGTCTTCGATATCAAACCGGCGCGCGGCTATCGCATCCTAATGGACGGCTTGCCGGGCGTGATTACGAGCGACGATGATTTCGGGATCAATGCTGCCGGCATTATGATCACCGAAACGACAATCACTGGTTTCACGTTGTTCGATCCGGCCGGCTCGCCGGAGTTCTATCGCGCCCGCAAAGCGCTACAGTACAGCAACTCCATCGACGACTACGTGCGAATTATGCTGGACGGCAACAACGGCGGCTATGCCAACGACTGGCTACTGGGAGACAACAAAACGGGCGAGATTGCGCTCTTCGAACTTGGACTCAAGGAGCACAGTGTACGGAGAACAAAGGATGGCTATTTCGTGGGCTCGAACTTTCCTGTCGATCCAAGATTGGCGAAGTTGGAAACTGACTTTGACTTTAACAATCGTCAGGGGTCGCCACTGGCGAGAAAGCAACGTTGGGAACAGCTCGTCGAGCAATCGAAAAACCGGATTGACGTTGAGACTGTGAAACAAATGGAAGGCGACACGTACGACTCGTTCGAGCAGAAGACCGGGCCAAACGAGCGGAGCCTTTGCGGTTGCGTCGATCGCTCGCCACGAGGCATTCCGGAATGGGACTGGGGCAAGTTCTTTCCAGGCGGTACCGTGCAGGCGAAAGCCGTCGACAGCCAAATGGCCGAGAAGATGCAAATCTGGGCCGCAATGGGACACCCGTGCGGCGAGGATTTTATCGCTTCAGCTTTTCTGAAAGCACATCCTGATTACGGTTGGACAAGCGACCTGTTGCGCGACATGAAATCGCATCCGTGGACGATGTTTACCATTGGGATGAGGAATTAAAAAAAAGACCGCTCGGCGGATCTTCCACGCCGAGCGGTAAATCACAGGAGGTATCGAGTGTTATTGCCCGTGCCGCTTTCTTGCAACCTCTTTACCCGAAAGGCTGTCCGCGCCTTTGCGCGTCACTCACGGCACTTGCCGAATAACCTCGTTTTCTCAGATGGCTGCCTTTCCGGTTGGGTTGCTAATAAAAAGTACCGAACTGTTCACTCGCCACCATCTCAACAGATCGATCATAAAACAAGAATCGAAAGGTCATTGTTCATCTTGCCTGGCGCTCGAATGATATAATCCAGCGTGGCAATTGGAAATGATCCCTTCAAAGCCAAAGCAAAATCGTTTTCGCGTGGTCGGAAGTTCGCCCGCCGACGCTGATTCAGCAGTGAACCAGAATCGTGATTCGGCGCCGGAGACGGGAAGCGAAGGCGCATGTCCTTATTGCTTTGGTACTGGGATGGAAGTCGTGCCCGGCGTCGGCGCGCGCCGCTGCCGTTGCCAATCGCCGGATTATCGCGAGCGCCTCTTCCGCGCGGCACGCATTCCGCCTCGGTACCAGCATTGCAACCTGGCGAACTACGTCATGGGCGATTCCGAGTCGCTTTGGAAAGCAAAGATAGAAGCCCAGAAAATATTAGACGACTTTCTGGAGATTGATGGGCGCGGGTTGCTTTTCACGGGGGCCGTAGGCGTAGGGAAGACTCATCTCGCGGTGGCGTTGCTGCACGAACTGATTGAACGCTATCAGGTGCGCGGCTTGTTCTATCAGTTCGGCGCGCTGCTGCGACAAATCCAGGATTCCTACAATCCCGTTTCGCAGACTTCAGAGATGAAAGTTCTTGAACCGGTTTTCAATGCAGACGTGCTGGTGCTTGACGAATTGGGAGCGTCAAAACCAACCGACTGGGTTCGCGATACGATGATGCAGATCATCAATACGCGTTACAACGATAAGCGCTTGACGATCTTCACTACTAACTATTCGGATAAGCGTAAAAACGAAAGCGATCCAACTGAATTATTGGAAGACCGCATAGGCGTTGCCTTACGCTCGCGGCTCTACGAGATGTGCAAGACGGTAGAGATCGAGGGCGAAGACTATCGGAAGCGAACGCTGGCACAGACGGTTTAGGAAAGAATCGGTTTCTTTCCTTGCTTCTCAGCTAAGCCCTCACCCCAACCCTCTCCGAAAGGGAGAGGGAGTTTGCAAGATTCTCCGGTCATGAATTCATCGCAAATCGCGCGTTGCATTCCCTCACAATCTCGCGTGCGCGCGCAGCGTCGTCCCAACCGTTGATGCGCGTCGTCTTGGCTTCCAACTCCTTATAAATCGTGAAGAAGTGTTCGATCTCCAGCAGAACATGCGGATACAGCTCGGCATAGTCCCGCACGTCTTTGTAAATAGGATTATTCGTCCCGACCGCGAGAATCTTTTCGTCTTTCCTTCCCTGGTCCATCATCCGTAACATGCCGATTGGGCGCACGGTCATAACGCAACCGGTAAAGCTCGGTGCGTCAACCAGCACCAGCACATCCAGCGGATCTCCATCGTCGCTCAGTGTGCTCGGGATGAAGCCGTAATCACCGGGGTAGTGAACCGGCGAATACAAATTGCGGTCGAGCCGAAAAACGTGAAGCTGCCTGTCGTATTCGTACTTGTTGGTCTGTCCGCGGGGAATCTCGATCACCGCGTTGACTTCATCGGGCGCAACATCACCAATAGGCAAAGCGAGATAATCTGTCATTGGATCGACGAAAGCGCTTCCATTGCGGTCGCTTACTGCTTTGGGCGCTTGAGATAATAAATGACCGTCGGGTGACGAACGTTGCCCAGCATCTCTTCTTCTTTCCGTACAAAAGCCAACTCCCATCCCTGAGCACCGAGTTCGGACAGTTTACTAATCTCGTCCCACTGCATCGAGACCATCTGGTACTCCCAAACGATCCTGCTGGATTTCTTTTCCTGAGCGTAAACACTCCAACAAAGAAGTAGAGCCCCGATTAAAGCGGCGACAAGGAGTAGTCTATAAGGTCTTGATCTCATTCGCGAAGTTCTCCTTTGAGAGAGAGCAAAAAGGTGGGGAGAGTCTCGGACTCGCGCAGTATACCACCATTCCGAAAGGACAAGGTTTATTGATTATTAAAGAGTCGGCCGTGCGCTTCTTCCGTTCGCGTCTTCAATCGCGGCCTGGCACGTAGCGTCATATCGAGCTGTGGGAAGCGCCTCAAGGCGACGCTCATCAATCGGCTTATTACAGCGAACGCATCGTCCATACGAGCCTTCTTCAATCCGCATCAGCGCCTGATCGATATCGGCGACCATTTGTGATTCGCGCTCACCCAGTCTTAAGGCCATCTCTCCGATCACGTCGCGCAAAGAGAGATCGGCGCTCTCTTTCGCGCCGTCGTTTGCGGCGTCAATCGCAGCCGCCTGATCTTCCCCGACCTGGCGCGCATGCTGGAGCAATTCAGCCAGTAAACGCTTCTTAAAATAATTGAGCTTGGTCGCTTCCATGCCTCGACTTCTACGATCAGGATTCGGATGAAAAGGGGAATGGAATTATAACCCGCCGCGACTCAGAGCAAAAGCGTGCAGGTTGCGGGCGGGCCACGCTTTGTGCTCTGATCCGTCACGTTTCGCTCATTCTAAAATCATTGTAAAGCATTGGACGCTACTACGATTGCGATTATCGCGCTCCTGATGTTTGCGGTGGCGCTCTTGTACTCGACCGTGGGTCACGCCGGCGCTTCGGGTTATCTGGCGGCGATGGCGTTGTTCAATACGCCGCCGGCATTAATGAGGCCGACGGCACTCACGCTTAACATCATCGTCGCGACCGTTGGCACGATCAGATTTCTGCGGGCGGGCTTCTTCTCATGGCGAACGTTCTGGCCTTTCGCCATCGCGTCAATTCCCGCGTCTTTTCTCGGTGGCTGGTTGCCCTTGCCTGCCTCTGTCTACAAAGGGCTGGTGGGCGCGGTGTTGCTTTACAGTGCTGTGCGTTTGTTTTTTAGCGCGAGGCGAGCCGATTCGCAAGAGACCAAACTGGTCCCTATTGGACTGGCGCTGATTCTCGGGGCCGCAATCGGTTTCCTTTCCGGACTGACCGGAGTTGGCGGCGGGATATTTCTGAGTCCGCTCTTGCTCCTCATGGGCTGGGCCGAAACTAAACAGACTTCCGGTGTGTCCGTCACGTTCATTCTCGTGAATTCGATCGCCGGTTTGCTTGGACATGGTTTATTCAATCACCTGGAGGCGCTCAAGACATTGCCGCACGAAGCTTTCGTCTGGGCGCCCGCGGTCCTCGTCGGCGGATGGATTGGAACTGAATTAGGCACACGCCGCTTGCCCGTTGCCGGAATCAGACGTTGGCTGTCGGTGGTTTTAGTAATCGCGGGCGTGAAGTTGCTGAGCGAAGTTATTCCGCTCCTGCTCCACAGATAAGTTCGGCCGCTAATAACGGAATTGTCAACTCATGATGACCGGTGATCGCATAGCCGCGACCGCCGTCAGCCGTCGGCCGTCGCACGACGTTCGTCAGCGGTCGATACGATTGAATGAAATCGAAATTCGCCGTCGTGATGTCTTTGAGTTGAAACCCGAGATTTCGGACCAGCGTCACGCACTTCAAAAACACTTCGGGCAAGGTTACGGCTGAACCGACATTGAGGTAGACGCCGCCGCCATTCATGCGTCGAACGATTTCAGCCAGCAAACGAAAGTCGGTATGCGACGTTGCTCCCAGCGCTGCGCCGTCGGTGCTCGGATGAAAGTGAGCGATGTCGCCCCCCATGGTGATGAAGGCGGTAAAAGGAACTAGCCCTTTGTAAGCTGCACAGAGCAAAGAAAGACTTTCATGCTGAGGCTTTAATTCCAGAAGAACGCGACCCAGGGATTCACCTAACCCAGTGGCATCGCGCGCGCCACGTCGCGCCGCATCGTTCAACAGTCTTCCGGTTTCTTCAGCACCACCGAATGCCCCGACACCCAACGTGGCATCGACATCTTCCGAAGTCGAACCCGCCATTGCAATCTCAGCATCGTGAACCAGTACGGAACCATTGCCAGCGATCGCGGTGACAAATCCGCGGTTCATTAAGTCGATCATGATCGGTCCGAGGCCCGTCTTAATAACATGGCCACCGATGCCCCAGATGATTGGCTTTCTCAATTCGCGCGCGCGCCGCATGCGAACGGCGAGATCCCGGATGCTTTGCACCGCCAGAATGTTCGGCAGCGCAGCGAGATAATCGCGCAACGACGAATTCTCGGTGACCGGGCTTCCGAAATCCTTAACCGTAACTTTGCTGGGCCGCGATGAGAGCGGATAGGTGTTGACTTCGTCGAGACTGATGGGCTGAAGGTCTTCGTAAATGGACATGCTGGAGCGCACGCATCCTGTCTGCGGTACGCCGGCATCCCTGCCGGCTCTAGGCCCGTCGCTAACGCTGCGTGTCAGAACCGCGAGCGGTAGCGACCGGGTCTCAGAAATCACAAACGGGCCGGTCGCTACCGCTCCCGGTTCGGTTACGGGAACATCTCCGACTCAATCAACTCGCACAGAATATGGCCGATCAAGTTGTGCGTTTCCTGAATCCGCTGCGTATCGTTGCTCGGAACGATCAGCGCCAGATCGCAAAGCGGCGCGACGCGACCACCGCCGCAGCCAAGCAAACCAATAACTTTGATTCCCTGCTCGCGCGCTTGCTCGCACGCGCGCACGATATTTGGCGACGTTCCCGAAGTAGAAATGGCGAGACATACATCGCCTTTCGCTCCCAGTGCCTCGATTTGTCTGGCGAAAACATTCTCAAATCCAGTGTCGTTGGCAATGCAAGTCAGAGCGCCGCCATCGGTGGTCAGCGCAATTGCCGGCAGCCCACGACGCTGCCGAAGAAATCGATTCACTAATTCGCCGGCGATATGTTGAGCATCCGCCGCCGAACCGCCATTACCGAAGACTAATAATTTTCCGTTAGCTTTGAACGCCTCGGCAATCATCGCAGCTGCGTCTTGAATTTTAGGTGCGTGTGCGTCAAAGAAACATCGCTTAACTCTAAGGCTTTCTTCGAGGATGGCTGAGATGTAATCTGTCACGATTGTTCGTTTCGACGGTTCTTTTCCTGAGCGGGCGGAGGATAATCCCGCTCGCGGGTGACGACTTCAAAAACTCTCTGAAGTTTAGGAACCGATTGAGTATCATAACCGTAAGCACGTTGTCGCATTAGTTCAATCGCTACGAATCGCTCATCCACAGTACGTGAAAGCCAGAATGCCGAATCGGTAACGCCGC
>WNGH01008976.1_pt1 | contig 17078 bp, 18 predicted proteins | sample 5400631 | NCBI WGS metagenome assembly WNGH01 (sample SAMN13153373, study PRJNA577476) | soil metagenome | isolation source: 115 cm soil or saprolite under Garry oak tree replicate 1 | place: USA:California | collected 2016-06-15
TCGTAGTCGACGACGTTGATAGAGCGGGGGTGTACGCACGAAGTCCGCAAGGGCGACGTGTTCAGCCCGCCGCCACTAACCGCCATAGCCACACTAGCACCCGTCGGTGGTGCGTTGGCGGCTTAGCCGTCAAACAGGACGCATATGATCGGTCCCGTGATTTTCCCGCGCAAAATGCCTCGAAGGGAGAGCCAGAGGGCTTGTTCAATCGATATTTCCGTTCATCACGCCCTAGCCTCACACAGACAACGCTCTCATTTCACGAGCGAAGAGGTCGAGCAGGTTCAAGTCTCTCTCGGGAGCTAACCGTCCGATGGCTGACGACTTTCTCCCGACCATCCTGGGAGCGGTGATCGCGGGCCTCGTCGGGCTCGTCGCGGTCTTCGCCCAGCAACGGTTCGCGAAACGGCAGTGGGTTTGGGACCACGTGCTCGGCCCGTTCTACGACTTCTTGGTCTCCATCATAGACAATCCGAACTCGAAGTACTGGGGCACGAATCCGTGGGCCGAGGTCGGGTGGCACGATCGAATGAAGATCGGGCGAAAGTTGCGAACGCTAATCGAGGACTTCGGGTCCGCCGTGGCCGCGTTCAACAACGCGGAGACGGACTTCAACAACCACTTGCCTTGGGACACCGTCCGTAATCGCCTGAAGGGCGAGATGAAGGCGCTCCTCGGGACCTTCGTCAACGGCGATTTCCTCATGTGGGAGCGTTTCGGGAAGGAAGGCGGAGGCTACTGGCAGTTCGACCCGTTCTTCGAGAAGTTCTACCGCGAAACCGTGCGGAATCCGAAGAGCCCTGAAGCGGCAATGAAGGCCACCGCGGCGCGGGAGCCTGAAGCTTTGGCCTTGGTCATCGAGAAACTCGAGCTTGAGAGCCCTGGGACGCTTGAAAAGGTCCATGCCATGTTCGTGGCCGATCCCTCCTTCGAGGGGTCAGAACGACTGGGCCGCGTCGCCGACGACCTGCGCGCCGCTGCCGTGCAGGGAGCGCGGACCTTGCGCAGGGTCCTGGGGCGCCGCGCCTGATAGCTGTGGTCGCGCCGGTTTATATACGCCAGCCGAATTCCAGCCGGGGGATTCCATTTGGGAGCGCCTGTCGGGATTTCCGCAGAAATAAAGAAAGCGGACGGCTACAGGACCTTCTACGCGAGCGGCGTACAGTTTACTGGGACGGGGGAGGATGTACGATTCCATTTCTGGACCAACGAAATCGTTCCCGAAGCAGTCAGGACCGAGAGTGTGGGCCCGAACATCTCCATCCCCGGGAGGATGCACATCTTCGCCGTCTTCCAGTCTGAGGTAATCATGTCGTTTCCTGTCTTCGAGAAATTCGCTGAATTGGTCGCCCAGCAGTTCGATGCGTACAAAAAGGCAAGGGAGCAACAGGACCAGCATGACGTCTGACGAAACTGAAGCCGACGCGAAAGCCCGCCCTCTACTGATCCCCTTCTCCGTGAACATAGTCCAAGTACTCACCCTCCCGACAGGCGGCACCCCACTCTTCCCCAGAAGCGGGACCACCGGCGGTATTCCGCGCACCGATTTCCAGGCTGCAACTTTTATCAGAGCCGAGCTGGTCTCAAACATGGCTCCGATGCTCGACCTATTCAAGGAAGTCGCCGACCTTAGGAAAAAGGTCGACGAGCTGACCAGGGACCACGAGACCCCGGTGTTGCGTGACCTCCCGAAGGAAGAGGTCATGGCGATCGTCCGTTCCACGGTGGAGAGGCTTGAGACGGGCGAGGCAATTTCCCCAAGTGACATTGCGTTCGAATACGGGATCCTCCCTCAGCTCGTGGAGGAATGCCTCGAGGAGCTGGCGAAGGAGGGAAAGCTTGACACGCGTCATCAGCGCCGCGGAAGGAGACAGAATTGAGAACATCGAGAAGGCCATAATCCAGGCCAGAGCGTTCTCGAAAGAGTACTTGGTGCAAGGGTCCGCAGCCCATAGGGCTGTGATGAGGCGAGCTGAAGGCCGAGTAATCGTCTCGGTTGAAAAAGTGTTCTTCAAGCGATGACTCGTTATGTCGGGCTTATGTCCGACGCTTCGCGCCCGGTTCATATACCCCGGGACATGGCCGAGGGTCGTTTTTCGTTCAAAGCCGCGTGTGGCGCGACCCCATCCCGTCAAGCATCAAATTACTCGATAAGATCTCTACTCAAACAGCCACGGAAAATCAGCGATCACCCTAACTTCCAGAAACAGCGCCGCATGGGTGTGAGGTGACCTGATTTCCACCACCTCATCCGGCAACACACCCCGGAACCGATTCCTTAGGTCGGATTCCAACTCGGAAGAAGGGTGTGAAGGTGTCTCCCACTCCGTGTGCCGGAAACGGATGATGAACTTGTCGCTCAAGTTGGCTTTGTCCGAGCGTTGGAACCGAACCATAGCTTTCCCCTCGTGATCCACCCCTTGAAACGCTTGCTACCTGATCGAAACATCGAAGGGCTCCTTAGGAACTCGAGAGACAAAGAAGTCTCTTGCGACCACCTCGAGGAAAGCATCATCTCGAGTGTCCCAGTTTGTGAAGACGAAACGCCTTAGAGGAGCCTGGGACCTCATTTCACTCAAAGAGTAAAGGAGCATGCCCTCGGGCCGATTCGAGCGAATCGCAGTCACCCCAAGAAACTCGAAGATTAGCATCTCACCGCTCTCTACCTTCACATCGACCCAAAAGTGATCGCCGTCTCGTTCCACCCTCATTATGCGACCGTCGTGGATGTCTGGAGGACCGACGTACCCGACGAAGTCGCCGGACGCCAACAGCTACCCCGCCAGGGAGGGATTGAAGTAGGCGGAAAAGACCTTTGCTTTAACCTAACGGGACCCGCATCCTTCAATGCCGCCTGTAGCACGTTGCCATCCCGTCAAACAGGACGCATATGATCGGTCCCGTGATTTTCCCGCGCAATCTGATCAGAGACCCATCGCTCTCGATGGCTTCTTGTGTCGATTCGTTTTCTACGGGGCCATGTCCGACCTCTGGATCGGCGATGTCGGAATTCGTGTCACGAACCTCGAGCGGTCGATCGACTTCTACACGAAGGTGTTCGATCTCGAGGAAATCGACCGGGGCGGGGACGAGGAAGGCAAGTACATCCTGTTCCGAGACCGGCGATCCGGCCAACGGGTGGAACTGAACTGGTACACCGAAGGAAGCCCGTTCTGGGCCCCGTACGTTCCGGGCGAGGCCCTTGACCACTTTGAGGTTCGGGTAAAGAGCGTGCCCGAGACCCTCGAGCGACTCAAGGGCCTGGGCGTTCTCCCGGCTACTCGGAAGCTGTGGGTTAACCGTACGACTGTCAAGAAGCTGAAAGCGGATCCGAAGTTTGAGAAGCTCATGGAAGAGGACGTCTGGCTCTCGCGGAAGGGGCATCGGATCGCCTATGTTCAGGACCCCGATGGCATCTTCTTCTGCCTCTACGACCACCCCGAAGAACCGTGGGAAGGTCCAATCCCGGACCACTATTGACCGACGCGAGCATCGCCACGGAACGGGACGCTTCCTCATCGGGGATTTGGAAAATCGGAATGCCTTCCAAACGTCGCGGACTCCGGCGAGGCGAACGCACGGCCGAGGAACGCGAGCCCGACGAGGGAGATCCAAGCACTCGCCCAGATTCCGGCGCCGAAGGTCGACACACTGGCGACCGCTGCCATCACGGGGGCGCCCACGGCAACTCCCGCGACGAGGACGGCGTAGAATAGTCCGGTCACCACGCCGTGCTGCTCCGGGTCGGCACCCCTCGCCACCAGCGCGGATGCGGCCGGGAAGACGAACCCATGTCCGACGCCGAAGAACGCCATCAGGACCAGCAACGCCAGCAGGTCGCCGACCAACGGAATCAGGGCCATCGAGGCACCGACCACGACGAGGCCGATTATGGCGGGAGGCACGGGTCCATACCGATCGGCCAAGACGCCGGCGGGATAGTGCAGAACCAGCGAGAGAATCGCGAACGCAGTGAAACTGAGTCCGGTGACGAGAGTTGCGGTCGGCAACGAGTAGCCGAGTTCGTCGCGGATGTGGAGCGGAACCAGGGTAACGAAGGCGCCGAGGATGAAGTACAGGCTGAAGATCGATGCGTACCCGGCGGCGGGCAGCGGGCCGCGCGCGTATGACGCGAGGCGCCGCCACGGCGTCGGTCTCGGCACGGCCTGCGCAGGCTCGCGCACGAAGAGCGCGAAGACGAAACCGAGGAGCAGTCCCGCGGACAGCACATAGAAGAGCGCGGCGTACCCCAGACGCGAAACGATCGGGCCCGCTATCCCAAAGCCGAGCACGACTGCAAACCCGAGGGACATTCCGTAAATGGCCATGGCCCGGCCCTTCCGTTCGGTCGTCGAATTGTCGGCCATCAGCGCCATGGTACTCGGTCCGACGAACCCACTTCCGAGTCCGTGGCTGATCCGGACGAGGGCCAGGAGGAGCGGCGTCGTCGCGAACGCGTACAGGAACAGGGAGACCGAGTCCCACAAGAGTCCGACTTGGAGCGGGAGCTTCCGGCCGATGCGATCCGCGATCCGACCGAAAAACAGGTTGGCCGGCGCGTGGACCACGGAGAACAGTCCGACGATAATCCCGGTCTGCAGCAAGTCCGCGCGCCGACGTGCTGCGCATACAGCGCGATGACCGGCACAAGCGCGTTCGAATCCATCGTGCCGAGCATGGTCGCGGCGAGCAGGTTCAACGTCCGCCGCGCGGCCATCATTTCGCTGGACGCGCGCGACGCTCAAAAGGATGAGCACACACGATTCACCTAACGGCGCTGATTTGCGGCGGCCACCGGAACGTTTACGTCGCCGCGACGATTCGATAGCGCGTGCGCATTCCCCTCGTCATCGACTCGAACGAGCCCGAGGACATTCCGGAGCGACTCCGGGAACTCGGCGTCGAGATCGAGGTGCGGAAGATCGCGCCGGGAGACTACGTCCTGGGGCCTGTCGGGATCGAGCGCAAGACCCTGTACGATTTCTTCAACTCGATGGTCCGCAAGCGGCTCTTCGAGCAGGTCCAACGGCTCAGGGACGCGTACCCGCAGCCGCTCGTAATCCTCGAAGGGGACCTCGCGGAGATCTCGACGTTCCGAAGCCCGCAGGCGATCTTGGCGGCGCTCCTCGTCCTCGAGACGACCGAGCGGGTTCCCGTCCTGGCAACCGCTGACAAGGAACAGACCGCGCTCCTGCTGAGCATCCTCTGGAAGCGCCAGGACAAGGAGGCCGTGGCGTACGGCCTGCGGCACAAACCAAAGGCGATGTCACTCGAGCAACGGCAGCGGTTCCTCGTCGAGGGATTGCCGAGCATCGGCGAGACGCTCGCGCGGAGCCTCCTCGAGCGGTTCGGGTCCGTCCGCGCCGTGTTCTCGGCGTCGGAAGAGGACCTGAAGAAGGTCCCGAAGATCGGGGACATCAAGGCCGCCGAGATTGTGCGGCTATCGAACTTGCCCTACCAGGGAGATCAGAAACACTTCGATGACGAAACGTCCGACGCCGACGGTTCAGAGTAGACGTTTGTCAATATCATACTCGATGAACTACGCGACGGCCGATCTGGACCGGTGGCTCATGCGGGGCCCGGAGACAGACCGTGCCGCCGTGCGGTCGTAGGTCACGACCAAGGCCGCCCGGCTCGGCGGAGACGCGCGCGGTGTCGCCGTGCTCCGCAGTCACAATCCGCGCACGCGGCACGGAACGCGACAAAAGTCGGCCACGGACTACGAGTCGTCCGGGACGAGGCCGAGCTGTCGCAGCACCAGGAGTCGGTCCCAATACCCGCGAAGGTCCTCGATCTTGCCATCTCGCGCGATGCCAACGAACGTGGCGGGAACTCGGACGGCCTTGTTGGTCGGCGGTATCGTCTCGGCTCTCCCGAAGGCGCCGGTGTGCGTCCCTGTATAGATCACTTGGAGGACGAACGCGCTGTCTTGGCCGAAAATCCGCTCCTTCGTCCACTGCGAGTCGGGAAACCCCGCAAAGTATGCGGCCGCCCAGGCCCTCCCGCCTCGACGACCCATCCGGAGGTCCGGGCTGTCCGGCCCAATTCCCAAGAACCCGTCCGAGGTCAGCGCCTCGAGGCGGTCGAGATCGTGGGCATTGAACGCGTCGAACAAAGATTGGGCGATTTGAGCGCTGTTCTGGCTGTGCATAGGGCGACTCGCCACCTGTGGCCTAATCGAAGGGACCAAAGGGAAAAGACTCGTCCGCTCCTCCGTTCAGACTCTGGGACGAAGCTGCGTGGGCGAAATCACGATTGACTGCCGGGCGGATAGTCCTTCCGGTGCTGAGGACGCCCTTGATACTCAACCGAAAATCATCATATACGGAAGGAGTCGAACTCGGTTCGTGTCGATGGGGCACCGCGTCGCCGAATGGTACCATGGGCTGTTCCATCTGGCTCAGGCGACGATCCACGATCGATGGGTCAAGAGGTTGCGGCTCATCGCGTTCGTTGCCGCGTCCTCCATCGCGACCCAAGTCGTCCTCCGAAGCGCGCTGGGAGAAGTCGGTCCCGGGAGTCTCCTCCCCAGCTCCGTCCTGACGATCCTCGCCGCGTCGGCGATCTGGCTCGTCGCATACCCGGCGATGTGGCTTCGAATGATGACCGTGGTCGTCGAAATGGAAGCGAAGAAGGAATACGCCGTAATCCTGGGCGAGATTCACAAGCTCCATCATCACCACGACGCCGAGTCAGTGTCAACGGATTGGCCTCCCACATCAGTCGGCCAAGATGCAACGCACCGCTAGTCGCGTCGCTGCGTCGTCGTCCATGAATGCCCGTCCGGGTCTCGGGGATGCCGCTGACCCGGAGATTCGGAAGCCCGGAGAGTGGATCGCCCGGGCAGGCTCGGAACGATGGAGAGTCACTCGGACTCATTGGCGGACTCATCCGCAGGCGTGCGGCTCGTCGTGCCGAAGGACGCCGGACGGTCTCGCCTTCAACCCGCGGTGCACGGTCGCCTTTGTCAATACCGGAAGGCCCGGCGATAAACTTATGACGGCTCCGCCCTTTTTTGAGCGCGGGATGCACCCTACGGAGTGGGGTCGGAAGACTCACCATGAACCGGCTCCGAAAACTGGACTCCGCGCCCAACTCGCCCGCGGGTTCCATCTGACTCTCGGGAGCCTGCGCGTCGTTGCGACGGAGCCGCGGCTGATGGCCCTGCCGTTCCTCGCCCTCGTCTTCACCGGCTTCGTATGGTTGATCGTCGTGCTCAGCGTCATCGCGCTCGGCCTCCCGCCCGCGTCATCGTCGAGCGGTTTCCTGTACCAGGAGATCTTCATCGCGTACCTCGTGACGTACTTCCTCTCGGTGTACTTCATGGCGGCCATCATCGGCGCGGCGGCCATCCGGCTCCAGGGCCAGCGGCCGTACGTCCTGGACGGCATCGGCGCGGCGAATGCGAGCTTTTTCCAGATCCTCATCTGGTCGTTCCTCGCGGCGACGGTCGGCGTGCTGTTTCGATTCACCTCGATCCGGTACGACGGGGGCGGACGTTTCGTCTCGCGGGTCCTCGGCTACGGATGGCCAATCGCCACGTTGTTCGTCCTGCCGACCATGGTCCTCGAAGGCGTCGGTCCGATCAAGGCATTCCGGCGGAGCCGGGCCCTCCTGCGGGAGCGCTGGGGCGCCCATCAGAGCGGTGTCCTCGGGACGGGCCTCGTGTTCCTCCTGCTCTTCACGGTCGGCCTCGTCCCGTTCGTGTGGGGAATCGTCGGCGAGCCGGGCAGCCTCGCGTGGCCCGTCGCGGCGGTCCTCTACTGGCTCATCCTCAGCGCCCTCTGGTCCGTCGTCCACGGAATCCTCGTCACGACGCTCTACCACTACGCCACCGACAGCGAGGCGGCGTTCGGCTTCAGCTGGCAGGCCTTGAATCACCCGTGGATCCGCTAGACGAAAGCTCCCGGAACAGCCGCGCGCACTCGTCCGAAGGCGCGTCTGTCTTGACGCCGCGCGGATGGAAGTGGGTCCGGGTTGCCCGATGGCCGATCGCCCGGAGACCGTCGATGAAACCGTCGAGCCGTGGAGGCGACCGATGCTCACGAGACGCGAGTTCGTCCGTCGTGACGAAGAACGGCGGCATCTCGCACTCGGCTTTGAGGAGCGAGAGGAGCCTCGCGGAAACGACGGACGTCCACGCGGAGGGCTGGAGCTCGCGGACGACCTCGGCGTCTCCGAGGGGTCCGAGCCACAACGGACCGACCGCGTCGCGGTTCCGTGCGGTTGCCGGGATCAGGCCTCCGTGGCCGTCTCGGGCCACATGGCCGACCGGAGCCGAGGCTGACCCGGACGACACGAGGACAAGGGTCCGAAGGAAATGTTCTGCGGAGAACGCCAAGATGGGTCGGATCCGCAGCCCTCGCTCCTCCGCAATCCGATGACAATAGCCGAGTAGTATTCGAAGGCCGATCTCCGCACCCCGCGGCGAACGAAGCGGACGGGCACCATACCGTTTCTCGCAGGCCCTCGGATAGGTTCCACAGAGAACGGCGGTGTCGGTGGCGGTGATCCCGATTCCCGCCGATCCCTCGACACCGTCGAACGCGGCGGCGAGGAACGGGGTCGGAGGGCCAAAGGGATCGACGTCCACGAAATCGTAGTGCCCCCCGCCCAACAGCGAGCGCAAATCGCTCCGGCGGACATCTGCAACCAATCCGTTCCGGCGAAGGTTCTCCCGGATCAGCCTGGTCGCCTCCGGGGACCAATCGTTGAACGTGACGCGTTCCGCGCGGGTCTCCAGGGCCATCCGGATCCCCCAGGCGCCGGTTGCCGCGAGGCCGTCCAGGACGGACCCGAGAGGACCGGGCCATTTGGCGAGGACGATGGCACTCAGGTCGCGGTTCACCGCCATCGTCGGATTGTAGAAGGGCCACGGCCCTGCCGTCCCGGGCCCTTTGCGCCGCGCGACGTCCGGAACGAGGAGGCTCGCGGCCCCCTCGGACACCGCCGCGACGGGAAACGGAAACTCCACGGCGTCGCGATGCGGGAGGCCCGGATTAGGCCTTCGACCTCAGAGGACCTCGCCCTTCATCAGTTTCACAATCTTGTACGGCAAGAGGTTCCGATTCACCATCGTGACTTCGAGGATCCGCACATCGTCCCGACGGCGGATGTCCTGGAGCAACGGATTCCGGGACTTCTTGTGGAGCGTGAGGAGGAGCGGCTTGTCCGCTTCGAGGGCGTCCTTCACCGCGAGCACGAAGTTCGGCGACTCGACCTCCATCTTCCCGACCTCGTCGATTACGATGACGTCCGCGTTGGCGGTCGCGCCCCGCAGCGCGTTCACGCCGACTTCCTCCAGGGCGCTGATGTCGACACCGAACCGGCCGACCATCGTCTTCGACGTGATCTCGCGGGAGGCGAACACCCGCTTCTCTTTCGTCGCCCAGTCCATGACGTAGAATCCTTCGCGGCGGTTTCGCTTGACGATCGGCTCGGTGATCATGCCGCCGACCTTGAGGCCCTCGAGCATCTCGATGACTTTGAGAAGGCAGTAGGTCTTCCCGGCACCGGGGAGGCCCGTAATCCCGATCTTGAGCGCCTCGCCCATGCCACCCACGCGGCGTCAGAAATATGCGTTGCGCTATAAAAGAGTCCTTATAGCAACGCATCGGGAGGAACTCGGCTCCGGGAGGACAAAGGTGATAAGCCGACGCCTCCGTTCGGACGCGAGGGACGCGTGAAAGTCGCGGTCTTCGTCATCGGCCTCGTGCTCCTGGTCATCGGTCTGCTCGGGGCCGCCTACGGATGGTTCGTCGCGACCGGCCTCGAGACGGCAGCCGCGTTCACGTGCTCGCCGAGCGGTCCAGGGGAACCCTATCCCGGATGGTGTGCCGCGCTCGTGTCGTCCGCGTCGAGCTACCGGACCTTCGCGTACGGGATGGTCGCGCTCTTCAGCGTCGGCGTCGTGTTATCGGTCGCCGGTGGGATCATGAAAGAGGTTCCGTCCGCGCCGACAATGATGATGGCTCCCCCGCCCATCCCGCCGCAAGGCGCGCTCCACACCTGCAAGAACTGCGGTCGGTCGATGCCCACCACGGATCGCTTCTGCCCGAGCTGCGGCACCGCGCAATCGTAGTGCCGGCGGGTCAGGAAGGCTGCGGGGGCGGCGGCGTCGGGAGCGGGACCGGGTTTCGCCTTGGCACGGGCTCCTCCTTGCGGCGGACCTTGCGGACCATCAACGTCGGCGTCTCGGTCCGTCGGGCGATCTGGTCCTGCCATGGGCCGAAGGCGAACTGCGTCAGCCGCCACTCGGTGGACGCCCCAAGGGCGATGAGATCGTAGTTCTTCGCCTCTTCGACCACGGTGTCGACGATGTTTCGGGCCTTGATGAACTTCTCTTCGAAGGCCACGCCGTGCGTGCGGCACATTTCCGCAAGCCGCGCGCTGTAGCCCCGTTCCTTCTCGAGCTCTCGATCCGTCTGGACCGCGCTGAGGATCGTGATCTTCGCGCGGTGCTTCTTCGCGAGCAGGATCGCGTACCCGGTCGCGTACGACACATGCCACTCCGGTGCGTTCATGACGAGGATGCGCTCGACTTTCGGCTTGAGGCCGGCGGACTTGAACACGACGACGTCGCACGGGGCCTCCTGGACGAATCGGTCGACGTTTGTACCGAGGATCCGGCCCCGACGCCAGCCGCCTCTCCAGCCGAGGATCAGGAGGTCCGTCTCGTCCTCGCGGATGTTGTCCAGGATCGAATCGAACACCTTGTGGCTCACGTCGACGCGGGCCGTCGAATACGCGCCCATTTCCTCCGCGTGCCTCCGCAACTTGCCGAGGTGGTAACGGACTTCGCTCACGTACGCCCGGTCGATGGCGTCGATCGGCAGGGCGGGCGGCACCTCGATCACATGGAGGAGCGTGAGCTCCGCGTCTTCGACCTGCGCGATCAATGCGCCGAACTCGACGAGCTCGACCCGCTCGAAGTCCTCGATGGGAAGCAGGATGCGGTACCGGGGACGGCGACGCGGCAAGATCGACTCCACGACCTTCGTCACGCCGATCACGATTTCCTTCCGTTCGTGCAGGTAGTGGACCGTGAGACCGATCCCGATCCAGCCGAGGGCGACGAACCACGCAATCGGTTCGATCGTCCACAGGCTGAGGGCGAGGACGAACTTCGTCGCGATGCCCAACAGCGGGATGAGTGGGAAGAGCGGCATCACGTAGTACCGCTTCACGTCGGGCATCGTCCTCCGGAGGACGATCGCCGCCCAGTTCACCATCAGGAATAGGAGGAGGAACATGACGTCGGCGCTCGCGGCGACCGTGTTGAGATCGAGGGTCAGCGTGATGCCCACGATGATGAGCCCCGAGACGGCAATCGAAACGTGCGGAGTGCGCTTACGAGGATGGAGCTTCCCGAGGGCGCGGGGGAGTCCGCCGTCCCGGCCCATTGCGAACGCGACGCGGCTCGATGAGAAGATCAGGGAGTTCAGGGCCGCCAGGGCTCCCAGTGCGATGCCGAAGACGATGATCTGGGTGCCGTACGGCATCACCTGCGCTGCGATCTCGGCGATCGCATTGTTGTTGCCTAGGGGTCCTGCGGGGGACGCCTGAAGGAGCAAGCACGATGCACTCGGGCCCCCGCCGCAATTCCCTGAAATCCCGATCGCCACAAACGCGACCAGGATGAAAATGAGGGTCGAAAGGCCGATCACGATGAAGTGGGCCCTCGGGATGTTCTTTTCCGGGTGGCGCACCTCTTCCCCGGTCTGAGCGATAATCTCGTAGCCCTCGAAAACGATGAACGTGAAGCCCATCGCTCCGAGGAGAGAGATAAACTGGAGAAAACCTGAGTCGCCGCGGAGAAACGGCTGGAAGTTTGCCGCCGGAACGCCGGTGTGCGTCAGGTGCAGCAATCCCGCGATGATGAAGGCGCTTACGACCACCACGAGGGCGATCGTCACCGCGGTTTCTGATCTCCCCGTGAGCTTCGTCCCGCGGTAGTTCAGCCCGATGAAGACGCCCGCGGCAAGGACGGCGAAGAGTTTTGTCAGCGCTCCTTCATCGAGGCCGTAGAGGACCAAGGATGGAGTGCCGAGGATCGTCTTCAAGGCGAGGACGATGCCGAATCCGAATCCGTAGATGTAGAACGACGCGACGATGCAATGGCCGAACCACGACATCCAGCCTCCGAGGAAGCCCCATGGGTCGCGCATCGATCGGCGGATCCAGAGATATCCTCCCCCGGTCTCCGGGAACGCGGAGCCGAGCTCCATGTACGCCATCGCGGTGAACATGGTCACGACAAAGTTCAGGCCGAACGCGAGGACGAGCGAAGGACCCGTGATCGCGAAGCCGGGCCCGACGAGCAGGAAAATCGTCGTCCCGATCGTCGGGCCGAGCCCGATCATCGTGATTTCCAAAAGCCCGAGGTCCCGGCGAAACTTGACCTCGACCTCGCGGCCCTGCGCCATCGGGTCGCGGCAGACTGAGAGTCCCTTATTAGTCCTTGGTGGGCCCGCCGATGGCTTTCAAATACATGAGTGGATAGTCGAGTTCCGGCACGTACCGGAGGGTGCCGACGGCCCGCGCGGACCCGACGCGCACCGCGACTTCGAGGTCCAACAGGTCCTCCGTCAACACGCCGTATCGATAGGGTCCACGGACTCGCATCCGTTTGCGGTCGATCCGGACCCGCACCCGTTCGACGAGCGGCTGCACCTTCGTCGCAGCCTCGATCGCGCGTTCGAGCGATGCCGCGCTCGCCGACGTCAGCGGCGTTCCGACATACTGATGAGCAATCGAGCCCAATTTGATTCCCGCCTCGAAGGCGGCTCGGTCCCGGTCATTCCCTGCGAAGTACTCGCTGGTCGGGTCGTCGGCCATGTCGGTCCCCGGAGCGCGACAATGCCCGCGTCGGCATAAGGCCGATGGCGAGCGTTGATCCGCAATTCACGATACAGTCGTGAATCAGTCGCCGTTGCGATGGGAACGTATCAAAAGTCGATTGACAGCGGCAAAGGCTTAATTCGGTCGCGAGCTTGAACGGAGATTCCCCCATGGCACGGAAGCCAATCATCGGTGTAATCGGAGGCGGCAGCACGGCCTCTCCCGAGGGCCTTGCCCTTGCTGAGGAAGTCGGATTCCTCATCGCGCGGGCCGATGCGGTCCTGATCTGCGGCGGCCTGAACGGCGTCATGGAGGCTTCGGCGAAGGGCGCGAAGCGGGGAGGTGGCCTCACGATCGGCGTCCTGCCGACCGGGAACAAAGCGGATGCGAATCCCCACATCGACGTCCCGATTGCAACGGCGATGAGCACCGCGCGGAATCTGATCATCGTCCGCACCGCCGACGCGATCATCGCGGTGAACGGCTCGTACGGCACCCTGAGCGAGATGGCCCACGCCTTCGATCTCGGCAAGACCGTGTTCGGCCTTCGGACCTGGCCGATCGACAAGGCGGGCGTCGAGGCGAAGCTGTTCGTCCCGGTCGCCACCCCGCGCGAAGCCGTCGAACAGGCCCTCGAGTATGCCCGCAAGGCGATGAAGGCCGAGACGCCGGGACCCGGCTTTCAGAAGTAATCGAGGTCGCGGAGCGCGACGCAATATAGAGGGCCGCAGGCTTAAGTGAGTCTTCGAGATTTCATCCGCATGCGCCCGACGATTCGGCCCGCCGTCGTAGAATCGTGGGGCGTCCCTCCGGGACCCGCGAAGGAACTCGCTGCGAGGATCGATGAAGCATCCCGACAGTACCCCGAGCCTCTCGATCCGCGCAGCCAAGAACGATTCTGGCTCAACCTGCGTAGGCTGCTCCTCACGAACCCTGCTGCTCGATGGCGATTGGCGGCACATCTCGCGTTGTATCGCTTCGCGTACGATGGCCGTCGACCGGAGGATGGCCCTGGGCCGGCCTGGGTGCCGTCCAAAGCCGACATGCAATCCTCGAACATCGGGAAGATGATGGGGGAACGTCGGCTCACCTCGTTCGAGGACTTTCGGCGATGGTCCGTGGACCGGCGGGAAGACTACTGGTCCACGATGGTTCGCACGCTCGGCATCGTGTTCCGGACAAGGCCGACTCGAATTCTCAAGGAACCCGCCGATCCGCGTCATCCGGAATGGCTCGCGGGGGCGCAGCTGAACATCGCCGAGAGTTGTTTCAACGCGGCCCCCAACAAGACCGCGATTCTCTTCGGACTGGAGGGATCCAACGCGATCCGTAAGATGACGTACGGGCAACTTCACAAGCTGAGTTCCCGGATCGCGAACGGTCTCGACGCGCTCGGTCTCCGTCGAGGCGAGCGAATTGCGCTGTACCTTCCGATGACTCCGGAAGCGGTCGCGGCCTACCTCGGCATCGTGCTATCCGGTCGGTGCGTGGTTGGAATCGCCGATGCGGCCGCGCCGCCGGAATTCCAGAAACGGGCTCGCATTGCGGACGCTCACGCGGTCTTCACGGTCGATTCATACCTTCGCGACGGGAAGGTCCACGACATTTACTCGAAGGTAATCGAAGCCGACGGCCCCCAGACGATTGTCATCCCCCGCACGGGAGAAAAGACACATACGGCCCGCAACGACATCGGATGGGCGGATTTCCTGAGCGACCGGGAGACGTACGATGCGGTCCCGGGTCGCCCTTCGGACCACACGAACATTCTGTTCTCGTCCGGGACCACGAAAGATCCAAAGGCGATCCCGTGGACGCAGACGACGCCGATCAAGAGCGCCGCCGATGCGTATCTCCACCAGGACGTCCGACCGTCGGACGTGCTCGCCTGGCCAACGAGCTTCGGATGGATGATGGGTCCTTGGCTCACATATGCAAGCCTGGTGAACCAGGCGACGATGGCCCTGTACGTCGGGGCGACCACGACCCGCGCATTCGGAGAGTTCCTCGCCCGATCCCGCGTCACGATGCTCGGGGTCGTGCCGAAGCTGGTCCGGAGCTGGAAGACGGACAGGGCGATGGAAGGGCTCGATTGGCACCGGATTCGGGTGTTCAGCTCCACCGCGGAGCCGTCCACTCCGGACGAGATGCTGTATCTGATGTTCCTCGCTGGGTACCGGCCGATCGTCGAATACTGCGGCGGCACGGAGATCGGGGGCGGATACATCACCGGGACCGTGGTCCAGCCATGCGCTCCGTCGATGTTCACGACCTCGGCGCTCGGCCTCGATCTGGAGATCCTCGATGGGGGCCGGCCAGCCGCCCGCGGAGAGGTCTTCCTCGTCCCTCCGTCGATCGGTCTCTCGACCGAGCTCCTCAATTACGACAACGACGAAGAGTATTACGACCACGTCCCGAAAGGCCTGCATGGAGAGGTCCTCCGGCGACACGGAGACCAGATCGAGCGCCTCGGCGGCGGCTACTATCGTCACCTGGGACGAATCGACGATATGATTAACATCAATGGCGTCAAGACGAGCTCCGAGGAGATCCGGAGCGTTCTCAAGAACGAACAGGTGTACGACTCGAAACCAATCGCGGTGGACGTCGACCGGTCTGGACAGCATCGGTTGGTCGTGTATGCCGTGCCCCGCGATCCAGGGCTCCTCGGCTCCGAGGAGTTCCGCGCGCAACTCCGCCGTGACTTTCAACAAGCGATCAAGGCGAACCTCAATCCCCTCCTGGCTCACATCGAGGACGTGGTCCTCGTGTCCGAACTCCCGCAAACGGGACCGGGAAAGACGCGGACGATGAAGGAACTCCGGAGCGACTACGCGGCCCGGACCGCCCGCGCTTAACCTTCGGTCGGCCTCAAGGGCGGTCCGTTGGCTCCCCCGCCGTAGGTGGCGCGACTCCGGGAGCTCTTGGTCGCACCGGGCGTTCGAGCGCGCGATTGATCGTGATCTGCGCGATGCTGCCATAGTACTTTGCAACGTGCTCGAGTGGTCGCAGGACGATCTGGAACAACCCGTTCGATCGCGATGGACCGGCCTGTCCACGGCGTGGCCTCGAACCGGGGCCGCCGGCCGCACGAATGTCCCGGGTCAACGCGGCCTGGCGGTCGAGCGCCTCATTGGCCTTCGCCAAGTCGTTCGCGAAGAACGCGGTCATCGTGAGCTCGATCACCTCCTCGAGTTTCCCCTTCAGGTTGCCGATCGTCTTCGCGAAATCCTTCGGGATCCGTCGGTTCGGCTCCAGAAATGGAGCGACCCCGGCGGCGAGCTCCTCCCAGAGGTCGCCCACGTTCTCCAAGCCGACGGTGACGACCCGATCTCCAAGGAGGTGCCTCGGCTCCGTCACCCCGATCCGTCCGGAGATCGTGCGGTTCTGGGCCGCGAGGAGGAGCTGTCGTACGACGAGCCAATACAGACGATCGACCTCGAGCTCCATCCGCGCGACTTCCTCGATGTTTCCTTTCGCGTCCCCGGAGATCACGCCGAGCGCGAGCTTCTCCATGCGCGACGTCAGATAGTGGAGCCGTCGAAGGAGACCGTCAATCGGGAAGCGCGTCGGCTCGACGAAGTTCTCAATCGTTACGAACTTCGGGCCCTGATTCACGATCGTGAGGCCCGTGAGGCCCCGGACGGCCTCGTGGATTTCCTGCAACTGGCTCGGGGACAGTTCTTCGCGACTCCGGAGGCGAATCGTGTTGCAGCCGACGATGTAGTTGCCGGTGATCATCCGCGTCAGCGCCTCGGGTCCGCTCCATTCGTCCGCATCGATCGTGGCCTCGGCGGCGACCGGGTACTCCTCCAGCGGGCCGACCCGGACCCGGAGGCTCCCGTCGTCCTCGATCGCGAGGCTCACGAGGGCACCGGGCCGAATGCCGTTCGATGCCGCCCAGTCTTTTGGGAGGGAGACCCCGAGACTCGAGTACCCGAGCTTCTGGACCTTCCGGGTTTCCAGCTCCATGGGCCATGTAAGTACCGACGCAAACAAATACGTACGCTGTTCGACTCGCCGCGGACATGCGCTGTTGGCATGCCGAAGTCTCGGATGGAGCGGCCCGCCGGCGCCCCCCGACCGGGCGTTCGAACCGAGGAGTCCCAAATCCTCATGAAGCCCGACGGAATCGGACCCCGCGAATGGACCGCCAAATCGATGTGCTTGTGGTCGGCGCCGGTCCGACCGGGAGCACCGCCGCGAAGTACGCGGCTCTCGGGGGGGCCGACGTC
>WNGH01002605.1_pt1 | contig 17075 bp, 21 predicted proteins | sample 5400631 | NCBI WGS metagenome assembly WNGH01 (sample SAMN13153373, study PRJNA577476) | soil metagenome | isolation source: 115 cm soil or saprolite under Garry oak tree replicate 1 | place: USA:California | collected 2016-06-15
GGCGGGGACGTCGACATGGTAGAGGCCGGTACCGTCATTGACGGGGCTGGCGTAGGTGCCCGTGGTCGCTAGCGTGCCGTCAGCCTGCGCCAGCTTCACGGTCAGGGTGATGGTCCCGGCGTTGACCAGGGCGCCGCTGGTGTCGCGGACGGTGGTGGAGACGCGGACCGGAGCGCCTTGGGGATACCTGGAAATCTGGCACCTCCCTAAATGGCCCGTTACCCGTTTGGTCACGGGTAGACTTAACACATGCCGCGATACGCCCCGAACGTGCGAGAACTCGCTGGTGAGACCTTCGGTCGCTGGACGGTTCTGACGCGCGCGCCTAATCGCCAGCGGCCCCGCAATAGCTATGTCACCTACTGGCTCTGCCGGTGCGAATGCGGCACCGAGAGAGAGGTCCGTACGCAGAACCTCATCAGCGGGCGGACCACTAGTTGCGGCTGCCGCAACCGCGAAGTGACCGCCGAACGGATCCGGGCGATGGCCAGCACCCACGGGATGTCACACGATCCCGAACACCGCCCGACATACATCTCCTGGTGCGCGATGCGCCAAAGAATCGGCGGCGAGAACCGGCCCGGGCGCAAGTATTACGACGACAGGGACATCACGATCTGCTCCCAGTGGGACGACTTCGCAGTCTTCCTCGCCGACATGGGGCCACGGCCAGCAGGCAAGACCCTGGACCGCATCGACAACGACGGCCCGTACTCGCCGGAGAACTGCCGCTGGGCAACGCCGAAGGAGCAGGCGAACAACCGGCGCAATCGGCGGACCCGGAAGCAAGCGACTTGCCATCCCGACAAGCTGATGCTGGCCCGTGGCCTCTGCCGCTCCTGCTACAGCAAGGATCTGTATAAACGGACTAAGGCGGCCCGCGGGTAGCGGGGCAGGATGCTCAGGCGGCGGCGCCAGCGGCAGCAGGGGCACAGGCCGCAGCGCAGGTCGCCCGGCTTGGCGTAATGCTCGTGGGCGTCTTTCACGTGGCCGCACCGGCACGTGGCGGTCTTCTTCACGACGGCCCTCCGGTCGTCTGCGTCGCGGCTGTGAGGACGCCGCCTGCTGTGGCGCCGGCCGTGGTAGTGCCGGTCAGCGTTGATGCCGCCGCCGTGGCCGCGGTGAGAGCACCGACGGTGAACGCGACCCGGACGGTCCCGGCGGCGGCGGCCGCACCCGCGCCGGTGAGCGCGGCGGCAGCGGCCTGGGTGGCCAGGGCAGCCAGGACCCCCGCGCCCGCAGCCGCCGCGGGGGCAGCCTGCGCCGCTTTCGCGGTGGCCGCTGCGGCCACGGCCACGCTGGCGGTGCCGGTGATCTGCCCGGCCGCGGCGGCCGAGCCGGCGCCGGCGCCCGCCGCCTTCGCGGCCTGGGCCGCTGCGGCTGTGCTGGTTCCGGCGCCGGCCGCAGTGGCCGTGGCCGCCTGCGCGCCCGCTGCGGTGGCCGAGCCGGCGCCGGCGGCAGTAGCGGCCACCGTGATGATCTGGGTGGCGGCGGCGGTGACCGACCCGGCTCCGGCCGCGGTGGCCGTGGCGGCCTGGGTGGCTGCGGCTGCGGCCGCTCCCGCGCCGGCCACGCTGGCGGTGCCGGTCCCGCCGATGCCGCCCGCCGCGGTGACCGCCCCGGCGCCCGCGGCCGCCGCGGTGACAGCCTGGGTGACGACGTCTGTGACAGCCCCGGCGCCGGCCGCGGCAGCGGGGGCGATCTGCGTGGCCGGGACCGGCCCGGCCACCCCGGCACCCGCTATCGCCGCTGTCGCGGCCTGGGTGACGGCTGTCGTGACGGTGGCCCCGGAGGCGGCTGTCGCGGTGACAGCCTGGGCGGCCGCGGTGGTGACAGCCCCGGCCCCGGCCGGGGACCCGGTGGCAGCCTGGGCGACAACGGCCGTGACAGCCCCGGCGGCGGCGATCGAGGCGGTGGCGCCGCTGCCGGTGACGCTGCCCGCGGCTGCGGCCGACCCGGCGCCCGCCGCCGTGGCCCCGGCGATCTGGGTGACGACGTCAGCGACAGACCCCGCAGCGGCCTGGACAGCCGCAGCGGCCTGGACAGCCGTCGCCGCGGCCGCGCCCGTCCCGGCCGCCGCCGCGGCGACAGCCTGGGTGACGACACCGGTGACCGCGCCCGCGCCCGCCGCGAGTGCGGTGGCGGCGGGGCTGGCGTAGCCGGGAGTGAACAGGCCCGGGACGGCCAGCCCGGGAACCGAGGTGAAACCGGTCAGCACGACCGGCGCCGGCGGCGGCCCGGGCGGAGCCGGCTGCTGGCGGTGGCGGAACCGGCGCTGCCACGTCTTCCCCGGCCGCGCCGCGCCCGGGCCCGCCGCGGAGACCGACGGGCCCAGGTACCCCTGGTCGCCCAGCCCGACGTCGTCTTCCCAGAACGGGCCGACGTTCGCCCCGCCCGACCCGCCGTCGCCGAAGAAGAACTTCGTCGCGAGCGTGCTGGTGTTCTGCGCCGCCGTGGTCGTCTGCGTCTCCAGGGGAGACGTGGCGTCCGGCGAGGTGAACAGCTTCAGCTCAGCCTGGCCGGCGGTGGCGGAGAAGGTGAAGAACCCCTCGACCCGGTACCAGGCGTTCAGCGGGATGGCGTTGGTCAGCGTCAGGATCGTGCCGCCGGACGCGTTGTCGACCCGCAGCGTCCCGCTGGTGTTCAGGTAGACGGCGGCGCACAGGCTGGAGGCGTTCGCGGCGGAGGCGAGCCGGTAGATCGCGGCCGGGTTCGCGGTGTGGTACGCGTAGAACCGGAACCACAAGGTGGAACCGGTGACGGTGAAGGAATCCCAGCCGACGCAGAAGACCCCGGACGTGCCGCCGGTCGCCAGTTTCAGGGACAGGGCGCCGTGCGCCGCGCGGGTGCTGTCCGAGGCGACGGTGGCGCCGGCGCCGATGCTGATCTCGGATGCGGAGAACGCCTGGCCGGAGACGCCGCCGGAGTTGGCGGCGGTGACCGTGGTCCCGGACGGGGTGATGCCCTCGAGGCTGTTAGTCCAGGTGAAGGTCATCGGCGGCCCGCCCGCCTGGCACGGCGGCGGCCTAGCAGCTCACCCGGCCACGTCCAGGGCGGGAGTCCCCGCGTCCGCCGTGGCGGTATGCCGGCCGCCGGCTGCCGGTGCCCGCAGCCGGTGCAGCGGATCCCGGCTACCGGGGCCTGGCAGCAGCCCGACGCGGCGGCCTGACTGCGGGCGGGGGACCAGGACACCGGTTACCTCCGCGCTCGGGGGGCGGCCTCCCGGCCAGGTCAGGTGTCGCCCCAGACCTTCAGCTGCTGGAGGTTGATCAGGTTCAGCGAGTTGGAGGTGCCGCACGCGCACGACAGGAACAGGTAATACTGGACGCTGTTGTCCAGGGTCGCCGTCGGCGCGACCGCCAGCGACGGGATCGCCGCCGTGAACGGGGTGGCCAGCGCCGCCGGGGCGCGCACCTCGCCGGTCGTCACCACCGTCGCGCCCGTCGCGCCGAACGCCAGCGACCGCAGCGTCACGTCCGCGTCGAGGAACCAGGAAGTCGTCACCACCGCCGACGCGCCCGTGGCCAGCGCCGCGGTCGCGCCCAGCAGCACCCCCGCCGCCGACCACGTGGTGGTGGTCAGCAGCCGGATCGACCACAGGAACGTCGGTGCCCCGGTGGTGAACCCGATCTGCCCGGCCGCCTTGATCCGCAGCGACGAGGACTGGTCGCCGACAGCCTTGAACAGGGCGCCCGGAACCGGGACCGCCGGGTAGGTTTTCTGCAGGTTGTCCTCGGTGGTGAACGTCGCGAGCTGGGTCGCCGCCCCGGCGTAGGCGTACAGGCATTCCGTCTGCGTGCCGGTGGTGAAAGAAATTTCAACCCACCCCCTTGTTTTTAGGCCACGCGCTCAAAGTTGGATGACGCGACGAGAAGGGTGTTACCGGTGCCGCTCCATGTCCAGTCCGCCGTGAACACCTGGGATGAGCTTGTCGTCACCGTGACGGCGGTCGTGATGGATGTCATCGCGACCGTGGACGCGGTGGCGGCGGTGGCGCTGTTCTTCCACGTCATCCGCAGCCAGCCGACGCAGGTGGTGGCGGTGATGAACTCCGCCTGGCCCTCGAGCAGGACGGGGACCGTCGTCATGCTGACGGTCAGGGGCGGGCAGTTCGCCGTGGCCGTGGACTGCACGGTGGTGAGCAGCGTGCCGGCGGTGCCGCCCCAGCGCATGTCCAGGATGAACGTCGGCGGCCCGGTGGTGGTGGACATGGTGCCGTGCGCCGTGAACCGGTAAACGGCCCCGGCTACCGCGTCGTTCCCGGGGACGGTCATCGAGCCGATCGAGGTGATCGCTGCCGCGGTGATCGTGACCGGGCTGGTCGCCGCGTACTGGGCTTGCTGCAGCCGGGATGCCAGCCCTGACGGCATCACGTTCGACGGGACCGAGTTGGCGTCGGCGTACAGGGTCGCCATGCCGGCGTTGGCGCCCGGCACGGAGCCGTTCGACTGCAGCAGGGCGTTCCAGATCGTCGGGTAGGTGACGGTCAGGTTCGCCATGACGTACTGGCTGTGCAGGTTGGCGTCGCCGAACACCAGGCCGGAGAAGTTGGACAGGGCCGCGCCGATGTTGCAGGGGATGAACGCGTAGGACGCGGAGAAGTTGATGATCCCGTAGCAGTTGCTGATGAAGTTGGAACCGGACCCGAAGTTGATCGTGTACGGGGCGAACGTGTAGCCGCCGGCCGGGTTCAGGTCGCATTCGACGCCGATGTCCAGGTGGCTGTAGGAGATGGACGAGTAGCCGCCGGACGGGTTGTTGCCGGTGAGCCGCAGCGCGGCCGAGGACAGGGACGAGTTGAAGGTGCCGAAGTTCCCGCGGATTATGACGGACCCGTCCACGATGAACGCGCCGTTCTGCAGCACCAGCCCGTCGAAGGACGGGCCGATCTGGTTGATGAAGACGGTCAGGTTGCAGCGCTCGAAGCTGCCGGTGGCGCCCGCCGCGGCGCCCGCCGCCCGGTCGAGCACCACGTGCTGGGTGCAGTTCTCCGCGAAGATGTACGCGTTCAGCTGCTCGGTCCAGAACTGCTGGTTGTCGAGCCATACGCCCTTCGAGCCCGCCCCGGTGAAGTTCTGCACGGCGATGTTGAGCTGGTACTGGAACAGGTCCCCGGCGTGCAGCCCGCAGGACCCGGCGGCGGCGTTGGTGCCGTCGATGGTCATGCCGGTGATGCCGCCGCCGAAGTTGGTGACCGGGTACAGGATCGAGTCGTAGATGCGGAAGCAGTCCCCGGACCCGTAGTACCTGATGTTCGTCGCGTACCAGCCGTCGCCGGCAAAGTAGATGGGGGCGTGGGTGTTGACGGTGATCGTGGAGCTGATCTTGTAGTTGCCCGCGGGGAAGTACACGATCCCGCCGGCGCCGGTGTTGATCACGGCGCTCGCGGCGGCGTTGACGGCGGCGGTCGAGTCGGCCACCCCGTTGGGGTCGGCGCCGTACTGGATGACGTTGACCCGCATCCGCAGCGAGAACTGGGAGAGCACCCCGGCGGTCACCGAGGGGACGATCGTGAACCCGGCCGCGTGCGCGGCCGGGGTGGTTCCCTCGCTGCCCCGGGTCACCGTCCACGACTGCGCCGGCCCGGTGCCGCCCGGCGCGGCGGTGACCAGGAACTTCTCCGCCGGCAGCGCCAGGTCGACGGCGTGGAACTGCAGCGACGTGGTGGCGGCCGGGAACGCCGAGGTGACGTTGACCGTCCAGGCTTCGCTGGTGCCGCCGGCCGGGGCTGTCGTCCCGCCCGCGGTCACCGTGGCGGCGCAGTTGTTGGCGAACGCCTCGACGGGGGTGATGACGCCGGACGGCACCGCCACCGTGAAGACGGCGACGGTCCCGGCGCCGAACGCGGTCGTGTTGACCGAGAACGCCCCCGCGTCGTTCAGCGCGGCGGCCGCGGCGGGCCCGGCGGCCACCCCGATGTAGGTTTGCAGGACCGAGGTGGCGCCGTTGCCGTTCAGCAGCTTCGTGAACGCGCCCGTGCCGCTGTCCGTCCAGGTCAGGGATGCGGCTGCGGCTTCCTGCGCGAAGACGGCGATCGCGTATTCCCCGGCCGTGGAAACGTTCGCGCTGGTGGTGGCCGTCATTGACACGGTGCCGGCGGTGGCGCCGGACGCGTAGTCGCCCTCCACGTCGAGCGGGCTGGCGATGTTCGCGCCCTGCAGCTCGAACAGCATGCAGTCCATGCCGCCCGCGGTGCCGGTCTCCGTCGAGGTGAACACCGGGGCCGCGTCAGCCCCGGCGGCTGTCTTCGTCCACACCGCGGCCCGGACCTGCGCCGTCGCGGTGTTCGGGATCTCGATGCGGTTCGTCCAGCCGCTGGCCGTGGCGGTGGCGGTGACGCTGGTGGACGCGGCGCAGGTCACGATCGCGACGAGCATGTTCCCGGCGGTCCGGGACTGCCCGGTGCCCCACGTGCCCGTCACCGACCCGGTCGCCGAATGGGTGTTGACGGGGATGCCCAGGCCGGCGATGGCCATCAGTCGGTTCCCCCCTTCTCCGGGGTGGCGGGCGCGGCGGGCGGCTCAGGTCAGTGAAATCTGAATCCCCGCGGCAGCGCCGCTCCCGCCCGTTACCTGGAACGTGTTGCCGGACGCGACGTTGACCGGCTGGCCGTTGAACGGCCCCCAGAAGCACCGCTGGGCCCCGTTGCCGGTCAGGTCGAAGCTGACCACCGCGGTCGGGGAACCGGACGAGACGAACGACTGGGTGACAGCGGGAATCCCCACCGCGCTGCCGGAAGCCGACACGGCGGAGGCGTTGGCCATCAGCCACCCGCCGGCCGTGTACCCCGACGTCTGCGTGCCGATATCGGTGCCCGCCGCGGACGCCGTGCTCAGCGTCGAGTTGAGCCTGATCTTCATCGCCGTGGTGCCCACCGGGGTGCCGATCGCGGTGCCGGGGATGCCTCCTGTGCCGGTCGGGGTCAGCCCGTTCAGCAAGATGCTGACCAGCGCCTGGTCAATCGCTGCCATCTGCGGTCTCCTCGCCTGCGTCCGCGGACGCTTCTGTCACGGTCTGCGCGCCGGACGCGACCGCGTTCCCGTCCGGGCCGAGTACCAGCCACCCGGCCGGGGGCGACTCCGGGGGCGTCTCCGGCGGTGGTTCGCTCATCAGCTCACCTGCCGCAGCAGCGGCACCTTGCCGCCGTCGACCCCGTACAGCTCCCCGAACTCGAGCTGCACGCGGATGACCGTCTTGCCCCCGGCGTCGATCACGTGCCCGTCGGGGTCCAGGACCCGCCAGCCCTGGTCCGGTTCCCACGCGGGCAGCACGAGCTGCGCTTTGCCGAGCAGATGCACGGGGTCTCCTTCAGCGTCGTTTCCGCACCACGGCCAGCCCGTACCGGTACGTGATCTCCTCCACCGCGCCGTCCCGGGTCAGCAGCGTCAGCAGCTCCTGCGCCGCCGCCAGCATCGACGAGTCGTACTCCGGCCACCCGCCGCCCGGCAGGCCCACCATCCAGTCCTCGACCGCGTAGAACCCGCCCGGCGCGACCAGCGGCCACAGCAGGCCGAACGTCGCCGCGGTCAGCGCCCCGTCATGCGACGCGTCGTCGGCGATCAGGTCCCACGCCGCCGCGTGCTGCCGCAGCCGGCCGGGCAGCGTGTCGCTGGCCTGGTCGCAGATCACGGTGATCGTGCCGTCCGGCCAGCGGCTCCCGCCGTTGCTGTCGACCCCGGCGACCGTGCCGGCGGGGAACAGGGCCTGGAACAGGTCCAGGCCGTGGCCGTGATCCACCCCGACCTCGCACACCCGGGCGGCCGGGCCGAGCTCGGCGGCGATCCGCAGGTAGGACGGGAGGTAGCCGTGCTGGACCTTGTCGGTGGCGAACCTCACCGGGGCGGCTCCCGTACCTTGATGAGATGACCCACGAGGACAAGACGGCCCTGGCCAACGCGATAGCCGACGAGCTGGAAGATTCCGCGTACGGCATCGAAACTGCCCTTGACCGTCAGCTGACGGCGGTCCTGGTCGTCGAGCGCATCGAGCGCACGCTGCACCAGCAGGGCTGGATGCCGTCAGCGACCTGCGACCGCATCCAGGACTGGGCCACGCGGACCGGGAACATCCCCGAGCACCACGTCAACCGCGACGTCCTGACCTCGCACCTGACCGAACTGGCGGCCATCCTGCACGACCGCTAGTCACCGGGGCGGCCCCGGCTCGATGACGGCCAGGCCCTCCGCCATCCCCGCGCCATCCCAGCCCTGCGGCTTGCGTGCCAGCAGGAACACGCCCGGCGACGCCGGGTCCGGGTCCGGCTCCAGCGTCAGCACCTCCAGGCCGCACGCCTCCGCGATCCCCTCCATGTGGTCCACGGAGAAGCGCCAGTGGTCGCCGGGGTGCGGATGGTACGGGAAACCCGGCCCGCGGGCCGTCAGCAGCAGCAGGCCGCCCGCCGCGAGCACCCGCACCATCCCGGTCACCGCGCCGCGCCAGTCTTCCGCGTGCTCGAGCATCTCAGTCGAGATCAGGACGTCGGCGGTGTCGTCACCGAGGGCGTAGGGGAGTATCTCCGCCGCGCACACCAGATCGACGCCCGGCCCCGGCTGCGCGTCGGTGGCGAGATACGACGCGGGGCCCATCGCCTCGTACACGCCGCGCACGGACCCGTTGTAGTTGTACGCGCCGACCTCGACGACCCGCCGGCCCTTGACGTCCGCCTCGGCCAGCGCGGTGGTCGCGAACTCGTACGCGGACGGGTGCACTACCTGCCCGCGCCCTTGCTCTCGCCGGCCGCCTTCGCCGCGGGCTTCGCGGGCTCCGGCTTGTCCGGGACCTCGGCGATGGCCAGCCGCCACGGCACCTCCGGCGGCAGCTCGTGATCCTGCTCGAACTGGTCCCCCGGCGAGTACAGCACCGAGAAGCCGTCCGGGCCGTGCACCGGCTGGGTGACTTCCTTGACCACCTTGTGCGCCATTACTTCCCGCCTCCCGCGGCCCGTTCGTACGCCTGTTCCCATTTGCGCCAATGTTCCTGGATCGTGTACCCGGCGGCCAGCGCCTTGGCCTTGGCACCCATCTCCTCCCGCGCCGAAGGGTCATTGATCAGCTCGGTCAGCCGGGCCTGCCACTGCTCCTCAGTGCGGGCCAGGTACCCCGTCTCGCCGTCCCGGACGAACTCCCGGTACGGCTCGGAGTCGGTAGCGATGACCGGGATGCCCCGGGCTGCCGCCTCCAGACACTTCAAATACGATTTCGCTTTATTAAACGGGATGTCCGCCAGGGGCGCGATCGCGATGTCGAAATCCACCGTCTTGTAGTAGTCGCCGACGTCATCGGACCACGGGGTGAACCGGCACTTGCGGCGGACCAGCGGCGAGTAGTCCACCCCGATCCAGTGCATGTCCGCCTCCGGGTGGGCGTCCAGGACGTCGCGGAGCGTGTCCTGGACGGCGCACAGGTCGATCAGGTGCGATGTGCCGCCCTGCCACCCGATGGTGACCCGGTCCCGCCGCTTGCGGGGCATGTCCAGCAGCCCCGCCTTCACGTAGTTCGGCAGCACCACCACGTTGGAGTTGAATGGGGCGTACAGCTCGGCCAGGTACGGGGTGGACACGGTGACCATCTCCGCGCGGCGCAGGCAGTACCTGACCGATTCCGCTGCCCGCGGGTCGGTGGTGAACGGCAGGTTGGACGTGTCCGTGGTGATCAGGTCGTCGTCGGTCTCATGCACCCGGGCGACATGCCCGCCGAGCCGGTCGAACAGCCTGGTGCCCAGCGCGAACGTCGGCCGCTGGAACACCAGGACGTCGATGTCCTCGACGTCCGCCGGGGTCGGGTGGGGCAGCCTGGTCCCCGGCGCCGGCACCCCGAACACGTGCCGCGAGTTGGCGGTCAGGTGCTTGAACGGCAGGTACAGCCGGTGATACCCGGACCCGTCGGCCTGGTAGGGCATCCCGACGATCGTCAGCGTCCGGTCCGGCGCGCCCGCCGCGGCGGGGCCGGGGACGATGCCCCACGCCAGGTGGCCGGTGACCCCGGCCACGCCGAACCGGTCCGCGACCTCCGTCACCCCCCACCCCGGGTGACCCGTCGCCTCGCCCCGGCCGTAGTCGTGGAACGCCACCCAGCCGCCCGGCCGGATCAGCGGCAGGGCCAGCGCCAGGTCCGCGGCTACCGCGCCCGCGTCGTGCTGCGCGTCCAGGAACAGCCCGTCGAACAGCCGCCCTTCCCTGGCCAGCGCGGGCAGCACGTCCTCGAACCGGCCCCGCCGCGCGTCCACCCGGGCGGCGGCCCCGTACCGGGCCAGGTTCGCCCGGTACGCGTCCCACGTGCCCGCCTCGCCCAGGCCCGCCTCGGCGTCCCAGTCCGCCGTCCCCGCGTCCCCCCGGTGCCAGTCCACGCTGACCACCCGCCGGGCCGCCTGCGCCAGGACCACCGTGGAGAACCCGAACCACGCGCCCAGCTCGAGCACGTCACCGCCCCGCGCCAGGCTGGCGAGCCGGGCCGCCTCCTCCGCCGTCACCCCGGTCGGGATGTCATCGGGGACGGTCAGGGTCATCCCCGCCATCAGGTCGTGCTCCGGTCGGGCGGCGGCGGCGCATCCGGCACCTGCGTCGACGGGGCCGGCTCCTCCGCCGGGTCCCCGGCGCGGGTGCCCTGGCCCGCGATGTTCGCCAGGTAATGATCCTGCCGCCGCTGCGCCGCCATCTCGCCGCCCTCGTGCGCCGACCGCGCGTCCTGCTCGCTCACTTGGCCTTGCCCTTTCTCGCGGAATGGCCGCACCCGGAGGTAACGGCCATTCCGCAGGATTTCTCTTACTTCTGGAGTAGAAAACCAGAACCGGCTTATCCCCGCAGGTCAGCCGACCGTGAGGAGCCTGAAGGCGTTGGTCGAGCTCACACCTGAGCCACTTCGCCAGTAGTAAAACCATCCCTGCTGGCCTTTTGGAGCGCCGCTGGTCGGGTCCTTGATCAGGGGCTCGAACAGCATGCTGACACCGATGCGGTCGACCACCAGGAAGTGGTCCCACGCGCCGAAGATGAGTGCGGCGGACCCGGTGCCGGTGGCGGCGGTGCCGGTGGTGCCGGTGGCGGTGGTGACCGACGGGGATTCCTCGATGACGTGGTTGAGGAGCCGCGAGGGGGTGCCGTCGCCGAGGGTGGCCCAGAACGAGGAGCCGGCGCCGGACGGGGACAGGCCCCGGACGAGGTTGATCGTCTTGATGTTGGAAACGAACCCGACGGACGGGTTGAGCCGGAACCTCGGGCCGAGCGCGGCCTCGAGGTTGTACACGTCCTGCGCGACGTACGGGCCGCCGGGGGTGCCCAGGACGACCCGCTGCGCGGTGCCGAGGGAGAACGCGATCCCGGACGGCGCCCCGGCGTTCAGCGCGGTCCCCCCGGTGCCCGCGGCGAAATTCTGCTCCTCGAGAATATCCTTGCCATCTTGAAGCATCCGGGGCAGCTGATCAGCGAAATTCGTATCTTCGTTCGCCTCCAGCGATCCGTAAATCCAGGCGGCGGCCTTCTTGACGCCGATCTGGATCTGCCCGACGCCGGCGTAGGCGGCGGTGGAGGCGGAGGCGGCCTCGTCGAGGTAGGCGGCCTGGACGCCGGCGGAGTTGACGCCCTGCCACGCGTTCGTGGTGGTCTGCTTCACGCTTGCCAGGCGGCGGTACGGGTTCGTGGTGCCGTCCGTCGTGAGCACGATGGTGGGGTCGAGGGTGAAGGGGACCATGAATCCGCCCTGGGCGGGGACCAGGGACAGCGCCCCGGCGGCCCGCTGCATGCCCTCCCCGGTGGGGTCGTTGAGGTAGTCGCGGAACGCGTTGTAGTACTCGTCGTGACCGTAGACCAGGACGTGCCGGGCGATCTTCGGGTCCGAGGACGCCTTGCGGGTGGCCTCCTCGGCGAACTCGTCGGCCAGCCGGCCGGCCCGGTTGCAGTACTCCACCGCGGTCTGCGCGCGGGCCACCATGTCGGAGCCGGTGACCAGGTGCCGCTTGACCTGGTCCAGGTCGGCGAACGGGTCCGGGCGCATCATGAACTGCGGGGAGCGGCCCTCCCACCGGCCCGGGACGCCGCCGTCGGCGCCGGCCTCCCGGTTCGCCGGGTCCGCGGCCGCCTTGCGGATCAGCTCCAGCTCCTCCATCCGGGACACGATCTTCGCCCGGTCCTCGTCGAGTTCCTTCCACCGGGACACCAGGGTGTCCCGCATGTTGCCGTCCTTCTCCTCGGTGGTGTCCGGGTCCGAGGCGATCCGCTCCAGCTCCTCGTGGATCGTGTTCTGCTCGCGGATGATGTCATCCAGGGTTGCCATTACCACTGACTCCTCAATGGTCCGATACCGGTCTCGCGGCAGATCTCCTCGATGCGGAGCGCCAGCAGCCGGTGGGCATGATACCGGGGAGTCGAGGTCACGTCTTCGGGCGTGCCGCCGGCGGCATCCCCCTCCTGTTCGGGGGTGCTCTCCTCGTCCTCGGGCAGGTCAAGCTCAAGGTCCCCGGCCAGGCCGCCGGGAGTGGCCATGCGGACGCCGAGGAACTCAGCGCCGGTGTACGCGCCGTACAGGACCGGGCCGTACTCGCGCAGGCCCAGCGTCATCCGCCGCACGGTGGCCAGGACGCCGTTGCGGCCGCGGTACTTGTCGCCGGGCCCGCGGAGCTCCGGGTCGGACCGGATGATCCCGCCGACGAAGCTCTGGCCGGTGATCCGGCCCTCGCGGATGTCGTCGAGGATCTCCTCGGCGAACGGCTTCTTGGCGTACTCGGTGCGGGTCAGCAGCCCGCGGCCGTCGGGGCGGATGTCGAGCGCCTTGCCGATGGGCCGCTGGAACTCCGGCGCGGGCACGCCCTCCATCGTCTTGCCGTGGTTGAACAGGACCCGGACGGCGCCGCCGAACCCGCCGCGGGACCGGGAGATGCGGGCGAGAACCTGGTCGAACGCGCCCCGGTCGATGACCTCGGTGTAATGCCCCTGCTGGTCGTGGATCTCCGCGGGCTCGTCGAACACGGTGGCGTACGCCTCCACGACCCGGCCGGAGGGCTCCCCGTCGGCGGCGCGCATGACCCGGATGTCGTCCAGCGGGTAGTAGCGGAAGATCTCGCCCGCGGCGCGGGATGCTGGCTGCTTGTCGTCTGACATCTGCACTCCGAACTTCTTGCACGCGGCGCGGATCTTGGGCATGGCCTCGTCGCCGAACGGGGACTGCGGGGCCCGGGTGAGCGCGTTGGCCGCGTGCGCCCGGTCGTGGACGGGGAAGTGCCGCAGCGACCGGGGGACGGTGCGGCCGGAGGCGTCTTTCTTGCCGCCGGGCTCGATGTAGGCGAACGCGGAGTCGGGCAGGTCGTTGATCGACGCGGCGGCCATCTCCGCGCGCTGGGTAACCGCCATGGCCGCCCTTCCCGCGTGCTTCTCCATCGCCGCGTGCGTCGCGGGCCAGATGCCGAGCGCCGCGTGGTGCCGTTCCGCGCAGAACCCCTTGGCCCGCTCGGGGTCCATGTGCGCCTCGTCGACCGCCAGCCGCACGCACCGGTCGAAATCCCCGCCCTGGCCCCAGCGGATTTTCGCCGCGCCCTCGCCGTGCTCCCACCACGCGGCGAGCTGGTGGGGAAGGTGGCCGGGGATGCCGCTGTCGCCGGAGCGGATCGCGTTGGCCTGCTTCTCCAGCCCGGCGGCCTGCACCCGCAGCGCGTGGATCCGGCCTCTGAGCGTCGTGATCTTCTGCTTCAGCGACTGGTGGTGCTTGCGGTGGGCGGCGTGGTGGGCGACGTGCTTGCGGTGGTGGACGACGTGCCCGGCCTTCAGCGACGCCTTCGCGGCTGCCGCGGACTTCGCCGACGCGGCCTGGGCGGCGTGCGCCTGCTTCTCCAGCCCGGCGAGGGTCTTCTCCAGCACCGCCGCCTCGTGCGCGTCCTTGTGCGCCTGGGCGAGGAGCCGGGCTTTCTCGGCGGCGTGCGCGGCGGACATGTGATGCGCCGGGGCCGGGGCCTTGGCGGGTGCCTTCGCGCCGCCCTTGGCGCTGCTGCCACCGGAGCTGGTGCCGAACTGGCCGCCGGTCGCGGACCCGGCCGGGACGTGGACCGTATTGAACCGGACGGCGCCGCGCTCATCCATGCCCGTTGGCCTCCTCGAGCGCCCGCCGCGCCGACGCCGGCCGCCGCGTCGGCCGGGTCAGGTTCCCGCCGTCACCCGGCGACACCGACGGCAGCGGCAGCCGCGGGACACTGCCCGCCGGCAGCGGCTCAACGCCAGGGCCAGACCCCGGCGCCTGCGGCAGCAGGTGCTGCACCGGCTGGTTCGGCGCCGCCACGGCGGCCTTGTCAAGCTCCAGCAGCGACATGTCGTTCGCCACCAGCGCCCGCACCGCGCTGTCCCGCGTGTACCCGGCCTGCCGCAGCGTCAGCAGCCCCTGCGCGTGAACCAGCCCGATCTGCGCCTTCTCCTGCTCGCCTTCCTGCAAGGCGGCGATGTCCGCCGTGTCGAACCACAGGCGCACCGCGCCGGCGTCCACGTCACTGCCGGGGGTGAGCTTGGCCAGCGCCCCGCACAGGGACCGCCACTGGGGGCGGCCGAACAAGTCAGCGAACTTCCGCATGCTCTCCTGGTAGCCCCGGCCCGCCCCGCGCAAGGGCTCCAGGCCCACGATCACGCCCGGGACGTTCCCCGCGGCCAGCACCCGCTCCGCCCCCGCCGCCTGCACCCCGGAGAAATCCATCTGGGCCAGGTTCGCCCCGATGACCGTCGCGTCGGCACCCTGGTCCAGGACAAGAGTGCCGCCGGCGTTATCCGGGCCGCCGTACCGGGCGTGGACCCGCTCCCGGATGGAGTCGACGGTGGCCGGCTGAAGCTTCTGCGCGTACTTGACCAGCAGGGACGGGCTCGCGTTGTTCTGGAGGTACTTGGTCTTGTACCCGGTCATGGCGCTGTCCGCCCGCACGTCCCGGATCACCGGGGTCAGCCACGACATGCCGCGGAACCCCGCCGCCGGGTCCGGCAGCGGATGCCAGTGGACCACCTCGGCGGCCGGGGCGAACTGCGGCTCCCCGTACTCCGGCTCCGCGTCCTTCGGCGGGGCATGGTCATAGCCGATCACCCGCCGGTAGTGGCCGCCGCCCGGCGCGGCCGTGATCTCGGAGATGATCGTCGTCCACTCCGGCCGCCACCGCACCAGCCGGTCACCCGCGTTCCACAGGTAGAAGTTCCCCGCCAGCGACACGTCCTGCTCGGCGCGGACCAGCAGCTCCCCCTCGGTGCCGTCCGGCCACGGCTCCTGCAGCACCCCCAGCCGGGCGTCGGTGAACAGCTTCTTGTCCGCGACCCGCTGGAAACAGAACCGGCATTCGCTGAACAGCGACATCCGGGCCAGGATCGCGCTGAAGACCACCCCGTTGGTGCCGTACGCCTGGTGGGCGGCTGACGCCACGCCCGGCAGGATCGCCTCCTTGTCCGGGCTGCCGTACGTGGTGGTCAGGACCGCGGCACCGCTGGCCATCCCCTCCCAGAAGCCGGCGTCCCGGGACAGCAGCCGGTCGATCAGCCTCACGCCAGCCCCCTGCGCTTGTGGCAGCGGCGACTGCCGCAGTCGATCAGGTCCGGGTCGTAATGCGATGGGATGAAATCCGATGTGGCCCATAGCTCGGCGACAGCGCCGGGGTGGACGCCGGCCGCCTCTTCCATCTCGGCGATCTTCAGCGGCGGCAGCGGGCGATCGTGGATGTCGCAGCGGGTCAGCCGGTCGATCAGCCGCGTCACGGGCCCTCGACCACTTCCACGCTCATGCCGCTGTCGAGGATCACGACCCGCACGTCATCGGGGAGGTCGAGCCGATGCCGGACCCGCTCAAGCAGGTAAGCGGCCGTGTCGGCGGCCAGCTTCGCGTCGGTGCGCAGGACGAGCCGGTCTCCGGGCTTCACCGTCAGCCGCTGGACCTCGGTAATCTCCGGGAGCATCATGGCGCGTGCCGTGCCCTCTCGAGGATCTCCGGCACCGTCCGCCCGGACGGCACCCGGCCCTGCCCGTCGTCCCGCTGCAGGCCCACCCACACCGCGAACCCGGCCTCGCCGATCAGCACCAGCCCCAGGCACCAGCGGCCCACCAGCGCGCCGCCGCCCAGCATCCCCAGCGCGCCGCCTATCCCCAGCGCCGCCGATGTCAGCGCATGCCGGGACCGGGCCGCGCGCTGGCGGGCTGATGCCAGCCGGGCACGCCACTGCGCCGCGACCGCACGCCACACCACCCGCTCAGCCGGAAGACGCATGAAACCTCCTGACCTGCGGGTTTAACTTGCTTAACATTCGCGGCGGCTCAGGTGTCACGCGATGATCACGCCGGGATCGGCCATCGACTCATAACGGCGCAGGCCCCATAGCCCGAACGCCGACGCATTCAGCGAACTCATGTCAGCGGCCACCCTGCGCCGCTCGAACCCGAACGCCGTCGCCAGCGGGCGCTGCGCCGCGAACGTCAGCGCCTGCTCCAGCGCCGGGTGCGGCACGGCCTCGACCAGCCGGGCCTTCACTGCCCCGCGGAACTGCTGCGCCGCCGCGGCCACGTCAACCGCCTCCAGCTTGTGCACCCACACGCGCTCGCGCAGCGCATCCAGGACCCCCGCGCACGGCATCGGATCCAGGAAAACCCCGGCCGCGTCCGGATCCGCCTCATACAGCGAGCCCAGCGCCTCCGCCAGGTCATCCGCCAGCCGGTAGAACACGAGCTCTATCCGGTACCCGCCGCCGGGGCGTGACCGCACGTCCGCGACCGAGCCCATCTCGGCGTCGGGTGAGAGTTCCACCCCCCATGCCCGGCTCACCGCGGCCTGCCGAAGAACTCCCGGACATCATCCGGGCTGAACAGCTGGTACGCGCCGTCCAGCTCAGACGGCCACGGCGCGCACGCCAGCCGCTCGGCCTTGAAGCCCTCGCGGCCCAGGCTCACGCGTTCCTCGCGCATCCGCTCCACGCTCAGCCGCCCGGCCGCCACCGCCGGGTTAGCCGCCAGCCACATCCGCTCATCCTCGATGTCACCGTCAGGATCACCGGACCACTCCAGCCAGCACAGCCGCCTCGTATCCCCGTTCAGGACCCGCTGCCGCAGCCGCGACAGATGCCACGCGCCTGACCCCGGCCCGGCG